>Ga0307479_10000580_pt1 | contig 32837 bp, 29 predicted proteins | sample atmos_gasesECM4C_FD_203743 | JGI IMG/M metagenome (GOLD analysis project Ga0307479, IMG submission 203743) | Hardwood forest soil microbial communities from Morgan-Monroe State Forest, Indiana, United States - atmos_gasesECM4C_515 | ecosystem: Environmental > Terrestrial > Soil > Temperate...
GGGAGAGTGATGCCGCTGTTGGAGCGATGGGAGGACTGAGCCTATCCGCGACCACCATAGCTCTGGCTGGGTTGTATGTTTCCTGGCTCATCCGAACGTTGATAAGGAGAAACTTCCGGCCGCGCTCTTCTTTGCGGATCAGCATCGCTCTCTTGCTGTACATCCTGGTGAACGTCCTATCCATTTCTGTCGCCCAAGACGTTCCTCTTGCCCTTTTCGAAGTCGCCCTCGTAGTGGAATCGAGTCTGTTGTTCTTCTACGTGGCGAACGTTATTCGCACCAGGCGGGACGTGTTGTTCGTTGTTGTCCTGCTCTTGATCGCCTGTCTGGCGGAGAGCGCGATCATGATCGCCATGCGGCTGACTGCCACGCCGTCGACGACATGGGATCTGCCCATCCACCTTCGTGCGGATTGGGCAGCCCACGGTACGTTCATGCGCCTTGGCGGAACGGTTGGGTCGCCCAACGTTGCGGCAGCCTACCTGAGTATCTCCCTCGCTTTGGCGGCTAGCGCGCTCTTCACAAGTCTGGCGCGCCCATACAAAGTGCTCGCGATGTGGGCTCTCAGCCTGGGATCTGTGGCGCTGATTCTCACGTTTTCGCGCGGAGGATGGCTGGCCCTTATGCTCGCTGTCGCGATACTCTGCTTCGCCGTGTGGCGCCGTCGCGGCCTGTCTCTGAAAGTGCCGCTCGCGACAGCCGGCCTGCTGCTGTTGTTGTATCTTCCTTTTCACAACCTTGTTTCCGCCAGGCTTCTAGGAGACGATAAAGGATCCGCAGAATCCCGCGTTCCTCTGATGAATCTCGCGTTTCGGATCGTAGAGGCGAACCCGGTTCTCGGCGTTGGGGCAAACAACTTCACGGTCGTAATGAATCGTTACTTGTCCCCGGAGTTTCGACAGGGATTTCTCTTCGCTGTCCACAATAAATATCTATTGGTGCTGGCGGAAACCGGCCCCGTCGGTCTCTTGGCCTTTCTCGCCTTTCTGCTAGGCACCGTGTGGAAGGGCTGGCAGTGCTGGCGCCTTTGCGAGGAACCGTTCTCGCTATTGGCGCTCGGCCTTACGACGGGGATCGTGGGACACATGGTACACATGACGGTCGACGTCTTTCGTGGCCGGCCCACACAGCAGTTGGTCTGGTTGATCGCCGGACTCCTGACAGCAATGTGTCGGATGCGCTCGAAGTCCTCTCCATCGGATTCACTGCTGCGCGCTTCCTGACAAGTATCGGTCCGCTCACCATGAGAGTGCTCATCATGTCCGCGATGTATCCGACGCCGGAGAACCCCGCATTCGGCTCGTTCGTTCGAACCCAGGTTGAATCTCTGAAGCGCGCCGGGTTAGCTGTCGAAGTGCTTGCCCTACAAGGCCGCTTCCGAAAATTGATTTATCCCAGGGGCGTCTTGCAGCTGCGCCAACGTCTCAAGGCGGGCGCCTTTGATCTCGTCCATGCGCACTACAGCTATGTTGGCATGGTCGCTCGAACGCAGTGGAGTGTGCCCGTGGTCGTCACCTATCACGGAGATGACCTGTTGGGCACGGTGAACGAGCATGGCGAGAAGACCCAAATGAGCCGACTCATCGTTGCAGCGGGGAAGAAACTCGCTCAGCGTGTAGATGCCTGCATCGTTCAAACCCAGGAAATGTGCGATGCGCTTCCGAAAGGCACCGTCTTCGTCATCCCGCACGAAGTAGATTTTGACACTTTCAAGCCCACCAATCGCGAGCAAGCTCGCGCAACGCTGGGGCTGCAAAGAGACAGGAGATACCTCTTGTTTGCGGCCAACCCCCAAATCCCTGTCAAGCGCTTCCCGCTCGCGCAGGCTGTAGCACGGCACCTTGCCGGGCGAGACCCGGCAATCGAACTGCTTGTCGTTTACAAAGAACCGCAGGAACGTCTTGCTCTCTACATGAGTGCGTGCGATGCGTTGCTCTTCCCCTCATACCAGGAGGGATCGCCCAACGTTGTCAAGCAGGCAATGGCCTGCAATCTTCCGATCGTCGCCACGGACGTGGGGGACGTTCGTCAGGTAATCGGAAACTGTCAGGGATGCTACGTCTGTGGCCCGAGCACAGAAGAATTCTCCGCACGAGGCCACCAAATCTTGGTCAACCGTGACCGCACGACTGGGCGAGACCACGTTCGCCACCTGGACTCATTGACTGTGGCCAAACAGGTTATCGGTGTCTATGAGCATGTGATCAGGCAGAGGCCACACCCGCTATCAGACCGCGTCGAGTCCGACGCCTTGTTGCAGCAATAGCAATTTCAATAACTTGGGACTGCGCCATGTGCGGCATCTGCGGATTCTATCAATACAAAACTCACAAGTCGGCCGACACCCACGTCCTTCTGGATATGCTTCACGTACTGCAACATCGTGGCCCCGACGGTTTTGGTACATATGTCGACCGAGACCTGGCGTTGGGGATGCGCCGCCTTAGCATCATCGACTTGAAAGGAGGCAACCAGCCAATCAGCAATGAGGACGGCTCCATTCTCACGGTCTTCAACGGGGAAATCTACAACTACCGGGAACTCCGGGACCAGTTGGCAGACCGGGGCCACAGGCTTGTTACCTCCAGTGATACTGAAGTGCTTGTGCATTTGTATGAAGAGTATGGCGACGAATGCGTCCATCTCTTGCGTGGAATGTTTGCATTCGCGATATGGGACTTGCGATTCCGCCGACTGTTCATCGCCCGCGACCGCCTGGGGATCAAGCCACTGTATTTCACGCACACCGACGGCGAACTCATCTTCGGGTCCGAGATCAAAGCGATTCTTCAGCACCCGTCCGTACGGAGAGACCTGGACGTCGAGGCCCTGACGAACTTTCTTTCCTTGCGGTACGTGCCGGCACCTCAGACCATGTTCAAGGGCATTCACTCACTGCCTCCGGGCTGCAGTCTTGCTTGCGACCACCGCGGAGTGAAGATGAACCGCTACTGGGATCTGCTCTTTGCCGAACCCGGCAAGGACGATCGTCACGAAAAGGGATATGCAGAGGAGCTAGAGGCTTTGCTCCGGGAGAGCGTCGGGCTTCACTTGGTCAGCGATGTTCCTTTTGGTGCATTTCTCAGTGGTGGAGTGGACTCGAGCACGATTGTTGCGCTGATGAGCGAGCTCCTGCAGAAGCCGGTCAAGACATATTCTGTCGGCTTTGATGGAGACGGGGAATCATTCAGCGAGCTTCCCTACGCCCGTCTGGTCGCTAAAGAGTTTCATACTGATCACCACGAGGTCGTCATTCGCCCTGCGGACCTGATGGAGCTTGCCGAGACAGTGACCTGGCACCTCGATCAGCCACTAGCCGAACATGCAACCCTGGCCAATTTTATGGTCGCACGGCTGGCCTCCCGCGATGTCAAGATGGTCCTGACGGGGGAAGGCGGAGACGAACTGTTCGCCGGATATGCTCGTTATGCTGGCGAGCGGATGGCTCCCCTGTTTAGTCTTCTCCCAGAAGCTGCCAGGCGATTCGCGTTGGTCGCTACTTCCCACATTCCCGGCTTTCGTCGCCAGAAGCTTGCCTTATATGCACTGACTCAGCCCGACGAGGCGACACGTTTTCTCAACTGGTTTCCACTTTTCAACTCGGAAGTGAAGAGATCGCTGCTCTCAGAGGATCTCAGGGAAACGTTACGCGGCCATGCAACGGAAGCCGTCGTCGCAGCCCATCTGTCCCGAACCGACGCCACGGATTCTCTGAGTCGCATGCTTTACCTCGACACGACCTTATGGCTGCCAGATCTTCTCCTGGCCCGGGGGGACAAAATGAGCATGGCCGCATCCGTAGAGGCTCGGGTTCCTCTACTGGATCACAAGCTGGTTGAGTTTGCGGCCTCGCTCCCGCCGAGTCTGAAACTAAAAGGGCTGGTTCGTAAGTACTTGCTGAAGAAAGTCGCTCGATCGTGGCTGCCACAAGGAATCATCCGGCGCAAGAAGCAGGGATTCCCCATGCCCTCGTCGCTTTGGTTGCGCAAGCAGGCCCGACCATTTCTGCGCGATACCCTCTCCTCCGCTTCTTTGCGACAGCGCGGGCTATTTAACCTGTTTACGGTAGAGAGACTGATAAACGAACACGAAAAGGGAACGGCGGATCACGGCTCTTTGCTGTGGGGCTTGATCAGCGTGGAGCTGTGGCATCGCGTGTTCCTCGATTCGCGGGTATCGGCGACTGCAGCCAAGCGCGTCGCGGCACAAGCTGTGTAACCATGAACGCGGAAGTCGACTCAAACCACGAGCGCGCTATGAATGCAGCCAGCGATGGTCGAATCCTCATGCTCCTCGAAAACCTACCCTTTCCGCAGGACGTTCGAGTCCGCCGGGAGGCCAACGCGCTGGTCAATGCAGGTTATCGAGTCACCGTCATCTGTCCAGCCGCTGAAGGGCAGCCTTTGAGGGAAATCGTGAACGGGGTGCACGTGCGCCGTTATCCCGCTCCGCGGCCTGCAAATAGCTTCACCGGATACCTGTGGGAATACGGTTATTCCATGTCTGCGAGCTTCGCATTGTCTCTTCTGGTGTTTCTGCAGGAGGGCTTTGACGTGGTACATGCCCACAATCCCCCCGACACCTTCGTCTTCATCGGAGGCTTCTACAAGTTGTTGTTCGGCAAGCGCTTTGTTTACGATCACCATGATCTGTCCCCAGAAATGTACCGAGTGCGCTTCCCAAACGGAGGAAAACGGCTTGTTTACGAGGTGCTTGTCCTGCTGGAACGACTCACCTGCCGCTTTGCTGACCACGTCCTGGTCACAAATGAGTCGTACAGGAAGCTGGCCATGGAGCGAGGACGCGTCCCAGAGAACCGCATCACCGTCGTCCGCAACGGAATCGAACTTGAACGTGTTGAGGCTTCTGTTGCGCCCCACCCTGCATTTCGACAACTGGGTAAAACGATCATCGGCTACGTCGGCGTGATGGGACACCAGGATGGCGTAGATCACCTTTTGCGGGTGATTTACCACCTGGTTTACGACCTAGGTAGAACCGACTTCCATTGCGTCCTTATTGGAGGCGGGGACGCATGGGAGAGCCTGAGAACGCTCGCGCAGTCTCTGGGCCTCAGTGAATACGTGCAATTTACCGGTTTTGTTTTTGGCGAGGGCCTACTTCGCTATCTGGCAGCAGCAGACATCTGCGTAGACGCGACCCCATCGAATCCGTACAGTGACCGCTCCACTTTGTTCAAAATCATTGAGTATATGTCTCTCGGCAAGGCGATCGTCACGTTCGATTTGCCCGAGCATCGGTTTACCGCTGGAGATGCTGCTGTCTACGTGGCACCCAACGATGAACTGGACTTCGCCAAGGCAGTTGCTGACCTGATGGACGATCCGCAGCGGAGAAAGTCTTTGGGAGCTCTTGCTCGTATTCGTATGAAGAAACATCTTGCCTGGGAATATTCAGCACTTCGCCTGATTAATGCCTATCACCAAATCATGCCGTCGAGCTCGTCTCACCAGGTGACAGTGGAGGACGCGGACGTGGTTCCGTTTGAACAGTGATGATCTTCTTCTTGCCGTGGTTTCCCCTTTACTGGAGGTAACAACTTTTGAAGGTTATATGTGTAGATCCACGCACCGATCCGCTGTGGGGTGAACTCTTATGTCAGGCGCCCAGCAGCGTCTTTCACTCACCGGCTTGGATTCAGGTATTGTGCGATACGTATTCATGGGAACCTGGAGCTCATGTCGTGGTGGACGATGAAGGAAAGCCGCAGGGGGGCCTTCCTTTTTGTCGGATTTCAGACATCTTCGGATCGCGGATTGTGGCTTTGCCATTTTCCGATTACTGCGATCCTTTGGTTCTGGATCCGCAGGCTTGGCGCCCGTTGACTGCCGCACTGCTCGCCGAGGGCTGTCCGGTGGCGTTGCGCTTTTTGCATTGCAGCTTACCTCTTGCCGATGAACCATTCGCTTTGGTGAAGCAGGCCAAGTGGCATGCCTTGGATCTCCGGACGGACACCGATGTGCTATGGAATCAAATCGAGGATTCTGCCCATCGAGCGATAAGGAAATCCCAGCGTGCAGGTATCCAGATCAGGCCGGCACAGTCGGAACAGGAACTCAGAGCATTCTTCGAGATGCATCTTAAGGTCAGAAAGAATAAGTATGGCCTGCTGGCTCAGCCCTTTGCCTTTTTCCAGAACATCTGGCGCCGTTTCATGGACCGACAGCAAGGCTTTCTGCTTCTTGCGCTCGACGGAGACACCATCGTGGCGGGAGATCTTTTTCTTGAGTGGAAAGAGACTCTTTACTACAAGTTTAATGCTTCTCTGGTGGACAATCTCTCCTGTCGCCCGAATGATCTCCTCATCTGGGAGGCAATGCGATGTGGCAAGCTTCGCGGTTTTACGTCTCTCGATCTCGGCCTCAGCGATTGGGATCAGACCGGGTTGGTCAGGTACAAGCGCAAGTTCGGGGCGGCTGAAAAGACCATTTCCTTCTTACGCCACGAGTCGACGAACAAACCCACAAGCGTCGAGGCAGAAATGCGCGCCTTGCTCACGACCCTCACTACCCATTTCACGGATCGCCTGGTGCCCGACCCGATCACAGAGCGAGCTGGCGAGGACCTCTACCGACTCTTCACCTAGTCTGGTTGGTTCGGCCTGGCTTAGGGGGCGTTGAGTCTCGTCCGCCAGTTGCAGCGGCTAAGGCTTACGCTTCTGGAAATCCTGACTGGGGACTGAAATCTCGGCAAATATGAGCGTCCGACAGATAAGCGGGAATGTGTTCGCCATTCTGAGCAGTGATGTGATGAACCGTGTCACCAGCTTTGTCCTCTATGCGCTTGTGGCACGACACCTGGGCGGTCGCGAGTTTGGCCAACTCAGCCTGGCACTCACCCTATTCTATGCTGTCCAGGTGTTTGCCCTGAGCGGCGTCAAAACCGTTATCATCCGCGAGGTTGCAACAAATCCATCTCAAACGGGCGCATACTTCATCAATGGCTGTCTATTACTGACTCTTTCGTCCTCCATTTGTATTGTTCTGTTGTGCGGATTCGTTCGGTTAATGAACTACTCGCCGGCGACCGCCTTTTTCATCAGCGTTCTCTCGATAGGACTCATTCCTTACACTCTGTCGGCGGTGTGCGAAGCAATTTTTCAAGCTTGGCAGCGAATGCATTACATCGCCTATGTCAACGTGCCCGTGAATGTTGCAAAAGTGGGAGCCGCCTTTCTAGTTCTGTCTGCCAATAGGGGCTTGACCACTGTTGTTCTGATTCTAGTGTGTTCACTCGTCGCGGTGGCTGCAATCGAGATCTGGATCGCCCTTTCTCACTTTCCTGCACGCGACGGCTGCGTCGACCTCCGCTTTGCGGTGGCCACCGCGCGCTCTGCTGTAACGTTTCTGGGAATTGACGGCACGGTAGCGATCATGAGCACCCTGAATTTTCTGCTTCTCTCGAAGGCAGCAACCGAAATCGAAGTTGGCCTGTACAACGCGACCACGCAGGTGATCACGCCTCTGCTCCTCGTCTACCAGAGCGTTGCGCAGAGCATTTTCCCCGTGATGTGCCGAAACGTCGAGCCCACCTACCACAGCCTCAAACGCATCGGAGAACAGACCCTCGAATTGCTGCTGGTTATGGCTCTTCCTGCAATGGCCGGATTGTTCTTTATGGGCGACCGAGTACTGCTATTGCTTTACAGGAATCCAGTGTTTCTTCAGGCTTTTCCTGCCTTGCGCATTGTGGCGTGGCTCCTGATCTTCCAGGTGTTTACCAGTATTCTGGGCCAAGTGCTGGTGGCCAGCCATCGCGAGCGAGTCACTCTGAGAATTGTTATGGTAGACACTTTGTGTAATTTGGCGATCGGCTGGCCCCTGATTCGCTTCTTTGGTGTACGGGGCGCTGCCTTCGCGCTGCTGCTGACCCGGATCGTGGATTGCTGCCAGCACTACATCCCCGTATCGCGCCTTTTCTCAGGAATCCCGCTGGCCAGAATTGCCTGGAGACCGATCTTGGCAGCTGCGTGTATGGCTGGCTATCTGGCCGTAGTGTCGGCACGAGCGGGCATCCTTACAGGTATTTATGCTGGGCTGATCTACAGCATGATCCTGCTTTTCCTTACGGTTTGGGCGTGCGGCGGATACCGTCAGTTTAGGAACAGATATCGACTTCTTCTCTCGGAATAGCGGACGCGACCTCTACATAACTCGAATGAACCAATGCTTTTCGATTCCACAGCCTACATCCTCTTTCTCGCCCTCGTCGTCGTGGTCTACTGGCGCCTTCCGCTTCGAAAGCAGAACTACCTGTTCTTGGCGTTGGAATCCCGTGTACTCGACCGTGGTTCTCTTTCGGGTAGTCCTGGTGTCTGTCCTTCTTCTTCTCGGTCTGCCACTAGAAGCATCTGCTGGCGAGCACGTGTTTGCAGTGAAGTCCTATTCATGGCGAATTGCGACCGGATTGGCCTTCTGCATGTTAATCACGCTTTTTGGAGCAAATCAGGAAAATGCGTTCATCTACTTCCGATTCTGAACCGAAAGAAGCGAGCTGGGCAATCGCTGCTTTGCTTGCCGGACTGCTCGTTTACCTATGTGCCCTTGGGGTCGTCACCCGGGTCGGATTTTCGCGCGTGAATCACGTGTGGCGCTTGATCCCGGCGGACCATCGTGAAGCAGTCACTCTTCGGCCAGCCTCCGCCCATGAATCGTTGAGCATGTTGATCGTGGGGAATTCTTGCTTGGAAGTTGGAGTAAATCGAGATAGCCTGCGGCAAGAAATGTCACCCGCATATTCGGTGAGTTACTTAGCTATTTCCGGCACCAGCTACCGCGATTGGTATTTCGGCTTGCGGCGGATTTTCGCCGAAGGAGCTCACCCGACCGTCGTTCGAGTGTCTCTCTCGACCCCCGACCTCATGTCGGATGCGAAGTCTGGCGAATCCTTCGCCCACACTCTAATGTCTGGCGCGACATCAATGCACGTAAAAATCCACAGCCACCTGGACAACACTACTGCTAGCGACTACTTTTCGCACACTTCAGCAGTTGGTTGGGACACCGGGCGGAAATCCGTAATTGGCTTCTGCGACAATCGCTAGCCAACGCCGGTAATCTAGCGCAACACCTTCGGCCCCACACCAGCCTCTGCCACCTACAGAGAGTATCTTGGCAAAAGCGCTTCCACGGCTCCGCGCGATGAACCAGTTGTGCAACGAGAATGGCTCGCGTTTCTTCCTGTTGATTCCTCCCTCTCGTGACGTGCGAGACGCTTCCGCAGAGCTGCAGGCGGCCGCCGCCCGCGAAGGCATCATGGTGGTGCTTCCATTCCAGCATGCTGAATTGCCGGAAACAGCATTTGTGGAGGGCGCGCACCTCAACCCCACAGGTGCTGCTTTATTTACCGAGCGGCTCGGACCCAGGTTGCTGCAGACGTTGCACAACTAGTGCGCGTTGGCACAAAGGAATTCAGAGGCTGAGGGGCTGCGACCGGCGCCATCCGCTCGACGTCTGGAACAGCCAGCCAGTCGTCGACACCTCGACAAAACACTAAGCATGCCCTCAGAGAGCAGGTTGCGGGTCGTCTTGATTTCTCACACCTTTGGAGAATACTGCGTGCAGTTGGCCAATGGTCTCTCGCAGCAAGCCAAGGTGCTCCTTTTGCTTCCCACTCGCATCGCGGTACCCCATGTCGCCTATTTGAATGATGCAGTGCGCTTCTTCGGCTTCCAGAACCCGCGGTTTCGACAACCCGTACTCCAGTTTAGAGTGCTTCGAACGCTTTTCCAGACGATCCGCGACTTCAATCCTGACGTGATCCATTACCAGGGGGGTCATCCGTGGATTGACCTAGCTCTCGCGTGCCTGCGCCGCTATCCTCTGGTTTTAACCGTCCACGATTGCAAGCCGCACCCGGGCGATCGACTATCGAAGAAGACACCTCTCTGGATGGAAACGTTTGCACGGCATCAGGCCGATGAATTGATCGTTCACACCCAATTCGTTCGGAACCAGGTAGTTGAAGCGTGGCCGTCAGCCTCAGAGCGCATCTCCGTCATTCCGCACATTCAGATTGGCAGGGATTCGACACCGGCTCCAATCCAGGACGATGGACGGCTGGTTCTTTTTTTCGGGCGCATCTGGGCCTACAAGGGATTGGAATATCTGATTCGAGCCGAACCTTTGATCACGGCTCGCGTCCCGGAAGCCGCAATTCTTATTGCAGGTGAAGGCGAGGACTTCTCGCCTTATCGCCGGATGATGGTGCATCCTGACCGCTTCGTTGTTGATAACGGTTCTATTCCCGATGAGCGTGCCGCGAATTACTTCGCGCGCGCCAGCGTTGTCGTTCTCCCCTACGTTGAGGCTTCGCAGAGTGGCGTCGTTTCTATGGCCTATTCCGCTGCAAAACCTGTGGTTGCCACCTCAGTGGGAGGGCTCCCTGAGATGGTCGAACATGGACGCACCGGCTACCTGGTGCCTCCACGCAACGTTCCTCAACTCGCAGAATCCGTGACTACGTTATTGCTCGACGCGGACCTTCGGCATCAAATGGGCAGCAACGGAAAGCGCAAAATCGAAGCTGAGTGCTCGCCAGCGGTCGTTGCGCGAAAAACGATGGAGGTCTATCTGCGCGCGATTGAGCGGACGGCCTTGAACCGAAGCCGTGTCTTGGTCCCGGACCCGTCGCATCGGGCGTAGCGGAGTCATGGACTGCGATGAGAATGAGCGCGAACCGGACCACACTATCGTGGTCCGGTTCGGCACGCTCTTGTTGAGGCGGGAACATCAATTCAGGTGAGATCCGCCTAGTGCTGGTAAGCGCCAAGGTCAGAGCCGCTGCCCTGCGGGCGCGGGTTGCCATTGATGTCCGTGTAAACGTACTTCTTCAGATCTGTGACGATCGCTGCCGGCAGCCCCGACACCGCGCTGGAATCAATTCCCTTGCTGTAGGCGGGGCTATTCGATTGCAGCGTCAAGGCAGTGCCAAGGAGAGAAGGCACCAGTGAGGTGATGTATCCTCCCACGCTCAGGCTTGGTGGGCTGAGAAACAACGGGTTCGCATTGATCAGCTGCGACCCGTCGGCATAGGTGAAGTTGTTGTTTGCGCCGTAATACATGTCGGCATAGTAGTGAATGTTGCTGTTTGTACCTTCCTGGTCATAGGCGGGATTGCTGCCCTGCCAGGCTTGAGTGACGTTGTTGATGAAATACCCGTTGCTCGAGTTCTGCGAAGTGAATGACCCCACGTTCCCCAGGGATGTGTCAAGGTCATTCTTGTAGCAAGTGTTGTTGATGATCCAGAAGCTGGTTACGCCGTTGGCTTGGATGCAGCGTCCACCATTGCCGTAGACGACGTTGTTAATGATCAGCGCTGGCGGTGTGTTGGAGCCGAGGTCGAGGATGATGCCATTGCCATCGGTGTGGTTGCTGGAACCATCGTATTCCCCGGTGATGATGTTGTTAGAGGCGATGTTGTGAAAACCCGGATAGGAATCGAACCAGGGGACGTTGTTGTAGGAGATGGCACTAGTCCAACCGTAAAGATACCCATTGTGGTCGATGAGGTTGTGGTCGCTGGTCAGGTAGTCGCAGTTGACGGCCCCCACCCCTGAGCCGCCGGTATTACTAATACTATTGCCCATGAACCGCAAGTGGTGACCGCCCTGACAGAAGAAACCGTCCAGGGCATCGTTCTGGCCGTCGAGGTTGAACCCGCGGAATTCCAGGTAGGCCGCTCCTGAAGGAAAGGCGCCATTGCCAAACTTAAACATCGGTTGAGTGATGGCGCCGCCAGTCCAGACAAAGTTCACCGGCCCGTTGCCGTAGTTCTTGTAGACGATCCATGCTGAGGGCGTCCCACTCACCGGCGGATAGAAGGTGGAGCTGAGATTGTAGGTTCCGTAAAGCAGGCACACTACTGAACCCGGCTGACTGGCCGAAGCCGCGCCGGCAAACGTTTTGGGCGCCGAGGGACTGGTACCGGAGTTGCCATTGCTGCCGGAGGGAGAAGCATAAATCGTACAGCCTGCGCCCAGGGTGCTGCTGCCGACGGCGATGGTCAGGGACGCACTGGCGGAATGGCCCGCGGCATCGTGGACCTGTACAGTGAGGGGGTAGGAACCTGCGACGCTGGGAATACCAGAGATAGTTCCGGTGGCATTCAGCAAAAGTCCCGCAGGCAGGGGGCCGGTAACAAGGCCCCAAGCGTAAGGTGCCGAACCCCCGGTAGCGCCGAGAGTTGCGCCATAGGAACTGGATACCGTTGCACCCGGGAGCTGCGCAGTCGTGATCTGCAGGGCCGTTGTAGCACTTGACGTATATGTGACATCAACCCAGTAATTTGCGGACTGGTGTGAACTCGCCGGAAAGGCGCTGGCGGCGCCGTAGGTGAACCGCCCATCGGGCGTGCCGGCCACGTTGGCCAACGCGTGCAAAGGCGCATTGTTCACTCCCGCTGTCGCAAAGTAATTCCAGTTGACGCTCCAGTGCCCGTTGGCAGCGTGATACGAAGCCACATACGCAGTGTTCGCCGTGATAGCTACAGGTTTCGCAAAAGTTACCTGCTGCCATCCGGAGGCTGTTTCCCCGGTGAAGGTTGCTGACGCCAGCAATGTACCGGTGTTTGTCCACAGGCTCCCCACGTGCGCACCAGTGTTGGCTGGACTCTTGTAAAAGCGAACTCCAGTAACGTAACCGTTAGAATCGGCCTTGAACGAGACACCCAACTCCACCGATGTATCAGGCCCGACGTCAACCACCGAGGGGACAGTTACACTCGGCCAGATGGTATGCTGAGCCTGGGCTGCGACGTGGTCTGAACACGCCAGCATGAAAGTCAGTGCCGCCACAACTACCCCGAGATATCTCCAGTTTCCGGCCGCAGACCTCTCCAATCGGACATCCAATTTTTCTGTCTCGAAGGACAAATTGTGATTCTTCAGAAATCGCAAAACAACACCTCCCGATTGATTCTTTAGCTGTGCGCTCGCTCGATCGCCGGCACACTGGGTCAGGTGTGGTCGCGACTCGTTCGAAAATTTTGAAATTGTTTCGAAAGGGCTCTTTGGATTGAAGGATCGCCGAACCCTCGGCCAGACTCCGAGACACCACTCTGCGTTAGTTCAACTTGAGCGGATGTTACGGCAAGAGCAAGCCGGTCGCTGTCGGCATGAAAATGATTCTTGCGTCAGAAGTTTTGTTCGGAAGTCGTCCCCTGTCGTCCTACAGAGACGAAGCCGAAATACCGTTGATTGCAAGAGGCCACTTGGACACTAAGAGAAAGGCCCTAGAGCAACACTCAGAGGGACGCAAGTTACCCACGTCCCGTTGCTAAGTCGAATTCGCAGTGTAGGATTGGGGCGTAATGGCCAGTCTACGAAGTTCCGGGCAAGCCACACAAACATCGCGATCGGCGTTCAGCCACACGGCCTCGTCGCTCACTCCCGAGATTTTCCTGAAACTGCCCTTGGGGTTGGCGATCTTGTCTATAGAAGACCCCAAGGACATCAAGAGTTACCGAGTCGTAGACGTCAACCCGGCCGCAGCTCATCTCGCCGGATCAGCCCTCGAGGGCCTGCGCGGTCGAACGCTGGCTGAGTTTCCCAACCTCTTGGAGTCGCCGCTCGTGACGCAGTGGCTCGACGCAGTGGATGCCTCTGAACCCGAGCAATTGGCTCAGCATTTCAGGGGCGATCAGCGCATTGGCAGCCGCGTCTATTCTGTAAAGGTATTTCCTTTATCCGGCGATTGTATGGGTGTCGCTTTCGAAGACGTAACCGACCACCGGCTGGCGGAACAGATCCTATCCGAAGCAGAACATACTGGTTCACCCATCCAGGACATTCAGGAGTACGCCCTTTTTCAACTGGATCCTGACGGGTGCGTGGTCAGCTGGAATGCCGGAGCGCAACGCCTGAAGGGCTACCTTGCCGAGGACATTATCGGCAAACATCTTTCCGTCTTTTATCCCCGAGACGCCGTGATGCGGAGTCAGCCGCAACAGATGTTGGCGGACGCCAGCCGCCACGGACACAGCGAGGATGAAGGATGGAGAATCCGAAAAGACGGCTCCCGGTTCTGGGCTAACGTCGTCATCACGGCCCTCCGAGATCCGAGCGGGGCGCTGCGCGGATTTGTCAAGCTGACACGAGATGTAACCGAAAGGCGAGAGAAAGAAGTGACCCTGACAAAAGCTAAAGAGCTTTTGCAGCAGCACGTCGAGCAACGAACCGCCGTTCTCGCCCAGGTCAACCACGAATTGCGATCCGAAATAGCCGAACGTCGGCGCGCGGAAGACCAGCTCAAAGCTTCGCGTGATCAGCTCCGTGCTTTGGCGGCGCGTCTGCAGACAGTTCGCGAAGAAGAGCGCAAATCTGTTGCACGGGAGATTCATGACGAACTCGGCCAGGCGTGCACGGCGATCAAGATGGATCTCGCCTTGATCGGCCGGCGGGCGAGCCAGCGACAGACTCGCCTCCGGTCCAAGGTAGGCTCTGCGATGCAGTTGGTGGATGAGATGATCGCCACCTTGCGGAGAATCTCCTCAGAATTACGACCGCGCACCTTGGACGACCTGGGACTGCCGGATGCCCTGGAATGGCAAGCACAGGAATTCGAGAGTCGCACTGGCATTCGCTGCCGGCTTACCTTGCCGCAGCATCCCTTCACACTCGATCCTGAACGATCCACGGCCGTCTTTCGTATCTTCCAGGAGTCCCTCACAAATGTGGCCCGCCACTCCCATGCGACACGGGTAGATGCCCGTTTAGAAACAAATACAAACCAACTCAGCTTCGAGGTTCACGACAACGGTTGTGGACTTGATGCGGACACCGCCAAGGCCCGCAAATCCCTCGGCCTGGTTGGAATGCAGGAACGGGCCCTCCTGCTCAATGGGGAGCTCCGAATTGCAGGAGTTCCGGGCCGCGGGACAACTCTTACCTTGCGGATTCCTTTGCCTGCCTAGATTTAGCCCAAGCACTCCCGAGATGAAAATCTTGATTGCCGACGATCATGCTGTCTTTCGGCGCGGTCTCAAAGAGACCATCGCTGAAGCCTTCCACCGAGTGACTTTCGGAGAAGCGGCGACGGCACAGGAAACTCTGGAGTGTGTGCAGCAGCAGGCATGGGACATGGTGGTTCTGGACATCAGCATGCCCGGAAAGAGCGGGCTCGAAATCCTTGGCGAGCTGAAGCGGTTGCGCCCGAGGCTGCCGGTCCTGTTCCTAAGCGTCCATCCCGAAGAGCAATTCGCGCGACGTGCGCTCAAATCTGGTGCAGCGGGGTATGTCACCAAAGAAAGCGTGCCGAGTGAGTTGAAAGAGGCAGTACGTCGGGTCCTCGCGGGGGGGCATTATGTCAGTGCGGCGCTCGCTGAGAGGCTGGCTGTAGACCTAATGACGGGCTCTGATCTGCCGATATACGAACTGCTGTCTGACCGTGAGTTTGAAGTATTGCGCATGCTCGGCAAAGGAAACACGGTCAAGACGATCGCCGACGAGCTGTTCTTAAGCGTCAAAACCGTCAGCACCTATCGCGCTCGAATCCTCAAAAAGACGGGCTTGAAGAACACCGCTGAACTGATTCGTTACGCCGTCAGAACCCGCTTGGTGGATTAGGATGCCACCACGTGGTAGGCCGAACCAACCGAAAAGCCCTTGAGGCGTGGGACTCGCACGGTCACGCCTATCTCATTTTGTCCTACAACAGACTAGGGATTACACCGGAGTGCGCGGTTGCCTGGCGTGTGATCTTCTATTCCTGGTCGAATAGTGCAAGGAGAGAAATGAAAGTCTTCATTGCGGATGATTCTCCGCCGGTAGTCGAGCGTCTCGCCGACCTTCTGCGCGGCCTTCCAGGAGTGGAATTTGCAGGGGATGCCGGCGACGTGCCGGCAGTACTTCGCTGCGTGCGGCAACTGCAACCCGATGCTCTGATTCTTGACCTAGAGATGCCCGGGGGATCTGGACTCGATGTCCTTCGTGCGGTCCGTCATGACCTGCCTGACCTTCAGGTGTTAATTTGCACCAACTATCCGTATCCGCAATATCGCAGGGAGTGTTTGGCGGCCGGCGCCAACTATTTCCTCGATAAATCTGCAGAATTCGACAAGATCCCTCTGATCCTCCGCGACTTGATGGGTGCTCCCGCCAAAGTCCCTGCTCGCTGAGATCGTTGCCAGGGAAGGGTGGGAGAGACTTTTCCGAGACGTTGAACACCCGTCGACGCTACCGAGGGGGCGCTAACTCGCGAGCGAACCTTGGGTGACACTGAAATCGGACTCGGCTGCGTACCCTGGCATTGGAGTCGGCGTCGAACTCGGCTTTCGGCAACCAAATCCGTAGTATTCAAAACCTATTTCGCTCATGCAAGCAGGATCTAGCAGATTGCGGCCATCGATCACCAACGGTCGCGCCATTGTCTTGTAGATTCGTCGCCAATCGAGGTGTCTGAATTCTTCACTTTCCGTGAGGACGATCAGAGCATCCGCCTCATTGGCTACATCGTAAGGATTTTGTTGACAAGCGACCTGCGGGAAAATCGCGGAGACTTTTCCCATCGCCTGCCCGTCATACGCACACACTCGCGCACCGTCGGCTACCAGTCGACGGATTACCGCCAGTGCAGGAGCGAAGCGAATGTCATCCGTGTTCGGCTTGAAGGCCAGACCCAGTAACCCTACTCGCTTGTCTTTGACTACCCAGAGCGCCTGCTCGACCTTCTCAAAGAACTGGTCAACACGGCGCTTGTTAACACGTTCAATCTCGCGAAGCAAACCAGAGTCCACGCCGCAGCGTTCGGCCAGGCGAATGAACGCCTGGACATCCTTGGGCAGGCAATAACCTCCGAATCCCAGGCCTGCATTCAGGAACGTTGGCCCGATGCGCGGATCCATACCCATCGCGCGCGTGACTTCATGGATGTCAGCGTCCACCTTCTCACAAAGGTCAGCGATGACATTTGCGTATGAAATCTTCATGGCGAGGAAAGAGTTTGACGCGTGCTTAATTAGCTCGGCACTGTTAATCGTTGTGACTACGAGCTCCATCGGTCGCGCGTGCAGACAGCGGGTGGTGTGGATCGGGCAGCGGAACTTCCCCTCCAGAATCGGGCGATAGATTTCTCGCAATACCGATTCTGTGCCTTGACCTTCCACCCCGACCACGATTCGATCGGGATGGAGAAAGTCCTGCACGGCAGTCCCTTCACGCAGGAATTCGGGGTTGGATGCGACACGAAACTGCGGCCCGTTCCCCCCGCGATAGAGTCCTAGCGCACGCTTCAATTGCTGTCCAGTCTGAGCGGGAACCGTGCTCTTCTCCACCACCAGCTTTGGCGTTTGCGCCTCGACCGCGATTAATCGTGCCACGCTGTCAATCGCCGACAGATCTGCATCGCCCGTCTCCAACGGAGGAGTCCCCACGCATATAAAAATGACGTCGCCCGCCCGCACCGCCTCGCCGGCATCGTCGGTGAACGATAGCCTCTTTGCCCGACAGTTCGCCAACAACATGTCTTCCAGATGTGGCTCGTAAATCGGCACGGCGCCTACTTTAAGCTTCGCGATGCGCTCCCGATCGCTGTCCGTGCATAGTATTTCGTGGCCCAACTCCGCCAAGCACGTCCCCGTCACGAGGCCGACATACCCACAGCCGATCACGGTAATCCGCAAGAAGCACCTCCTCCGATTCTGGCGCCCAGTGGATTCTTCGTCTTTTTTAAAGGGCCCATTCAAGTGATCACAAACTAAGCGTCGCAATGCGTCGGAACAATCCAGTAAATACCGCAAACATGTCGCCAGAGAATTCCTGCGTCGTACGGAGACAGTGGGATGGGTGCTATCCAGAAACAAACCGCCTGCCGGCGGTCCAGGCGAACAGCGGCAAGTCGAGAAGCCCCGGCAGTGGATCGTCCCAGGCAAAGATTGCGGCTTCCCGTGGTTGCAGAAACGAACGCAAACAAATCCACGGAGAGAGACGTCCACTCAGCATCTCGTTTACCGCCACCCACACGTCGGCGCTCAGGTGCATCCATCGCTCCCCTGCACGTGCACGAAGTTTGGGTACTGGCTGGCCATTCATGAGGAGCCAAAGTAAATAGGGAAGGTCCACGCCCGCACGCCCACAAAGGGTATGCCAGCCCCAGACTCTGGGATTCATATCGAGAATTTTGAATTGACCGTCCCGAACGTCTTTCTTGAACTCTAGCTCGACAAGGCCAGTAAAACCGGTGATCGCCAGAAGTCGCTCAGCCGGTTCGGCGATACCAGGGTCTTCTACCGTTTCGACGTAGGTGCTGAACTGCCCGAAATCCATCGGGTACTGGCGCGCGCGCCTGGCCACAACTGACGCCAGCGATGATCCCGCCTTGCACAGGGCAGCGTAGGAGAACTGAGACTCACCTCCCCCAGGAACCATCTCCTGAATCAGCAGGTTTTTCGGGTGCACTGCTCGGGACGCCTGGTCATAACACTCCAGCAACGAGTCGCGGTTGGCGGCGAACCACGCCTTCGGGATCGCGAGACTGCTGGGTTGCATCCGGACGGCTGGTTTGAGGATGACCGGAAATGGGCAATCGATTTCAGCTAGCTCGTCGCGGGTGGTGGCGCACCTCGTCCACGGCTGATGAACGCCAACTTCTTGTGCGAGCCGGTGCAGCAACCTCTTGTCGCAGGCCCACCGCAGAGTGTCCCAGTGAGGAACCGTGAGTCGGTAGTACCTTGCTAATGTTTCGTGATGGCAAGCAATCAGTGCAACCGTGTAATCGTCTGTCGGGACCAGGAGCCATCTCTTGAGATCGTGTCGGGAACTAAGGTCAGCAAGGAAATTTATTCTGCCGGCGTCGTCGCCCTCTGGCCAGGGGACCCCATAACGTACGTACCGGGAGGCAGAGGCCACCAGGTGCCCACCCTGTTTGACCATCCAAACAGGGATTCCGCGGCGACCCAGACTTCGTGCCACGCCAAGTGCCCGATAGTCAGCTCCCATCAAGAGCGCGCCAGCGGTTGCGCTACCCTTCGCACGCGGCGTTGCTGGTCGGTCTCGATCGCAGGTTGTGACCGTTGTCGCCATATGTCTCAACGAACTGTGTTCACTGCTCTCCCTAGAATTCCCCGGGTCACCGCCCTGGAGGTGAAATCAGCACCGGCCACAAATCGCATCAGTGGTCCGAAGCTCCAAGCCGCAGGGGCTCCCACAAAATAAAGGCCTGGAACCGAACACTGAAAACTTGAGTCGAGGCTCGGGTACCCGTTGACACGCTGGATCGATTCCAACAAACCAGCAGAGAGAAATGGATAACGCGCGATGTTCACTTGGTAGCCCGTCGCAAGCAGGACGTGATCGACAAGTCGCTGGCTGCCATCGGTCAATTTCAATCGCATCTGGCCAGAACGCGGGGTGGCCGACGCAACTTGCACCCCGGTGGCAATGCGGATCGACGCACAACGCGGCTGTAGCCAGGCGGCAGCAGCAGGGCGGATGGCGCGGATACCCCAACGATCCTGCACTACACGCGGAAATCGGCGGAACAAATTAGGGCGCGCCACAATATGACTCAGTCCCGCCTGTCCCACGTCCGGAGGCGCATACAACAGCACAGCCACCGGGCGAAATGTGTGAAACCATTTTTGGCGCCAAAGCCAACGGACAAACGAGCCCCGAACCAGCAATTCGACGTCGGCCCCCGCTTCACGGAGCAGAGCGGCAGATTCCACAGCACTCTGTCCCGCCCCGATCACCGCCACCCTCTTCCCGGCAAAGCCGCTAAGATCCTGGTGGTCACATGTATGGGAGACCAACTCCGCAGGCAGGTTCCGGAATTCCACGGGACGCGAAGCAAACGATTCTATGCCGGCTGCGATAACCACACGTCGTGCCTTCCATTTCTCTCCTCCCTCTGCGGAGAGACAAAACCCGAACCCGTTCTTTTCGATGCGCTCGATCTTGTGATTGTGGGTCTGGGGCACTGCCTGACCTTGGAACCAGCGACCGTATTGTATAAAGCGGCTAAGCGGTAGCGGTGCGGTGATTCCGTTCCCGGTTACCTCTCCGTAGTCGTTCAGGGTCAACGAGCGCTGCGGATCCGAGAGGTGCGATCCAGCCAGCGGAGAACGCAGCAGCATGCCTTTCGGCATGTGCCGCTCCCAAAACGACATCGGCTCGCCGAACACGTGGATATCCAACCCATCGGCTGCCCTTAGATGCGCTGCGGTCGAGAGTCCGTACGGCCCGGCTCCCACAATTGCTACGTCGCTAGTAGTCATGATGTTGTATTAACCCTGGTCTCAACTGATCGCCCGACTATCACTACTTATCGTTGTTTTGGTGGCGCGTCCGGGACGACGCGCTAGAACACTGTCTATCTGACAGTCGTCGTCGCCACAATCGGTAGCATAGGGGTCTGGCCGATCAGAAAATACCGGAAGAATGGGTCAGGCGGAAACCCTTGAGGAGCCTACATCAGAAAGCTCGCAAAATTCGCGTGACTAGCGAGGAGCCGTCTTGGCGTGGGTCAGTGCCCGGGAAGCCTAGGCCTGACAGCAACCTTTTCGCTGCAGCGACCCTGCACGGATTCTCACATTCTCGATACCACACAAATTTGGCGCCGCTATTGCCAATCAAGGATCGTCCCGCTTACGAATGACATGATTTACCTGATTGTGAACCGGCCCCTCAGGACCTAATGATCAGAGCGCAAAAGTGTGCGCCTGGTTCTCTGGTCAGGAGCTGCACGCCAATGAACATTGCCCTGAGGTAAGTCGAATTCTCGTTGAAGGAATCTCTCGCAATGAAAGTGAATCGTCGTGAATGGTTGAGGCGTGCCGGGCTCGTCTCATCCGCTGCATTTATTGGAGGAGCCTGGCCCTACCGGCGCGAACTGTTCGCGAAGGGCTCCTTGCCGAGTTTGCCGACTCCAGCGAATTCCGGGATCGACCATATCGTGGTCGTGACCATGGAGAACCGCAGCTTCGATCATCTTCTAGGCTGGTTGCCAAATGTAAACGGCAAACAAGCCGGCTTGACATTCCTGGACAAGAGCGGCAGGAAATTCCTGACTCATCCCCTTTCGGGTGATTTCACCGGGTGCCCTCATCCTAGTCCGGATCACTCGTACGACGGTGCCCGCGTCGAGTACGACAACGGTTTGATGGATGGATTCCTGCGAGCCGGCAGCAACGACATATTCTCGATTGGCTATTACAGTGGCGCAGACATCCCGTTCTATGGCGCCTTGGCGCAAAACTACACCACCTGCGATCAATACTTCGCGTCGATTCTCGGACCGACATTTCCCAACCGACTTTTTCTTCATGCCGCGCAAAGCGATCGACTAGACGATTCCGTGACCTTCACATCGATACCCACCATCTGGGATCGGCTTGCTAGCTCTCATGTAAGCGCTCACTACTACTATTCGAACGTGCCGTTCGTGGCCTTATGGGGAGCAAAATATCTCCCGATCTCACGACTGCACGAGGACTTTCTTGAGGCCGCCAGCACCGGATCGCTACCTGCCGTGTCGTTTCTAGACCCGAGATATACCATCTTGGACGACGGAACGGGGAACGACGATCACCCTCACGCGGACATTCGCGAGGGTGACCTCTTCCTGTATCAGGCATTCCAAGCAGTGGCCAAGGGACCGAAATGGGCAAACACTGTGTTCATTGTGAACTTCGACGAATGGGGTGGCTTCTTTGAGCATGTCGCACCGCCGCGTGTGACGGCAGCCAACGCCGTGGATGCCGACCTCGTAGACGGTAAAGTCCTGCTGGGATGCCGCGTGCCTACGGTCATCGCGTCGCCCTTCACGAAGGGAAACTCGGGCAACCATCGCGTGAGTTCCCTGTTGTTCGATCACACTTCCGTATTGAGGCTGATTGAGTGGCGATGGGGACTTTCGCCGCTGACCCCGCGCGATGCCAGTGCTGACCTACTGAATCTTGCCTATGCCATGAATTTCAACCAGCCGGATCCCATCGTCCCGACTCTGCCGGAACCTTCGGCACCAGCACTGGGAGTACCTTGCCTCCAAACGCTGCCCGGGGCATTGTTGAACAGCGTCAGTCCGTCCTCGGTATGGACGCAGCTAGGAAAATTCGCCGCCCAACATGGGTTCCGGGTTAAGGATGTCGTCTAGGCGAGTCCCGGAGTAGACACCTTCGAGGAACGAGACCGGGGCCGCGCCACAGGTCCAGCCCAGGTGTGTCCCCCTATGGGCACCGGCCGCCAAAGCAAATGGCAGCATCATCGACGTAAATTGTCGCACTTCCCGAGTCTAAGCCGTCCGTATAGTTGTTCACGCTCCACTCACAGTCACCGTCGCCATAGCGAGTTTGCACATCGGATACATCAACGATGCGAGTACCATCCTGCCAGAAGGTGATGCGTCCCGTCTGGTCCGAGGTGCACCTGTAGAAGGCCTCGACACGCAGCCAGCGGCCCTCGGGAATATCTTTGACGGTCTGAGCATAGGCGCGCCTCGCATTCTGGTCGTAGAGATAAAAGAACATCGATCCGTCACTCCGGTTCCCAACGTTAAGAGCGAAGAATGGGTCGCTTCGACTTGCATCTCCGTGTTTTGACTTCCACTGGAAAACATTCCACCACGAGGGGCTGCCGTTGGGACGGTAGCGCTGGGGGAAGTAATACCACACGCTGTAGTAGAGTTCCGGATGCTCCTGGGGCTCACGCCACCGAAAAAGGCGAGTTCCGCTGGTTGCAAGCTCGGAGTCTTCACGGGTCTCAACAAAGAGCTTCGCGGAGTAAACGCCGCTGTGTGCCAGAGTCACCTTATCTACGCTGGCTGTAGCGACGCCGCTGTTGAAAATACCGCCTCCGGAATTCGGCCCTCCCGCCACATCGGGTAAGGTCCATTGTGAGAGATCCCCGGTTTCCATATCCGCCGACCACAGCACTTCTGCGCCAGACCGCGGCGGTGCCAATGAGGCTGAGGCAGACAAACGTGCCCTTTTTTCTTCGAACGAATTAGCCTCATGGAAGCTCTGCTCGAGACGATTGCGAAAACCGATTCCGAGTGTCAGAAAAAAGAGCGTCAGAAAAGCCGGGAACTTCTTAACCCGGCTCCTCACCGTCTGCTCCAACGAAACGGCGTCACCTGTACCCTTTCGACCTGGCATGCAGACATAAATTCCTCGCGCCTCTCAATTGCTCTCGGAGCATCAGTTCCGGATTGCTGTGGCCTCCCAGGAGCTGCCGCCCATCCAATGGCTAAATCAATGGACGGCAAAGCTCTCGAACTCCACTCCGATACCAAACCGACCGTTGGGCAGGCGCTGGCAATACACCACTCTAGCCAACCGCCGTAGGTCGCCGACGAGCGAGCAGATCATCAATTGCTCGTTCAGTTCCCTGGCGTGCTCGGCTACCAGGCGCACGCCCATGGAACATACGTTCTCGGTCGTCGTCCGCTCAGTTGCCGAAGGGTCCTCGGGGTTCGAGATCTCGACCGGGAGAGATAACCGAACTCGTTTTTCTAGTCTTCCAAATCCCACCGTCATGCCTGTGGCCTCTACGTGGTTCACGCTTTCGTTCGTGCCAGGACAGCGGAGACTCTCAGGACTACTCTCCTTAGCGTCTTCTGGCCAAACTTTCAGCCCTGCCGTTGTCTGCGTTTTCTGAAACGTTGTGCTTTTCCCGCATCGGCCAGCGGCCGGGCGATTTTAAAGTGGGAAAATAGCCCCTCGGCAGTCCTCCGAACCTGCCCAATATGAAGGTTCATCTCTAGTGGTCGGGGCTGCGTTCGATACACAATAATCGCGCTTCCGAGTACGGCAATCCGGTTAACAATCCAATTTCGCACAGGGACATCGCTTGAAAGTCTGTTGGATACCTTCGACAGTCCTACGCTCCGAATTCGAAACGGGCGCCTCGGCACTAGATCCGATCGGTCGTGTCAATCCACTTGGTGAGTTCTCAGAAACGAATCGACGACTTTGACTGTCGTATGCCAGGTCCGGCAGCGGCCATTGAGGACGCGCAGAGAGTTGGGGGACCACATTCGGCATCAGCCCTCGGCCACCGCTACAGGATTTTCCCTATTGTCTGCGATTCGTTTAACGCGAAAATGGCGCTGCAGCCTAGTTTCCTTTTTTGGTGGAGGGTGTGAAGGCCTATGCCGATTCGGATACTGATCGCGGACGATGATTCGAATATCAGGATGCTGTTGCGGAGGGTACTGGAGTCGCATCCAGAGTGGGAGGTCTGCGGAGAGGTGAGCAACGGCGCGGATGCGGTGGAGGAAGTCAGGCGGGTAGAACCGGACGTTGCGATCTTGGATTTGGGAATGCCGGTGATGAACGGGATGGACGCGGCCCGCGAGATTTCGAAGGCACATCCCCAGTTGCCACTGCTGCTGCTCAGTGTGCAGCAAGTGTCGGAGCCACTCGTGCAAGCGGCGCGCGCAGCAGGATTCAGGGGTGCTATTACTAAGGGGAGGGGACGCGAGGTCGTGGTAGGGATTGAGGCAGTCCTGCGCGATCAATTATTCTTTCAAAAGATAGAAGATCCTCCGCCAGCCTAGCCCTTGCGCGGCTACGAGTCTTACCGCTGGTGATGTTTTGGTCTGGTGTCTCAGGCTGCCTCCACCTGAGGGCGCGACGTAGGCAAGTCGCAACGACCAGGAGGGCTCCGAAAAGCATCACTAAATCTCCGACGCTGAACAGTCCCAGTTGCACTTGATCCCCCACAAAAGCTAACCGTGTTTTCGGTGTCGCCGCCTGCCACACTGGGGCCTATAGGATGTGGGCTGGAGGGCACACCGACAACCGGCATCGCCCCAGAATTTGCGTCGGTCACGAGGGCATTCAGCATCAGTCCACACAGCATCAGCAGTACGCCTGCGCCAACCCAACGCGATCGCACGGCCCGAACCACCAGCCACAGGATGGCGCAGCACTCGCACAGCCAGATCGTCGGAGGTTGCACCCACGCCATTTTGATGTGCCGCCGAAAGAAGATTCACGGCCCACTTTACCGAATCCCAGAAGGGATGAATCCGCCATAGCCCTCTATTGGAGCGAACTGGCGACCGCTGAAAAAGCATTGTTCGCACTCGAACCGACTAGTCGTATCGTACCGATGACGAGCACCAGGATGGCCGCCAACATCACAGCGTACTCGGCGATGTCTTCTCCTCGATCGTTTACCCACAGTTCGGCAAGAATGGTCATAAGACCACCTCCTTACATTACTTGCTTGTCAGATTTGTTAGGATCGGTCCCCAGATCAACAAGGTCGTCTCCCAGAGGGACGGGCCGGATGCATATTAGGAGGGCGAGTGTGCTTCGTAAATACAGGACGTAATGTAAAAACGACCTACAGATTTTACCGTATTTCAGAGTCTGAAAGTTTAAGAGAGCTTACTTAGAACGAAAGAGTTGATCTTCTCGTGCTCTCGGATCACGCATTGGGGCAGGAGTTGGTCCGCCCGACGGATTCCAGGCTGATGTACTTCTCATTTTCTTGTCTGACCCGTTGGCTAACATGGTCCAAGTTGCGAACTTGCAAGCACTTCTGCTTTCCAAGCCCGGTTTTGGGGCATCCCAGCCCCATCGGGCACGCTCCCAAAGCGTCGAGCGCTCGGAACAGCAATGGTATCTTTGAATAGTTTGGCTCTGCTCCTGATTCTGGAGTCTGGTGTATCGAGCGGTCCACGCTCGTCTTAAACGCTCATGGACAGCGAAACAATCCGTATCGGGCGAGACCGCCTCCTCAGGGTCTTCCGTTACCTGGAAGCACTCAATGAGCACCGGAATCCCGTCAAGCGTCACATCGGGGAACAGCTGTGGACACTGTGGCTGAAGGACCTTCCGGACCATCCCTCGATCAGAAGGGGGACGTCTCCGTCCGCTGAGGTACCGGCTCTGGCAGCAAGTGACGATGGGCTGCCTCCCGAGCGCCACGATTCGGATTTCATACTCAAGGTTGCCCGCCCGAGACTCACTAATCCGCCAACCCCGCCCGCACTGATCGAGCCCTGGCTCGAAGCTGGTTGGGAGAATCCGCTCAAGGAAGTGTGCACGCTCGAATCCAGGAACGAGGCATCCACACGTGGCGCGGAGCGGGTACGGTTTAACAGCGATCCCAAGCGGATGGCGGCGCTGGAGCAATGGAAGGCACATCGCAACCAATGGGCGACAGCAGAGGCGCCCGCTCGGGCCGCGATGAAAATATTTGAGGATTTTTACGAACTTTACGGCCGCGTGGAGCGTGAAGCTGAACGCGTTGAGATTGTCCTGGGCGACGGCATACTCAGCTGGCGCCGGCCAGAGGGGACTGTACACCACCCCATTTTGCTGCAGCGCCTCCAACTCAGCTTCAGCCCCTCGGTCCCTGAGTTCACGCTGACCGAAACAGAGCACCCGGTGGAGCTCTATTCGGCTTTATTTCAGTCGATGCCGGACGTCGATGGACGGGCCATAGGACGTTGCCGCGACGAATTGGAGCAGGAAGGGTACGCCCCGCTTGAGGACGGTCCCACGTCAGGGTTTCTGAGACGCATGGTCGTTCAACTCTCCCCTCGCGGCGAATTTGTTGCATCAGGCGCTCCGGAAGGAGAAACAGACGACCCCAAAATTGGAAGGCAACCCGTGCTGTTTCTTCGCCCTCGGACCCTTGGTTTTGCAGCCGCGATCGAGGCGGTATTACAGGACCTCCGAAACCGGAACGACTTACCCTGGTCGCTCCTGAACATCGTAGGCCTCGAACCACCTGCTCCGGACCTCGAAGGTCACGACTGCCTCGGCACTCGGCCCGCGGAGGAAGCGGACATCCTCCTCAGCAAGCCCGCCAATCCCGAGCAGATTCGGATCGCGCGCCAACTCGAACATTCGGGCGGGGTCCTCGTCCAGGGACCTCCTGGCACTGGAAAAACGTACACCATCGGAAATCTGATCGGTCATTTGCTCGCGGAAGGAAAGAGCGTGCTCGTCACCAGTCACACGACGAAAGCGCTTCGAATGGTACGCAGTCAGATTGTGCCCGAATTGCGTTCGCTCGGCGTAAGTCTGCTGGAGAACGATCTTGACAGCCGCATGCAGCTGGAGAGCGCGGTTAGCACAATTGCCGACCGACTATCCAAGACAGATGCGAAGTCGCTGGAACTCGAGGCCGACAGACTCACACAGGAAAGAACAGCGCTGCTCGACAGGTTGGCGGAGTTGCGCCAACAACTCGCGGATGCACGTTCCGACGAGTATCGGGATGTCGGGATTGGGGAAAAGGCATGGTCACCCTCGGAGGCTGCGCGGAAAATCTCGCGAGAGTCAGAGGTCAACGGCTGGATTCCTGGCCCAATTCATGCCGGTATCGACTTGCCGCTTTCCAATGGTGAACTGGCGGAACTCTATGCCACCAATCGATCCATATCGCCAGACGTGGAAAACGAATTGTCAGGCCACTTGCCAGGGCCCGACGAAGTCCCGTCCCCAGCCGATTTTCAGGACCTGCTACTTGAAAAGGCACGCCTGGAAAAAGAGGACCACGAGTTCCGTTCCGACCTTTGGCAGGACGGCCGAGGGCCGAGTTCCGCGAAAGTCCTAAACGAGACTGCAATCAAGCTTAAGCGCTCGGTCGATGTCCTTGCCAGCAACGAGAGATGGAGACTGGCGGCTGTCTACGCGGGAAAAAATGGAGGCCCGCACCGAGAGTCTTGGGAGAAGCTGCTCGCCCTGATCGAGCAAGCGCATCTCGAAGCGGCAGGTGCTCAAGAGATTCTGATCCAGCATGTCACCACGCTGCCAGACGAGTCGGTCCTGGAGCAGGAAGAGCAGACGGCAACAGAGATCCACGGCCATTTGCGGAGCGGAGGGAGCCTAGGCTTCTTTAGCCTCCTGACTCACCGGCGTTGGAAGCAATTCGTTCAGACGACCAGCGTCGATGGCGATCAGCCCAAACTCCCCGATCATTTCTTGGCAGCCAGCAAATTCGCACGAGTCAAACTTCTTCGCAAGAACCTCGCCATCCGCTGGGACCGTCAAATGGCCCCACTGGGCGCAAGCAGCTCGGGCGAGATGGGGACTGAGATCGAAAAGGGCGCAATTCAGTTTTGCGGGCCGATCCGAGATTGCCTCGCATGGCACTCTCAGGTCTGGAGCCCGATGGAGAAAGAATTCAGGGCAACCGGATTTCTTTGGGACAAGTTTCTGTCGGAGCAGCCCGTGGTCGTAGGAGACGATGGCGAGTTAGTTGGGCTGCGAAGGGCTGTGCAGGTTTCTCTTCCACCTATACTCGCGGCGCGTTGTGACCACATAAGGTGGAATGAGATTAACCAGAAGCTTAACGAGTTACGGGAGCGTCTCGGAGCTGCGATTCGGTTGTTCACAGATTCCCGCGCAATCGCAAGTCTCCGCGAGGCAGTGGACTCGTTGGATTCCAAGGCCTACCGCCGGGGCTACACACGGCTGTTGGAACTGCACGAACTGCGACGCAACCTGCAACGCAGGAACCTTCTGCTGGCCCAGGTGGAGACTGCCGCGCCGGCCTGGGCCGCGGCAATTCGGGAGCGCATCGGCTCGCACGCGGGTGCTACTGTTCCCGGAGACCCCTCACAAGCCTGGACGTGGCGTCAGATCTACGGTGAACTTGACCGCCGGGCCAGCGTCTCCATCGATGGGCTTCAGACATCCATCGAACGAATGGCCGCCCAGCTGCGGGCCGCTACGGTCGACCTCATTGACAATCGAGCCTGGATGTTTCAGGCACGGAGGACTTCCCTTCCGCAAAGACAAGCGCTCATCGGCTGGCTCGACACCATACGGAAGATCGGTAAGGGCACCGGTATACGCGCCCCCCGTTTGCGTGTGGAGGCAGCGCATAAGATGACGGAGTGCTGGGGCGCCGTTCCGGTCTGGGTCATGCCCCTCTCCAGGGTGGTCGAGAACTTCGACCCAGGAAAGTCGCGCTTTGACGTAGTCATTATCGACGAAGCCAGCCAAAGCGACGTCATGGCCCTGGTAGCACTTTACCTGGGTCACAAAGTAGTGGTGGTCGGCGACCATGAACAGGTGAGTCCGTCCGCAGTCGGACAAGAGACCGCTGTTATTCAGAATTTGATCGACCAGTTCCTGCCGGGAATTCCTAACGCTCATTTGTACGATGGCCAAACCTCAGTCTACGATTTGGCCCGCCAATCCTTCGGGGAAACAGTCCGGTTGGTCGAGCACTTCCGCTGTGTACCCGAAATTATCCAGTTCAGCAACCGGCTTTCTTACGATGGTGACATCAAAACACTACGCGACACGAGCCGTGTTCGACTGAGGCCGCACGTTCTTGCCGTTCACGTCCCTGGCTCGGCACGGGACGGAAAGGTCAACCGCCAGGAGGCCAAAGTCATTGCTGCTCTCATCGCCGCGGCGCTCGAACAGGACGAATACCAAACCAACGAGTTCGGACGAATCTCCAGTTTTGGAGTCGTGTCCCTGGTGGGCGAGGAGCAAGCTCTGGAAATCGACCGCCTGCTAAGAACGCATCTGGCTCCCGATGTATACGAGCGGCATCGCCTGTTGTGTGGAACGTCCGCACAATTTCAAGGAGATGAACGGGACGTGGTTTTTGTGTCCGTTGTGGATGCTCCGACACACGGCGCACTCCATTTTCGTGACCAGCAGATGTTCAAGCAGCGGTACAACGTAGCTGCTAGTCGGGCGCGCGACCAGATGTGGGTCGTTCACTCTCTGGACCCACAAACGGACCTTCAACCTGGCGACCTGCGGCGTCGCCTCATCGAGCACGCGCAGGCCCCCGAACTCTTAGCTAGACCCTTCGACGAGCAAGAAAAACGAGCCCAGTCCGTACTCGAGCGCGATGTCATGAGGTGTCTTGTCCAGGCCGGCTACCATGTCGTTCCGCGGTGGAACGTCGGTTCGCGAAGCATCGATCTCGTCGTGGAGGGTAACGGTAAGCGGTTGGCCATTGAGTGCGACGGGGATCGAGACCTGCTGCCGGAAAAGCTCCGCGACGACATGCAGCGACAAGCGATGCTCGAGCGGCTTGGATGGACCTTCGCCCGCGTACGAGGCAGTATTTTTTTCCGAGGACCGGACCACGCCATGAATCCCATCTTCGACAAGCTGCAATCTCTGGAGATTCCGGCTCAGGGCCCTGTTTCAGACAACGCCAATGGCGCTTCAAGTCTCGGAGAGTTGACCGAGCGCGTGATGCGCCGTGCCGACGAACTCCAAGAGGAGTGGTCTGTCCCTCGCGACAAGCGCCGCGTTCGATCTCAGCCCGCTGAATCGCTTCCGTGAAGCGGCGGCAAACCGTCACATCCGTGATTGCTTGCCCTTTCGATACCGCCGGGTGCCGGCTTCACATAAGCCAACGACGGCCCTTCGGACCATGGTTTCGTTCGGTTGATCGAAGAATCGGTGCCACCCCTTGCACCTTCGGTGCCCGACTTAGACTCCTGGGTCCGCTACAACATTTCTTACCGAAGTAATCAAGTCAGCAAGGCTCTCAGCTTTTGAGAAAACGCGCTGTATGCCGACGGCTTTAGCCTCTTCTAGGAGTTGCTTTGAGCAGTGCAGGGTAAGCATCAGCATTGCAGTGTTGGGAGCAACACGAGTGATCTGCCGTGCAGCCTCAAGGCCGCTCATCACGGGCATCAGCCAGTCCAAAATCACAACGTCCGGATTCAGGGCTTTGACTTTTTCCAGTGCGATCTGGCCGTTCTCTGCCTCGCCACATACTTTCAATTCCGGATTCTGCTCGATACGAGACCGGAGCAAACCGCGAAGGCTCGCGCTGTCATCGACGATGAGAATGTTAACGGACACTCAGGTCCTCGGATCTACCATGAGGGAGGCCTCCCTGATCTCGCGGGCGGGGACATGGTTTGCGGCCTAACATCGAACGCAAACGCTATCCGCGTTGCCCGGCGAGGTCAATACACCAAAACCTGTAGCCCTTGATGCGTGGTGACCAAGCAAGAGGTCATCAGGTTTTTGCCGCAACGAATGGAGGTGGAAGCTCACTCGCGCCTATACAGCAAAAACCTGATAGACCAGACGAAAAGCTAGGCGGCAGACTTGTCTTCTCTGCGTGCACCGGGATTTGGTTGAGCCGAATCACTCTGCTTCAGCAGAACATTTCACAGCCCAATACGAGCGAGAGTGCCCAACACCAAACAAAACCACTTTGGAGCACTGCGTCTCACCCGACGTCAGCGAGAAGTCATTGTGCTGGCCGCGCAGGGACTCAAAAACCACGAAATCGCCAACGAAATCGGGGCTAGCGTGAATGTCGTCAGGAACTATTTACAGGAGGTCTATGACAAGATTGGCCTCAGCAACCGACTCGAACTCGCCCTCTGGTATGAGACACGCGTGCACGAGGGATGGTTGTTCCTGTGATTGCATGATTGTCTTGACAAGGGCTTATTTGATGATCCCAACGGGATCCCCGTTCGCCCAAAAAACAGGCCCGACACTCCTTCGGCGTGTAGTGCAGCTTCCTTAAGCCGAGTCACAACTGTTTGCAGAAGGAAAACATCAAGCCAGTTTGCGGACATAACTTCGCCAACTTCCTGTGTGAGAGAGCATGTATTTCCAGCGCATCGGCTGGAGAATGAGGGCAATTCTCGTGGTACGGTCTGAATTGCCGGGTGAATCGATCGCCCATGCCATCGCCGCACCAAACAGCGCACCCATGCCGGCAAACCCGAGGTTCAGAAACTTGTACGAGAATGTAACCCCGGCGAGGGTGAGATGGTGGATAGAACCCGCACTCAAGGCATGATTTGCGGCCGCACAAGACCGGAGAAGGCTCGGAACCGCGATCCCCGCGATGAACAAACTGGCCGCTTCGCAGACCAGCAATTGGATGAAGAAAGAAATTCTTTGAACGTTTGCTCGATGACCCTGGTATGGCTGAAGTGCTGGACTTGGTTGTTTTAGTTCTCGACTGCCGAACATAACTGGTCTCCTTTTGTGAGGACATTCCTTTTTCTTGAAGCTCAAGGTTGAGTTGGGGCTTTGACGAAACGCCCGAAGGACATCCGCTCCAGAACGGGTGCGTTCCCGGCACCAATCTCATGTGAGATCTTCCAGCGCGGGGCCAATCCTCTCGGAGCGTTGAAGCATGTCTTCCAAGTGTTTCTGGTGCTCAAATCAAAAGGGTAGGCAACGGGAGGTCTGAGATTCCGAAGTTCACGGGGAAATCGAGTCAGGTTGATACCTGATCTACAGTCCCGCAACTGAGAACTCGCGTCATCTGTTGAAGAGCATTGGGGCATCTGCGATTGAACGCAGAGGCCAAGTGATGATAGAGACATGTCAATTCATGCATTCGCAAGGGCAGCGAATCCTCAGGGGATTGGGGGAGGAATATGGACAGTTAGGGGCTAAAGCAGGAGTTGCATCATAGCCTTGCCAAAGTTCGTGGTGGGATCCTCAACCGCTGACTGCATAACGCAGCTGGACTGTACCGCCGCCAACGTCTTTGAAGTCCAACAACTGCAGCTCCTTATACCGCCCTTGCCGGCCGGCAATGCTCATCGCGATGACTCGCTTCGCGCCCATTTGTTTCGCGGAGAGCACGCCGAGCAGTCCGACCGCGCCGTCACCGACCACCGCGACCGTCGAGCCAGGTTTAACGTTCGCCGCATCAGCGGCGAACCACCCTGTGCCCATGACATCTGACAACGTCAATAGGCTGGGAATGAGATCTTCCGAGGGAATCTCGGATGTGGCAACCAGAGTGCCGTCCGCAAGGGGGACGCGCAAGAACGGCGCTTGCGCGGCGCTCATGAACTCGCGTTGGACGCACGAGGACTGATAGCCGTGCGGGCAGATGACGCACGTGGTTGTCAGAGGTTGCAAACGAGCCGACCACGAACTGGCCGGCTTGATTT
>Ga0307479_10000581_pt1 | contig 32790 bp, 35 predicted proteins | sample atmos_gasesECM4C_FD_203743 | JGI IMG/M metagenome (GOLD analysis project Ga0307479, IMG submission 203743) | Hardwood forest soil microbial communities from Morgan-Monroe State Forest, Indiana, United States - atmos_gasesECM4C_515 | ecosystem: Environmental > Terrestrial > Soil > Temperate...
GGTACGCGGGGGAGCGACGATCAGGCCACGCTGTCCTTTTCCCACCGGCGTCAGCAGATCCATTACGCGGGCGCTGATGTTCTCGCGCACGCTTTCCTGCTTGATGCGCTCCTGCGGATACAGGGGGGTGAGATTGTCGAACAGGATCTTGTTGCGCGCCTCGTCCGGCGACTCGAAGTTCACTGCCTCGATCTTCACTAGCGCAAAGTATTTCTCGCCCTCATGCGGTGGCCGCACTTGCCCGCTGACCGTGTCGCCGGTTTTCAAGTCAAATTTCCGAATCTGTGATGGCGAAACGTAGATATCGTCGGGACCGGGCAGGTAGTTGTAATCGGGAGAGCGCAGGAATCCGTAGCCGTCAGGAAGGATTTCGAGCACGCCTTCGGCGAAAATGTGGCCTTCTTTTTCGCTCTGCGCTTGCAGGATTTTGAAGATCAGGTCCTGTTTGCGCAGCCCGCTGGCTCCAGGGAGTTCAAGCGAGCGAGCAATTCGGGTTAGCTCGGTAATGTTCTTTTCTTTAAGTTCAGCGATGGTCATTGGTCACCTACGGGAATCTTGCAAAGGGAGGTAAAAGGGAAATTTCGAGAAATTCTTGAAAAATTTGCGAAGGATCCTAAACAGGGGGAAAACGCCGCGCGGGCGCGCGGCGGAGGCTGCTTAGGCAGCCCGCCGCTGCGGCTCGAACGTCTCTTCAGTTGAACCCATTACCCGGTCAGCTTCATTGGCCCGACCCACACGGGTCAGGACTTCGTTCATTGTTTCCTGAACACGAGTATTAGGCTTGTGAAACTTACGGGTAGCCTTGGAAGCGACCTGGCACAGAAGATAACGGTTCTGTACCGTACCGAGAGCATCATAAATCAAATCAGAGCGCATGACGGAATTTTCCTTTCTTATTTTAGAATCTTCAGGATAAGAGGTTTTAACCCAGCCTCTTGAAATCCTCGGGGGCCTTAGTAAGCAGTTGCTTACCATTAGACGACGCAGAATCCCGAAAAGTCACAAAGGTTTTAATTCTTGGCAATTTACTGCGAGTCTTCTATCTGGGGGAGAACTCTAGCGCGCGTGAGAAGATGCCAAATCGGCTTGCAGAGTTGCTCGAATCCAGTTGAAAACGGCCTGAGAACCCCAGACCCTGTGGCAGAATCGGTAGCGTAAACGGTCGCCACCCGACCGTCAAGCAAAAATTAGTTAATCTCATAAATATTTATTTTTCTTTTACTTACACGTGAGTCAGATTCGCCCGCAGGCACCATTGAGGTCGAATTTGGCCGCAAATCTCCTTTTCAATCCCGAACCCTTAAAGTTACGTCAAACCCGCCTCATTATAAGAATCCGCGAAATCCTGCTGTAACCTTTGGCGCAATGCTCGGTTTTCATCTTCGAAAGGGCATCAAGGCTCGGCCGCGAGGTGAAGATCAGGCCATGGCAGCAGCGCAAATTGGGGTTCCCGGCGCCTCCGGTATTGCTTTGGCTGGGATGGAGGCGCATCGCCCAATGACCAATTCGCTTCCAGATGAAGAGCTCATGTTGCAAGTGCGAGAAGGCGTCGGGGAGGTGCTGGCGGTGTTGTTTGATCGCTACCAGGTTCCGCTCTTCAATTTTTACTGCCGTCTCACTGCGGATCGCGTCGCCAGCGAGGACCTGGTGCAAGATGTTTTCTTTCGCATCCTGAAGTACCGGCACAGCTATAGACCGGGCACTCCATTCCGCGCCTGGATGTATCAGATCGCCAGAAATGCGCGGCAGGATTACCACCGCAAGCATCCCGAAGCTCTTCCCTACGAACCCGAGATGTCGCCTGCCGTCCACTCGGAGGATTCCGTGGAGGCCGAACAACAAACCGCGCTTCTGCAAAAAGCCCTGCTCATGTTGCCGGAGGAGAAGCGCGAAGTCCTGGTCTTAAGCCGGTTCCAGGAGCTTAAGTACGAGGAGATCGCGGGCATGCTCGACTGCGAAGTCGGGACTGTGAAGGTCCGCATTCACCGAGCACTTCGCGAGTTGCGTGGGATTTTCGAAAGGCTTTCCAACGCCAGGCCGAATCCGCCTGACTGTCTCAATGGCCAGAAAGGATCACTCTGATGACTTGTGAACAGTTTGCCGAAATGCTACCTGCCTACTGCGAGCGCCGCCTGAGCACGCGGGACTTGGCGTTTGCTCGCGAGCACACGGAAATCTGCGTTCAGTGCCGGGCCGACGCGGAAATGTGGCAAAAGTTGGCGACATTGCCGCAGCAGCAACCGAGTTCAGGTTCTCGCTCACGCTTCGAACACATGCTGAGCGCCTACGAAGAAGGACGATGGGAGAGGAGCGGTCTGGCGCGAGAGCGCGGGCGTTGGTTCGTTACTTGGATGCGCAGCGCCTTCGCTCCTCCCGTGGCGACCGCGCTGGCGGCATGCCTGCTTCTGGCAGGATTCATCGCCGGCGAGCGCTTCTCGGGCGCAAGACCAGCCGATGGTCATCAGATCGCCTCGATGCAATCCGAGCTGACCAATTTGCGCCAACTCGTTGCCCTCTCGTTGCTGGAGCAGCAATCTGCAAGTCAGCGGCTGCAAGGAGTGAACTACAGCACCCAGATGGAACGTCCCGATCCTGAGATCGCTGCCGCTTTGCTTCATGCTTTGCGCTTCGACAACAGCGTCGATGTTCGCCTGGCTGCCCTCGACGCCTTACGCCGGTACAAAGACGATGCTCAGGTTCGCACGGGTCTTCTCACGGCGCTTCAGGATCAACAATCGCCATTAGTGCAGATTGCGCTCATTGACTTGTTTGTGGAGATGCGCGAGAGCAGCGCGAAAGACAATCTTCGCCGCATCGAGCAGGACTCAAGAGTGAATCCCGCTGTGCGCCAGCGGGCGCAGTGGGGAATTCAGCAATTGAGTTGAAGCGACTGCCGTGGAAGAAGGGAGATGGAAATGACAAATTGTGGGTACATGTCGCGAATTCTCATCGGCATCTTGGTCACGTTCCTGCTGAACAAGACGAGTCTGAGCCAGGTACCAGTGCCAGTGCCGGAAGCGCGCGTCGCCGTGCATCCACATCCTCACCCACACGTTCATGTGAACGACTGGGAAGAGTCCCTGAGCGTGACCGAGCAGGAGGACATCAGCAAATCGTTTCCGTTTACAGCAACGGGCGAACGGCGAAGTCTCACCATCGATAACGTATGGGGATCTGTCCACGTAACGGGAGGATCGGGAGATCAGGTGCAACTGACGGCAAAGAAGACCATCCGTGCCCAGTCGAAAGACGACCTCGAGTTGGCGAAAAAGGAAGTATCGCTGGACGTCACGCAGCAAGGAAATGTTCTGAAGTTTTATGTAAACGGTCCATTCCGTTGTCAGTGCGACTGCTGCGATGGAATGCGTGAACACCCGGGCTACATCGTCAAATACGATTTCGAGCTTCAAGTCCCACGTGATGTCAATCTCACAGTTCGCACAGTGAACGACGGTGACGTGAAGGTGCAGGACATAGCCGGGCAGTATTCCGTCCGCAACGTGAATGGCCCAGTCGAGATGACGAATGTTGCCGGCTCAGGATCTGCAAAAACCGTGAATGGGGAGTTGAGGGTCTTATTTCGAGACAATCCAAGAACAGAATCTTCGTTTGCCACGATTAACGGCGATGTGGATCTGTACTTCCTGCCCAAGCTCTCTGCGGATATGCGCTTCAAGACCTTCAACGGCGAAGTCTTCACCGATTTTCAGATGTCAGCGCTCCCTCCGCGCCAGCCTGAAGAAGAACGTAGCAACGGAAAATTCGTCTTTCACGCCGACCGCTACAGCGGAGGACGCATCGCCGCCGGCGGACCGGAGATCAAAATCGAAACTCTAAATGGGGATATTCATATTCGTGAACGTCATGACTAATAAACTTACTAACAAAATTCAACTCGCAATTCTTGCAGTTCTTTCCGCTCCGCTATCGTTTGCGGCAACCGCCGGCACGCCGGATCGTGTCACAGTTCCGCTGAGCGACCCGACACGTCCAGCGTTCATTAAAGCTCACCTTCTGACCGGTGGAATCACGGTGAAGGGATATGAAGGCAAGGAGGTCATTGTAGAAGCGCGCGCGCGTTCAGAGGATGAAAGCGAACGTGGAAGTAATGGAATGCACCGCATTCCCATCAACACCACTGGCCTGGAGGTGGAGGAAGAAAACAATCGCGTAAGCATCAGCGCCGCCTCCACTCAACGTGCTATCGATCTCACCATTTCCGTCCCGGTACATTCGTCACTGAGCCTGCATACCGTCAATGATGGCGACATTTCTGTCTCAAATGTCGATGGAGAGCTGGACGTAAATGACGTGAATGGAGCAGTAACGCTCGCCGGTGTTTCCGGAACGGCAGTAGCTCACGCCTTGAACGGGAAGGTTCTGGTGACTTTCAATCGCATCAACTCTACCAAGCCGATGGCTTTCAGTTCGCTGAATGGCGACATCGATGTGACCTTTCCCGCGGATTTAAAGGCTAACCTGGTAATCAGCTCCGATCGCGGCGATGTTTTCAGCGACTTCGACGTGGCGCTCGCGCCCCGCGCTCCTCAGCAAACCGCTGCCGAAGACACCCGCGGGCAGGGTGGCCGGTACAGAGTGAAGATCGATAAGCAGATCCATGGGACCATCAATGGCGGTGGGCAGGAGATCCAATTCCACAATTTCAACGGAAACATCTACATTCGAAAAGCGGGGACAAAAACGCAATAACCCGATCTAGTTTGAAGATCCCCTTTGGTTCGACGAACAGGGAAACCGCAGGAAGGAACAACAGAGACTTTTTCCGTAATTGCGCCGAGCGAGGAAATGGTGCAGTTGGATGCGAGCTTTCATCCTTGGCTGGAGGTAATGCCACCAAGTTACTGTTTCTTTCTTGGCGTCTCGATCATTAAAATGCGAAGTTCCCAAGGAAAAACCAATCCACAAAAGTTCCCCTTTACAAAATCCTTTGTCTCTGAATATCATGCCGTCGCTTGCATTCAGCAGCATGTCGCGTAATGAGCTCTTCTGAACAGGCGGAGATTCTGCACGACAGTTTTCGAGGTTGAGGTTCTTGTTCGCTGTCGCAGTGGTGCAGAAAGATCGCGGGCCGGATTGCCGCAATGACGCCCAAAGGCGCTCATGCGCGACGACTCCGGCTTTTTCTTTGTGCCGGCTGCATCGTGAGCGCCGAACCTGAGGTGACTCACTTCGCTGGAGTCTGGGACAACCATCCTGGGGACCATCGGGGGAGATTTTTTGATTCGAGGCGAAAGGAGTTTGCGTGAATAAAGAGAAGGGTACAGTGAAGTGGTTTAACGGAGCTAAAGGATACGGATTCATCCAGCGCTCCACTGGCGAGGACGTCTTCGTCCATTTCTCGGTAATCCAGGAGAACGGATATCGCACTCTGAATGAAGGCGAAGTCGTCGAGTTCGAACTGCTCAAAGGTCCTAAGGGCCTGCAGGCGGCGAATGTAATACGCGGCAACGCCTAACCCACCCCACCCCTAAAGGTCTTCCCTTCCAGAGATTCTGTCGGCGGCAGATCGCCGCAGACGGAAACGCGCTGGAAGGGATTCTTCGTTTTATTGGGCGATGCGCCCAAGAGTTCATGCAGTAAGATTCTCGGCATGAACATGAAGAAGACGAGACTTGCCGGCTTGGCATTTGCCGGCTTGCTGTCCCTGCTCGCGGCCGCCCAATCCGGAAATTCCGTCAAGCCTCAGTTTGATCACGCGACGGTGTACGTGCGCGATCTGCAAAAGAGCGCAGACTTCTACGAGAAAATAATCGGACTGGAGAGGATGCCCGAACCCTTCCACGATGGCCGGCATGTCTGGTTCAAAGTTGGACCTCACGACCAGCTTCATGTGGTATCGGGCGCAACCGCTGCCGTCGATCACGACATCAACGTCCATCTTGCCTTCCGCGTAGCATCGTTTTCCGACTTCACCGCCAACCTCGACCACATGGGAATCCAGTACCGCAAGAGCATCCGCGGCGACGGCAAAATAGCGTCCATCCGGCCTGACGGTGTGCATCAGGTCTATTTTCAGGATCCCGATGGCTACTGGATCGAAGTGAACGACGACAGGTTCTAGGTTTGAAGAGCGAATACGAAGGCCAGGAAGGCAAAAGAAGAGGTCACAGACATTTTCTTCGTGACCTCTGATTTCGAAAGCTTAGTGCCCTTCGTGTTCGCCTTTTCTATGAAATTGCCGCGTGGCGCTATTGATCGGGATTGCCGCTTTGATCGCCCAGTCGCCCGATGGCCCAGCGCGCGTGTTCGGCGACCACCGGATCTGAGGAGTGAGATAAATCCTCGAGCTCGAGAAGATATTCCGCCCGTCCGCTGTTGCCCATGGCCACCGCGACATTGCGCAGGAAGCCTGAATGTTTGGCTCGGGAAATCGGAGAACCCAGGAAGCGCTCGCGGAACTCTTGCGCGGAGATGTTCGCCAGATGGGAGAGGTCGGGATTTACCAAGGCCGTATCGGGCTGGAAGTCAGGATTCGCCGTAACCGGCGCTTTGCGGTTCCACGGACACACATCCTGGCAGATGTCGCAGCCGAAGACGTGGCGTCCGATCATGCCTCGCATGCTCTCAGGAATCGCGCCGCGCTTCTCGATGGTGAAATAGGCAATGCAGCGCGATGCATCGAGCTGCTGCGGCGCGACGATCGCTTGAGTTGGACAGGCGTCGATACATCGTGTGCAACTGCCACAGCGGTCGGCTGCAATGGCGAGCTGGGGCTCAGGAACGAACTCGGAATACTCCAGCGACGTGACGATCACGCCGAGAAAAATCCACGAGCCCAACTTCTGATTAATGACGCACGTGTTCTTCCCTACCCAGCCGATGCCCGCGTATTTGGCATAGACCCGCTCCAGCACCGGTCCGGTATCGACGTAAACGCGCGTCGCAATATCGGTTCCAGCGGCACGCAACTCCTCCACTAACGCAGACTCGACGCGCTTCAGTGCGCTCAGCATCGTGTCGTGGTAATCGCGGGGACTTAGCGCATAGCGCGAGATCCATCCTTGAGTGGACGCCGCCGCGTCGGTGGACTTCGGCGCCGGAGGGTTGTAGTTCATCGCGGCAACGATGATCGATTTTGCCCAGGGCAGCGCCGCTTCCAGTGAACTGCGCTTGTACTCACCCGCCTCGTTACGGCGCTTCAGGTACTCCATCTCCCCGGCAAACCCCGATTCGACCCAGGAGCTAAAGTGCTCGAGTTCACGCATCTCCGGATGAGATGCCGGAGCCACACCCACGCGCTCGAACCCAGCCTCCTTGGCCGCGCGCTGGACGAGTCGGATTAAGTTAGTCTGCACCATCGATATTCTCGCACCGATGCGGGCAGGAGTTTTACCACGGAGACACGGAGGCACGGAGAAATGCCCGGGATGTCAATTCTCTACGCCGATCCAATCTGCCCGTTTGCCGTTTCTCCGTGCCTCCGTGTCTCCGTGGTGAACAAGGCGAAAAGCACACTTCGAACCACCTTGGCTTGTCCCATCTACTCTCAATTTTCCCAAGCAACAGAAAGCCCTGGCCAGCAGCTTGGAATCTAACTTGGGAGTACCGAACCCGAGGTGTCTCTACTTATGCGCTGTCGACAATGTGACCATTCCAATCCGGAGAATCACAGGTTTTGTGGGATGTGCGGAGCCAAGCTCGACCCGGCGGTCTCCTCCGTTCCTATTGACGACGAGGATCCTCTCGACCTCGAAACTCCTGTCTATCATTTCGAGGACCGGTCACAGCATGAAGGACAGCAGGCAAACGAATTCCGCGACCGCGACCGCCAGCGCGAACGAATACGCGACCTGGCATCAAGTCACGTTTCTCAGCGCCCCACTCGTTCCTCGACTATTCCGGTTAATACTTTTCCCCCCGACACGGTGCAGGAAGAGGCCCAAGAGGACGAGCGACAACACAAAGCGCCACCACGCGTAAGCGGGATTGGCGGGCCGTCATTCCTGGGACTCGGCTATGAAGGCAGCAACAACGGCTTCGTCTATGACGAGCCTCGAAAAGACGGCTTCGTTTACGACACCCAGGCGGAGAGCCCCGAATATCTGCTGGAAGAAGTTCCGCGGGGAATCTCCTGGCGGGCTTGGGCACTGATGCTTCTGCTTCTCGCCGGCGCCGGACTCGGTTATGTTCAGTGGCGGGCAAGTCACAATTTGGGACCCGACCTTGCTTCTATCCTCGCCAGAAATGGAGCTACCGTCGATCCTAATCATCCGGTAGTCACGAATGAAAGCAAGCCGCCCGCGCAAAAGCCGAATCCTGCTGCGGCCGACGCATCGAAAAGCGATTCCGCCAAGGACGAGAGCGCAGCAGCCTCGTCGGACGAGCAAGCAAGCTCCGACGACAAGGATGCGAAGGCCTCAAGCGGCGACTCTGCCACAGCGAAGACGGGGAGTGCCAAATCGGGAGACGAGAATGCAGAAGGCAACTCCCAGGAGTCACCCAGTACTTCGGAAAAGAGGAGCTCCGCCGCCAAGGCGAAAGGCAACGACGAAAACGCGGAACCCGAATCAGACGGACCAACAGCCAAAGTGACCAAGCGCAACGGGGCGAAGCCGGCGGCATTAGTCGCAGAAAAGCCTGCTCAACCTAAGCCTCTCGGCGACAAAGATCCGTTAATCATCCAGGCAGAGAAATACCTACAGGGACGCGGAGTCAGACAAAACTGTTCAACCGGCGTCAACCTGCTGCGACAGGCGATGAGCGAGGGAAATCCGGAGGCCGACGTCAAGATGGGCGCGCTTTACTGGAGCGGCACCTGCGTTACTCAGAGCAATGTGACGGCGTACCAGTGGTTCTCACGCGCACATTCGCTCGAACCGCGGAATCGCTGGATCGAACGCAGCCGCAATTCGCTGTGGGCCAGCATGAGTCCGGCGGAAAGACAGAGGGTGGGGTATTGAGCCGTCTCCGAATCCTCGTTGGGCTCGGAACGACACAACAGCCCAGGAGCTCGGGAACTCAGGAGCTTAGAAGCTAAGCAGCTTCCTCAAATCCCCAGCTTCTTCACTTCCTCGTTGTAATACTTGCGGTACAGGATGTCCCATTCCTGCGTGCCCTCGGTGATAATCCGCTTTTGGCTTTCGATCTTCTGCCGGGCGGCAGCGTCGATCCTCTCTTCGGCTTTCAGCAACTCTTCGAGAATCCTGCGCGCTTCGGTGCGGATGGTATTGCGGTCCTCGATGAATTCAACGTCATCGAGCGTCGCAAGGGTGTCGGCCACAGTGTGAGCAAGCTTGTTGACCTTGTCGCGCGAAATCCTCACAGCACCGCCTTGTATTTCTGCACGAGCTGTTGCTTCACCTTCTTGAACATCTCCTGATAACTCGCGCCTGTGGTTCGCATTTCGTCCTGATACGCCTCAAGGATCAACCGCACTTCGTCATTGATGCGGTCCTCGAGCTGCATCTCCTCGAGCATGGCGGCGTTGACGCGCTCAACGGTGGGGTTCAGGTGGGCGGTTTCGATGAACTCGCCTTCAATCAGTTTTTTTGTCACCTGGCGGGCTAAGTAGCCCACATATTCTTTGGAAACCAGCATGTTTCGTGTGCGTGAGTGGGATAAACATTCGAGTTTAGCACAAGGAAATTTGGCGATTTCGCGATCGGGTGATTTCGCGATTTTGTCTTTCTTTGTCTTTCTTTGTCTTTCGTGGATCCGGCCGCCCCGGCCGGGCGTTCGTGAGATGGCGCGAAACATGGCAAATCTGCGCACTCCTGCCCATTTCGTGTATCTTCTGAATTTGCCGGCAATCGGCTGGCAGCTCCGATGGCCACTGACGATCTCCACAACCTGAAAGACGACATGACTGCCTTCATCGAAGGGCACGGCATGCGCCGCTTCCCTGGATATATCGGCGACGAATTGCCCACCGTGGTGTGGAGGCAGGACGACAATCCCGATGCCTGGAAAGATTTTGTAGAGTTGGCCAAGGCGTCTGGCGCTCCGTTCCTGACCATGGAAGACGAAGTTCTAGCCAAAGACGAGCTTGATTTCCTGATCGATCGTCTGAAAGACGGCACATACAGCGACGATCTCGACGACGCACGCTGGCTGCGCTCCTACATCGGCAAGACCGGCTTCCTGCAGCTTGGCTTTGCCCATCAGGGCACCCTGTTTATCTATGAAGTTTCGACGGAATGGTACGAGCGCTATCAGCAGGTTCTCGAAACTGCCGAAGCTCTCGGCGGCCTGCTTATCGAAGACGATGACGACGACGAGTAGCGGCGAAGCCGCTCAGCTTCTAAGCTCCTGAGCAGGGACAAACTGAATCACTCGTATTGATGGTGCTCTGCATCACCGCTACTTTTTGTCTTCAGTCCAAAGGTTGCCGAGCGGACCGAGGTCCATATTTAAATCCTCCGGTCTGAGCCCAAAATGGTCCGCTAATTCACGGATCTTCTGTTCGAGTTTCATCAATGCCAGACCCATCTCTTCGATTTTGGCATCTTCGAGCGTGCCGCCTTCCATGCGGCGAATAGCTTGCCGCTCGAGCAGACGGCGCAGGAGTTCAATCAGACTCAGGACGAGTCGAGCTAGTCCCTGCTCGATGTTCTCCGGAGTGCAGTCGAGGCGCTGAGCCGTGCCGTTGGCGAGCGATACCAACTCCTGGTTCAGGCCCTCAATAGCCTGCTCCAGTTCGACGGGCGTGACGTTCTTTGGCTGTTCGCTCATGGGTAGTGGCAGTCGGCATTCGGCGCTCAGCATTCGGCCATGACGCAATCCCGCATCAAATCGTCCGGAGGGAACAACGCCAGCTTTCTGGCCGAACGCCGAATGCAGACAGCCGATTGCCTATTCAGTTAGAAACTCTGTCGCTGGCCACGGACCGCTCCAGCGCACCTTCTGCTGGCTCAGTCTCTCACGAAAGTTGACAACATCACTGCGCTCGACCAGCGCATACAAACGCTTTCCCTCTTGAAGATCGCGCTCGCGCCAATCGACGACCTCCGCCGAAAGAAGCGTCTTCAACTCTTCTGCTGATTGTTCGAAATGATGAAGTTGAGCGGCCCGCGCGCGAAGGTGCTCGGTTCCCGTGGAAGCCGGTTTTTGCGATGCGTTCCCCGACAGATGCGTCAAGCGCAGTTCCATCTGCACTTGATCGGCATGATGCGTGAGAAAAGCGTGGTAGTGCGCCGACTCTTTCTTCAGATGATCCTCCAACTCCTCCTCAGAGAGCCATGTGGGAAAGCGAAATGGGATTACCGCGGCGTAATCGAATACGCCATGCACGACGCGGTGGAACTCGAGCGCGGCTTGTTGAAATGTCGCCAGCGCGATCCGGCTCTTTTCCACTTCGGAATAAAGACTGGCCAATTCGCCAACGTGTTTTGTTTGGATTTCCGCGTCCCGAATGCCTTTTGCCGGCAGCTTGCCCAGGGCTTTTGTTAACAAGACGCAGTACGGCAGCAGAGGCATCGCGCGCGCTAGGAGCCGAGTTGCTGCCGGTTGACATGCTTGAGGGCAGTCTCGACCGAGGTCAAAACGGCATTGAGCCCGAGATATACCAGGTCAACGCCCGCGACAGAGATGACCAGGCTCCCATGCAGCACGACGCCGGCATTCAACACATGGTCGAGGATGTCCAGGAGCGAAGCCTCTTCCTCGGACGAGCCCTGAGGCGTGAGGATTGCGTCGGCTTTGCTCTGGATTTTCATTGCGGTCAAAGCAGGACCCCTTCGCATTGTAAACAATGTGGGAAAGACCGACGTTGAATGATCTGGCGACTCGGTCTTGATATGTTCCGCCCGCTCAACGACGAAGAACAGCCTGATTCCAGCGATGCTAGACTCTAGCCATGAGCGGCCGGCGCGGCATTTTCATTACATTCGAGGGCCTCGACGGCTGTGGCAAGACCACCCAACTCACCCGTCTGTACGAAAGCCTTCGCGCCCGGGGCGTTGACACACTGGCCACCCGCGAACCCGGCGGGACCAAAGTGGGAGAACGCATCCGCGCCATCCTTGTAGATTCCAGCACTGTGGGCCTTTCGCCGCGGGCGGAACTCACGCTTATGTTTGCCGATCGGGCGCAGCACGTGAAAGAGGTCATCGAACCTGCGCTCGCGTCCGGCAAGACTGTCCTTTGCGATCGCTATACCGACAGTACCGAAGCCTATCAGGGATACGGACGAGAGCTCGGATCAGAATTGGTTCTCAACCTTCATCGCGAGCTATCCAACAACCTCTGGCCGGACTTGACGCTGCTGCTCGACTCTGATCTTGATGCCAGTATCGCCCGTGCCCGCAGTCGCAACCGAAAAACTGAATCCTCCGAAGGGCGCTTTGAAAGCGAGACCGCCGCGTTCTTCGGCCGCGTTTATGACGGGTTCGGGAAGATTGCTCAACGCGAAGGTACGCGCGTGGTTCGCATTCCTGGTGGTTCCATTCAAAGTGTTGAGGCCGAAATTATTGATGTTGTCGAGCGCAGGTTTCCATCCCTTGCGCACCGGAGAGTTCTCAGCCGCCAATGAGTAGCGCCGTAAGAATCTCCGCATCACCGTCGAAGCAGAGACCTCGTCCCTATGTGTTCCCGCCGGGGCTGAAGCTGAACTTGATTCTTTACTCATTCAATCGCTTTCGCGGCGGAAACCCGATTCGGGTATTTCAATATCTTTTCGACAACTTTGGAGATGCGGCACATTACAAACTGGGACGCCGTCACGTCGTTTTCCTGAATAATCCGGAATACATTCGCGAGATTCTCGTCGTTCAGAACTCCAATTTCGTGAAGGAGCGCACCGTCCAGCGCATGAAGATGCTGGTGGGCGAGGGCCTCATCACCAGTGAAGATCCCTTCCATCGCACGCAACGCATGCTGTCGCAACCTGCCTTTTACCGGCAGCGGATTTCAAACTACGCGTCCGACATCGTGCACAAAGCCGCTGCCTTTCGCGAGCGCTGGCAGCCGGGGAAGCAACTCGACATCTCGCTGGAGATGATGCACCTCGCGCTCGACGTGATCGCCAAGACGCTTTTTGACAGCGACGTCGCTGCCGAAGTCGAGGAGATCAGCCGCGAAGTAAACGCAATCATGCGGCTGTACAACTTTCTGGTGGTGATTCCCCTCGCCGAAATGCTGCAGAACTACCCGTTGCCCGGCATGCGGCGATTTCGCCAGGCGCGAGCCCGGCTAGACGCGATCGTGTATCGCATGATCGAGGAACACCGACGGGACGAGCAACCTCGCGGCGATCTGCTCTCGATGTTGCTATCGGCCCGTTACGACGATGGCGGCGCCATGCCCGATTTGCAGGTTCGGGATGAGGTGATGACCATTTTTCTCGCCGGTTACGAGACCATCGCCAACGCCCTTACCTGGACCTGGTATCTTCTGTCGCAGAACCCCGAAGCTGAACAGAAATTCCATGCCGAGCTGGATTCTGCGCTGGCAGGCAGGACCGCTACTTACGAAGATGTCCCGAACTTGCGCTACACGGAGATGGTGTTCGCGGAATCCATGCGGCTCTATCCCCCGGCATGGGCGATGGGCAGATTTGCAGTGGACGACTTTGCTCTTGGTCCATATTTCTTGCCCAAAGACACGACTGTTTTTCTGAGTCAGTATGTGATGCATCGCGACGCCCGTTACTTTCCCGATCCGGAACGCTTCGATCCGGATCGGTGGCTTCCCGAAGCAAAAGCGAGCCGTCCGCGCTTCAGTTATTTTCCTTTTGGAGGCGGCGCGCGCCAATGCATCGGAGAATCGTTTGCCTGGATGGAGGGCATTCTGATTTTGGCGACGATCGCGCAGCGCTGGCGCCTGCGACTCTTGCCAGGCCACCGCGTGGAACCGCAGCCGCTGATTACCTTGCGCCCGAAGTATGGAATGAAGATGATCCTCGAGGAGCGGATTTAGTGGCTTTTCAAAGCTTCCTTGGCAATCACGAAACCATCATTCGCATTCGCGAGATGCTTTCCCGCGACCGCTTTCCTCACACTGTGATCCTCTCCGGGCCTGAGGGTGCGGGAAAGTACACGCTGGCCCAGATGATTGCCAAGACGCTCAACTGCCTGGAACAGCCACAAAGTGAGGGCTTGCCGGATTTCTGCGGCCAATGCAGCAACTGCATTCGGATTGCCCAAGCCGACGATCTGGAAGCCCGGTTCTCCGAGGCGGTGGAAACGCGCGATGGCATGCGAGAGGCCGACAAGCGTGACGCTCGCATCCTGATTCAGACCCATCCGGAAGTGATAGTGGTACCGCCAGATCCCCCGCAGATGTTGATTAAAGTCGGGCAGGTGCGGCAGGTGATCGATTCGATCTTCTACAAGCCGGTGGAAGCGCGGCGCAAGGTTGTCATCTTCACCGAGTCGTCGTTCATGAAGGAAGCGGCGAACTCATTGCTCAAAGTGTTGGAAGAACCGCCGGACTATGCCAGCCTTATCCTTCTCACAACCAATCCCGGCGAATTGCTCCCGACAATTCGCTCGCGATCCGTCATCTTCACGCTGGGCGCTCTACCCGTAAGTGAACTTGAATTGGTGTTGGCTGCTTCACGCAGAGATCTCAAGCAGCAGCAGCGCGAACTGGTGGCGCGGCTCGCAAATGGCGCCATGGGTCGCGCCCTCACTTTTGAGCTCGACGAATATATTGAGGCGCGCAATAGCGCACTCACGCTGCTGCGAACTGCGGTAGGCGGAAGCGATCACAGCGAGATGTTCAAGATCACCGAGACTTATCGGGCAGGAGCTGAAGGACGCGACAAGACCGACCAATTAATCCGCACTCTATACGCGTTGCTGGAAGACATGCTGATGTTGAAGTCGGAGACGCCCGAACTGGTGCGCAACCTCGATATCAAAGGAGAACTTGCGAGGCTCGCTCAACCGGTGGATTTCCAGTGGATCGCCGCATCCTCCGAGCGCCTTGCCGAAGTGGAACGTGGAATGCGCCGAAATTTGTTACGCTCACTCTCGCTCGATGCCTTCGCGGTTTCTCTCGAACGGTAATGCCAATTCACCACGGAGGTCCCGAGGTTTGACCACATCTTTCCTTGCCTGGCTTTCAGTTGGCTGCTTCACGCAGGCTGTCGAATCGCACCTCAAGAAAAAATGTTCCTCCGTGGTCTCCGTGCCTCCGTGGTGAACTCGCCTCGCGGACTTTTGCGCCGTCGCTACGGGTTGTGATACGGTTTACCCAATCTCAGACGAGTTCCCCCGTTCCAGTTCCCGGTTTGTGCCTCCTAGCCTGCTTTTGCTGCGCGACGGCGCAAGTTGGCACAGTAGTCGGCGTCTGAGCCAGTTATTGTTAGACAAACAGCGCTAATGAGAGATCCGGGAAATTCCGCAGCCGTAGGGCGCGCGCCTGAGCGTGCTCCTGAAACGGATGAATTCGTAAACCGCAAGCTGATTCGACCTGCCCTGTCGGTACCGCGGCGTTCTGATGGAGGAGCCGACCGCCATCTGACCAGCGCCGAGTTTCGCATGCCGAAGCGTGGCGCCAACGCTGTAGAGCAAACGCACGCGGAGGCCTTTTACTTCCAGAAACAGATGCAGGCACGCACCCCAATGGTCGTCGTCCTTAAAGACGGCGAGGAGATTCACGGCAGCATCGACTGGTATGACCGGAATTCCATCAAGGTTAATCGCGGCGGCCAACCGAACCTGCTGATCTACAAACAAAGCATTCGTTACATCTTCAAAGCCGGCGAGAACAACGGGCACCGCTGATCAGCGCGCCGCTCGCATCAGTCGGTCACGCAATGCCAATCCAAGTCCCTCCTCCGGCGGCAATGGACAAATAATCACACTCACTCCTGGCTTATCCAGATAGCGCAAACCAGAAAAAAGATTCTGCGCGAGTTGTGTCCAGTCGCCCCACGTTCCCCAGTCGAAAATCACCAGACCGCCGGCAGAGAGTGCCGCCTGATCGAGCCAGCCTTCTGGCGCCATAACCGCGACATATTCGCCGCGCTCTCCTTCTGTGGCCACCTGCTGCCTGATGGCTTCGAGCAGCGCCTCTTGCTGGCCATTTACCAACACCACTCTTGCCTGCGGCGCGTAATGACGTGCAGCCAAGCCCGGTGATGTCAGGGCTTCTGGCTGTACTCGTTGCGGCGCAGAGTAAATCTCAATCGGTCCGATGGCATCTTCGAGTTGCTCCCGTGTGATGCCTCCTGGACGCAGGAGCAATGGCGGCGTGCGCAGCACGTCGAGCACAGTGGATTCCACACCGATGCTCGTGGGCCCGGCATCGAGTATTGCGTCAATTCGGCCGTCCAGATCGAGCAGCACGTGCTCGGCTGTCGTCGGACTCGTGCGTCCGAAGCGATTCGCGCTTGGCGCAGCCAGCGGCAAGTTGGCGACAGCAATTAAGCTTCGTGCCACGGTATGAGCCGGCATGCGCACAGCCACCGTTTCCAGTCCTGCGGTGACGGGCAGCGGCAGGTGTGAAGCTCTCTTGAGCAAGATCGTCAGAGGCCCCGGCCAGAAGCGTTCGACCAGAGTCCGAACGTTTGCCGGAAGTTCTGCAGCGATGCGAGCGATCATCTCGAAATCGGAAACATGCACGATGAGCGGATCCCACGATGGCCGCTCCTTGGCTTCAAAGATGCGCGCGATTGCCGCCGCGTCCAAGGCGCTTCCAGCCAATCCATAGACGGTTTCAGTGGGAATCGCGACTAAACCACCGCGCTTCAGAATCGCCGCGCATTCCACGATGGCGGGATGACGGGACGCGGCATCCTGAGGACGAATATTGAAGCGGCGTGTATTCACTGGATCAGACATTGTAGAGACGTCCCCCGCAGACTGCGTCTCTGCGCCATTTCTGAAGGCTTCTCGAACTTAGTGGGACCAGCAGCTAGCGGCTAATAGCTAGCAGCTTCTGTTTGGTTTGACAATGCCGCCGCACTCCTCTAGCATCTGCCTTCGATTAGCTGAACCAGAAAGCCTGCGGAGCCAATTTGTGATCAAACTCGACATCATCAACGAAGTCGTGAACAAGACTGGGATCACCAAGACTAAGGCCGAGATGGCGGTAGAAACCGTATTTGAGAGCATGAAGAAGGCTTTGTCGCAGGGCGACCGCATCGAGCTGCGCGGCTTCGGTGTTTTCAACGTTCGCCCACGTAAGACGGGCATCGGACGCAACCCACGCACCGGAGCCGAAGTCAGCATACCGCCGGGAAAGGCCGTGCGCTTCAAGCCCGGCAAAGAGCTGCAATCAATCGACTAGAGTCAATTCTTCTTCGACTTCATAATTGCTGACCCAATATGAAATTGTCGTCTTGAGCGAAGGAGGGCTCCCGCGCGCTTTCTTCAGCGCGGCAGATGCGGGGTCGCCAAGAACCCGTTGTTGGTTCTTGGAGTGCAGAGACCGGAGTCGAAAGACCCTGTGTTTGGTTTTGTCGGCCAACGCCCACAAAGAAATGTAACTAGGAGTCCGTTCGCTTTCTGCTATTCAGCAGAATCCCGCATAAGAACGCCACGCCGGCGGCAACGAGCCATTCGCCACGCCATATCTGGATCGCCTGCCAATCCACGAGCGTGGATGCGGTGTAGATGAAGCCGGTAGCGATGGCAGCTCCGACGCAGATGATTCCGACGATCAGGCAGACCATCGCGCTCACGCTAAGACCGAGGCGGCGGCGAAGCTGATAGAACTCCAAAAGGCGCCAGCGACTTTTTGCGGGACGAACGGCTCCTTCGCGTGCGCGTCCGCACATTCGGCAATAAGGTGAGTCCACCACAAACTCTGAGCCACAGTGGTGACAGAGATCATGACGCACCGACCGCTCTGCCGCATCCGCAGCCGTAGTGCCACCGACTTCCGAGTAGCTGGAGTCGGGCTTGGTTCCATCCCAAGGCTCGTAATCCAGCACCGGCTTCCAATAGCCGCCTTCCCTGTGAAGAGGATTGGTGCTCATTTTGTGGAAGAATCCTTACCCGGATTACCGCACGTAGAGAGCCAAAACCGGCGTTGCGTAAGTCTTTATTTTTACTAAACTTAGCTTAGCGGAACTGAGTTGGAGAATAGTTTTGGCATGAAACTTTTACCGGTCAGTCTCAGGATCGGCAGCCCCGGGTGCCTGAGCCAGTTTGCGCGGGGGCATCTGGATCAGCCTGGGTTGATCCTGATCGAGCCAGAAGCGGAGCAATATCAGGTCGGTGCTCTGGAAGCTCACGGTGGGAGGACGGGACGATCCGTCGTTAAAAAGCTTGCGGTCAAGAAGATTGTGAAGTCTTTCGACGGAGATTTTCAACTCTGCCGCAGCTTCTGCCTCGGTATAAAACTCTCGTACCGCTTTTAACGGCCTGTTCATAGATGTGGTCTCGCAGTCTCCTCGGGGGCAGCTTCTTTGTACCTGCTTCAGAGTGCCTGCAATATCAGGTAAACTTCGCAAGTACCCCGCCATGAAGCCTTACCCGGTTCTTATTTCCACCGAGCGACGCCGAGGGGTGACTCTAGAGTGTTTACTCGGTGTCTTCGTAGTAACTGCCTTGGTTCTAGGCCCGCAAAACCTGGCTGCGACCACGTCCTTGCCCAGTACAGGCTATCGTGCCGATCAAGATCCTCAGGTAAAGCAGGCACTCGACGACTTCTACAACCTGGAATATGACAAGGCCCTTTCGCTCTTCGATCACATCGAAAAGGCGCACCCGGAAGATCCGTTTGCCATCGTCCACATCCTGCAGGCCACGGTATTTCGCGAGCTCTATCGCCTGAATTTGCTCGACACCACTCTCTACGCGCATGACGGATTTCTCAGCGGACGCGCAGCCAATGGCGATCCTGCGGTGCGCGCGCGCGTGGATCAGCTCACAGCCCAGGCGGTAAGGCTTTGCGACGAACGCCTGGCGAAAAATCCAAACGATGTCGATGCCCTTTATGTGCGCGGCGTGGCGCGCGGTTTGAAGTCCACCTACATGGCGCTGGTGGACAAGAGCTTCATTGCCGCACTGAGAAATGCCGTGGCGGCGCGGCATGACCACGAACGCGTGTTGCAGATCGATCCAAAGTACACTGACGCAAAGACTGTGGTCGGCGCGCATAACTATGTCGTAGGCAGCTTGCCCATGCCGGTGAAGATATTGGCCGGCATAGCCGGATTGGGCGGCAGCAAGAAAAAAGGTCTGGAGTATCTGGAAGAAGCTTCGAAAGAAGGACATGAATCGAGTGTCGATGCCCGCGTTGCGCTGGCGCTATTCTTGCGCCGGGAAGCGCGCTACGACGATGCCAGCGCGATTGTCGAAACTCTTACCCAGCAGTATCCGAAAAATTATCTGTTCGCCCTGGAGCACTGCAATCTAATCAAGGATGGGGGCAAGGGTCCGGAAGCCATCTCCTGCTACGAAAAGCTGCTCGATGGCGCGAAGTCCGGACAATATGTCAGCCCCCACGTCGAGTTCGCTTCCTTTGGGCTGGCGGAGAGCCTGCGTGGTCAAAAGGATTACGAAGGCGCCCTCAGGCAGTATGATTTCACCGCGAGTGTGCCGACGGGGCAGCTCAGCCTGAAACAACGAGCAGAGTTGGCGGCCGGAGAGATGTACGATGTGATGCGCAAACGCGACCAGGCCGTGCAGGAGTATCAGACGGTCATCGCACAGGACAATTCTTCCGCACAGGCGGAATTAGCGCGCAAGCTCCTGCGCGAACCTTATCGCGCGCAATAGCGGTATGGGTCTGGTTAATGGGAACTTTCTCGGCGGCATCATCGTTTCACCTGTAGGCCCTGCACAGGAGGATTGAATGTATTGCAATTTTTGTGGACGCACGATGGCCGATGATTGTCTGTATTGCTCCGCCTGCGGACGACAACTAGGTGCGCGAGTGGTGCGCCGTCCGCTGGAGCGCGCGCGTGAAGGACGCAAGATCGCGGGCATCTGCATGGGTTTTGCCCGTCATCTCGATGTCGATGTCACCCTGGTGCGCTTAGTGTGGCTGGTTCTGGCCTTCGCCAGCGGCGGACTTGGGTTTATCGCCTATTTGATCGCCTGGATCGTGATCCCCGAGGAGTCAACAGTTGTGCCGCAGACCCAGGTGATGCAGAGCCAGTCGGGTCCGCCAATTTCATAGCTGCATAGCGCAATCGGCGCCAGCGAGGACAAAATGTTCTTTGGACGATCCTGGAATGATTGGATCGCGCAGTACTCGAGCAGCCATCAAAACGCCATCAACCGCCTGTGCCATACCATTGGCATTCCCATGATTATTCTGTCGCTGGTGCTCGCGCCGGTGTCGGCATTTGTGACGGGATTCTGGCGGATTCCGCTGACGCTATTTGTGGTCGGCTGGGTCTTCCAATTCGTCGGGCATGCCTTCGAAGGCAAACTGCCGGAGTTCTTTCATGACTGGCGTTTCTTATTTGTAGGCGCGAGGTGGTGGGTCGCCAAAGTGACGCGAAAAACGTAGGACAGACGAATCATAGGACCGACGCGCGCCCCCGCGCGGGTTTTTGGTATTTACAGCTATTAGGGTGGCTGTGCCCTTTCGAAAATGTAGAGACGCAGCATGGCTGCGTCTTTTTCTCCAGGCCATCTATGTTCTATCAGAAGATGACGCGGCAGTGCCGCGTCTCTACTCTCGATTGCGGAACATCTAATCAGGAACTGCACTGGAGAAGATGCTTGCGTAATACGGGCGCTCCATCGTCTATCCAATGGAAAGGGATTGAGACACAACGGAAACCCGCGCGGGGTGCGCGTCGGTCCGGACTTACGTCCAAATTCCAGACAGCAGGCGGAATGAGACAATAGTTTTTATCCGATGTCAGATCCGTTCATTCCTACCGAACTTCTCGATCCCACTCATTCACCGCCTCTGGTCCATGTCATTTATCCAATCCGCCGGAGATATTGGCTGCACCTGCTGCTGTTTGCAGCGACGATTTTCACTACTCTGGTGGTCGGTGCCAGACTGCAATACAACTTCGCTCTAGGCCTGCCGCAGTTCCATTCCGACGCCGATATTTTCCCGCTGCGTTGGGCGCTGCAACAGCCTTCGAGGCTTCTGCTTGGCATTCCCTTCAGCGTTGCCTTGCTGGGAATCCTGCTGGCGCACGAGATGGGTCATTTTTTCTACGCGCAACGCAATCATGTCTATGCGACTCTGCCGTTTTTTCTTCCAGCTCCAACTTTGATCGGAACCATGGGAGCGTTCATCCGCATTCGCTCGCCCATCCGTTCTCGCGCGGCGCTGTTTGACATTGGCATCGCCGGACCAATTGCCGGTTTTGTCGTGGCCTTACCCTTGCTGTTTTTCTCTTTATCGGGGTCGCGCCCGGCAACCGTGCCTACCAGTGATTCAGATCTCGTGCTTGGGTTTCCGCTGATTTTTCACATGGCTTGGAGTCTGATTCATCCACATACTCTCCTGCACCTCGATCAGCTCAGCCTGTCGCCGGTGGCTGTCGCCGCTTGGGTGGGAATGTTTGCTACTTCGCTGAATCTGCTTCCCGGCGGACAACTCGATGGCGGTCACATCGTGTATGCACTCTCGCCAAAGTCGCACAAGCTTGTCTCGCGTCTCACCGTGCTGGCGCTTGTTCCCTTGAGCATCTTTCTCTGGCTGGGATGGCTGATCTGGGCGGGTCTGCTGTTGCTGAGCCTGATGCGACATCCTCCAGTCCCGCAATTTCCTGCGCTCGACACAAAGCGCAGACTCCTGGGATGGCTCGCGCTGGTAATGTTCGTCCTTACGATTATTCCCGCGCCCTTCGCCGGAGCCGGCCTGCTCGACGTACTGAAGCAGCTCCGTCACTAGAGCTTCGTAGCTTCGAAGCTCATCCAAGTCCACACGCTTTGTAGAGACGCAGCATTGCTGCGTCTCTACTGGTTGGCTCACGGAAACTCTCAGGTCTAAACCAATTCAGAAGTTTTAGCTCCTTAGCTTCGTGGCTGCGAAGCTCCGAAGCTCTACATCAACGACTGCGGATCCACATCCACAATGATGCTGGTACGCGGAACATCTTCGGCGATGGCATTGGCCACCAGGGCACGCAGCGTTCGGTTGAGCTGCTCCCGGCTGGAAGTCTTCAGGATGAAGTGATAGCGGTAATCGCCTTTCAATCGCGAGAGCGGAGCGGCTGCTGGTCCCATGACGCGCACGCCATCCATTTCCGTACGCTTCACCCAACCTTCCACAATGCCTGCATAACGCATTGCGTGCTCCAGTTTGTCACTGCGCAACATCAGATTGGCAACATTAGTAAACGGCGGATAGTGCATCCAGTTGCGATAGCGCAGCTCCTGCTCGTAGAAACCGAGGTAGTCGTGAAGGGCTGCGAAGCGAATGGCGTAATGCTCGGGGAAGTAAGTCTGCAAAACCACGCTGCCGGCGAAATTTCCTCGCCCGGCGCGCCCCGCGACCTGGGTCAGCAACTGGAAGGTGCGTTCGGCGGCGCGAAAATCGGGCAATCCCAGCGCGAAGTCCGCTCCCACTACGCCTACCAGGGTGACACCGTGAATGTCGTGACCCTTGGCAATCATCTGAGTACCGACCAGCAAGTCGAGTTCACCAGCGTGGAGCTGATTGAGCACGCGCTCGAAATCGTGGCGGCTGCGCACGGTATCGCGGTCGAGACGTCCGATGCGCGCATCCGGAAACGACTGCTGCAGAGCTTCCTCGATCTTCTCCGACCCTGCGCCGAGAAAGTACAGGTGCTCGCTTCCGCATTTGGGACAAAGCTTGGGAACCGCAGTGCGATATCCGCAGTAGTGGCATTCCAGACGTTGGCCCGCAGGCACTCGCCGTGCCAGGGCAGCCGGCGAAACCGCGCCTTTGTGATGAGTAAGCGAGACCGCGCAATTGATGCACTGCAGCTTCTCTCCGCAGGAGCGGCAGAGAACCACCGCTGAATATCCGCGCCGGTTGAGCAGAATCATCGCCTGTTCTTTCGCTTCGAGGCGTGCGCGGACTTCTTCCACCAATCGACGAGAAAAGAATTTTTCTTCTCCGGTCTGCTGGAACTCTTCGCGCATATCGATGATTTCGACTTCGGGCAGCGGGCGTTGCTGCACCCGTTCGCGCAATTCGATGAGCCTGTACTTCCCTGCCCTGGCGTTGTGGTAGGTCTCGAGCGCGGGAGTCGCCGATGCCAGCACCACGGCGGCCGCGGAAAGTTTACCGCGCATGACAGCGACATCGCGTCCGTTGTAGCGTGGAGTTTCTTCCTGCTTGTAAGAAGAGTCGTGCTCCTCATCGACGACAATCAGGGCAAGATCGTTTACCGGAGCAAAGACCGCCGAGCGCGTGCCCACGACTATGCGCGCATCTCCGCGATGAATGCGATGCCATTGCTCCGCGCGTTCGTCGTCGGTGAGACCGGAGTGAAGAATCGCGACTTCGCTTCCAAACACTCGATGCAGGTTGGCGGCGGCCGCAGGCGTAAGTCCAATCTCAGGCACCAGCAGGATGGCCGAACGGCCTTGCGCGAGCACCGACTGCATGGCAGCCAGATACACGGCGGTCTTTCCCGATCCGGTAACGCCATGCAGCAGGTTCACTGAGAATCTTCGTTCATCGACGCTGGCTTCGATGGCGTCAAGAGCGTTTCGCTGCGAAGCATTCAGGTTCTCGCGGGCGATCTGCCCCGAGGCGGGAACACTGGTGATGTGAAAATCTGCAGGTTTTTCCCCGATGCGAAGCAATCCTCGGCGAAGCAGCGTGTCAATTGTTCCACGTGGAACATTTAGTTCCCGCAACTCCTCTAGTAAGACGCCGTCGCCCGCCTTCTCCAGATAGCTCAGAATGGTCTGTTGATTTTCGTTGAGCTTGCGCGAGGAATCTTGATCGCCAACCGGCGCTACCATGTGCGCTACCTTCACTGTCCGGCTGGCGTCACGAACCGAGGAGACATCCTCGCGCGTTATCCAACGCTTGGCCTGAAGCCCGCGCAGGATTTCGCGGCTTGCTGCGGTCGCGCTACGCAGGCTCTTCTCGCGCGCGCTTTCCATCTGCGCCAAATGGTCGAGCACCTGGTACTCGATCATCTGCTCGGCAATCGAACGCTTTGACCGTCCGGAATTACCCGACTGCGCCGACTCCGAGAGTGCCTTGTGTCCGGCAGCGGTAATGCTGTACGACCAGTCGCGCCGAACTTCGGCTTGCAGCGGCAGCATCGCCCGCAAAACTTCGCCGAGCGGCGCGATGTAGTAATTGGAAATCCATTCCGCAAGCTGCATGAGCGCAGGATCGATCAGCGGCTCAGCGTCGAGCACCGCATGAACGCTTTTAGCTTCCATGCTGGGTGGGCGATCATGAAGCGCAGTCACTACTCCAGGTAATCGCGATGTGCGAAACGGAACCAGCACGCGCCCGCCAACCACAGGAAGCTGTCCGTTCACGCGATAAGTGAACGTCATCTCCAGCGGAACTGGTAGGGCTACGTCGCAGAATTCGGGCATGAGCTAGAGCTAGCTTAATGCAAGTCGAACGGTAGAGATGCAGCATTGCTGCGTCTCTACAAGCAGCCGTTAACCAACGTCATTCCCCAGTCGAATTACCGGTTTCAAAACTTTCCACCCGAAGTAGCATAGGGCAGACGCAGGAGATTTTGTCCATGGGAATGCGCGGATTTTTGCGGCAGGCCAGCGAATCGGAATTGGCGCAATATCGCCGGAGCCCGAATAGCTTTTACGAAACGCTGAAGAAGGGCTACGAAGCCATGCTGGATGAGGCTCTACTGCTGGAAAGCGTCGAGCGTGGAGAGCTCTCGGCCGAGGAGGAAGCGGAAGTCGATAAACTCTTTCTCGGGGTACTCAATCGCACAGCCGTTGCAGGCCCGAACGGTCCCGATCTGCAACTGGAAAAATCCTGGCATTGCCTGCGCTATATCTTTACGGGACGGGTCCTGGAGCCGCCCGGACCAGAGCCGCTCGATCGCGCCATCCTCGGAGCTCGCGAGATTCCCGATGAAGGCAAAGTAATGGGATACGGTCCAGTGCGCAGCCTGAATTCGGCCGAGGTCAAGGAAGTCGCTACCGCGCTGTGCACCTTCCCCATTGTTGAAAAAGCCAAACAGTTCGACGAAGTGATCGCGGAAGAAAAGCAGGTGTACTGCGCCAGCCACAGCGAAGAAGAACTGATTCACTACTTCGGCAAACTGCTTGGCTACTACGAAGAAGCAGCGGCGCGCGAGAACGGCATGTTGATGTGGATTGAATGAATCCTGCGGAGACGTAGCTTGCTGCGTCTCTACGACGGCCGGCATCCCGGCATCACTCAGCCCGCTATCGTGGCATGCGAATCAAGCGGCAATCGCAATGTCGCCTGGCATCCTCGAACATCCTTGCGATTCTCCAGACTCAGAGTTCCGCCGTGGGCTTCCGCAATCTGGCGGCTTAGCACCAGACCGATCCCGCTGCCGCCGGACTTGGTGGTAAAGAACGGCACGAAGAGGTTATTGCTGTTCAAGAGCCCGGGGCCCTGATCGCGGATGAAGACCTCCACGGATTGTCCGTTCACTTGCCATCCTATCTGCACCGATCCTGGGGTTCGTATCGAAGGATCGAGCGATGCGTCCACCGCATTGCGGACTACATTAATCAGCAGTTGCTCCAGTTGATCTGGATCGCCGTCCAGCGCAACCTCGTCGCCAGGCACGACTTCCACGGGCAGGCGTGCCTCCACGCCCGACGCATGACGCACCAACGCGCCGATCTGCACTTTGCTGAACGTCGGCGCAGGCAGACGTGCGAGTTTGGTGTAGGCCTGCATGAAGCGGCTGAGCGCGTCGGCACGACTCTCAATGACTTCCAGTCCGCGCTGCACGTCCTGGTTCCAGTCCGCCGGCGGATTCGGCCTTCCCGCCAGCGAGCGCAGCGTACCGGCGATCGACTTAATCGGCGCCAAAGAATTATTCAGCTCGTGGCCGAGCACCCGGATCAGCCGCTGCCACGCCTGCCTCTCTTCTTCCCGCAAGGCCCGGCTCAGATCGGAGATCAGCAGTAGTTGGTGCGGAACTCCGCGCTCGCGAAACGACGTCTGCTGAATCGCCCATCGGCCTTCGCGGCCGGGAAAGCTCATGCGCAGCGTGCGTCCGCCCGGTTGATTAAGCAAGATGTCGAGGCGAAGCTCCTGCGCGCTGCGGCCGATCATTCTCTCCTGAGTCATACCCATCAGTTGCTCGCCGGCGCGGTTCACGATGCGAAGCCGCTGTTGCGGATCGAAAGTAAAGACCGCCACATCGATCTCCATCAGAACTTTCTTCAACAGCGCGACAGCTTCCATCGATCCGAGGCGCTGCCCCTTCAGAGTGTCTGAAAGAGCGTTGATTTCCAGCACCAGCTCGCCCAGGGCGTCGTTGCGGCTGGCGCGGCGCGCGCGGAAGGAGAAGTCTTCCTCGCGCAGTGCAGCCACCATGTTGGAAAGCGTTTGTAGAGGACGAATCACCTGAGTGCGTATGGCAAAAGCGGCAATCAGCCATCCCAGGACGAGAAAGAACGTGAGCGTCCACTGGGTTTGCGAAGAGTAGTTGCCGAACCAGAGCATCAACTCGCAGACCGTGAGGGAAAACAAACCACCGAGCAGCGCAAAAACCAGGATGCGCTTCTCGAAGCTCATTTGTTTTTTCTTTTTGCGACGAGAAGAAATTGCCGGCGAACGCCCGAAGATGTCGAGCTCAGAGGCCATATTTCTGGATGCGACGATAGAGCGCGCTCCGGCTCAGCCCCAGCGCTTCCGCGGCATGGCTGATGTTTCCCGAGTAGCGGGTCAACGTCTTCCGGATGAGCAGCGATTCTACTTCTTCCAGGCTCATTTCCTCGATAGAACTCGTGCTCTCGCGCTTGTCGCTTAATCCTAAGTCACTTGGACGTATGCATTCGGTTTGCGCCATCAGAACCGCTCGCTCCACTGAGTGATCGAGCTCGCGGACGTTGCCCGGCCAGAAGTGCTCGAGCATCTTCTGCATGGCCGCAGGATCGAAGCGTTGCACCGGCTTGCGATAGCGCTGCCCATAAGCCTTGAGGAAGTGCTGCGCCAGCAGGGGAATGTCTTCGCGGCGCTCGCGCAAGGCCGGCAGGTGGATTTCGATGGTGTTGAGGCGGAACAGAAGGTCTTCACGGAAAGTGGCTCTTGCGCTTTCCGCCTTGAGATCGGCATTGGTGGCTGAAATCACGCGCACATCGACACTCTTGGTTTTGGAAGAACCCACGCGCTCCATCTCCCCGGTCTCCAAGACGCGCAGGAGCTTGGCCTGTTGCTTGAGCGGGACATTGGCAATTTCATCCAGAAAGATAGTGCCCTTGTCAGCCAGTTCGAAGCGACCGATGCGGTCAGTTCGCGCATCGGTGAATGCTCCCTTTACGTGACCGAAGAGTTCGCTCTCGAAAGTACCTTCCGGCAATCCGCCGGTGTTCACGGTCACCATGGGACGCGAAGCTCTCCCCGAGAGCATGTGCAACGTTCGCGCGACGACTTCTTTGCCGCTGCCGTGCTCCCCGGTGATCAGAACGTTGGCGTCGCTGGGCCCGATGCGCGCGATTAGTTCCAGAACCGGCTGCATCACTTTCGATTCTGCGATAAACGTCGGGCGTCCTTGCGCCTGCAGCAAGCGGTTTTCGGCCTCCAGATGCTGCGCGCGTTTTAGCGCGCGGCTGAGGTCCATCTGCGTGCGCAGAATGCTGACTAAACGCTCATTCTCCCAAGGCTTCTGAATGAAATCGCGCGCGCCGCGCCGCATCGCTTCCACGGCAATGTTCACGCTGCCCCAGGCGGTCATGACGATCACCGGAAGGCTGCTGTCGATCGCCTGAATCTTTGAGAGCAGGTCGAGGCCTTCTTCGCCGGAAGTTGTGTCACGCGAATAATTCAGGTCAATGAGCAGGATGTCGAACTCGCCAGAGGCCAGCTCTTCCATCACCGCTTCCGGGGAGGCAACGGCGTCGATGCGATAGCCTTCTCCCTTCAGCAGCAGACGCAGAGCTTCGCGGACGTCGGTCTGATCGTCGGCAACCAGGATTCGAGGCGCCAAAGCCGTGTTTGTCGTCGTGACTTCGTTCTGCTCAATACTGCTGGTGGGCAACTGCTCCTCCCTGGGATGACAACGTGGACCCGGCCGCCCTCGGGCCGGGTGTTGATGAACTACTTGTGATTTTCTGATTGCGTGATCTTACGACTTCAATCACGGAATCACACAATCGCAAACTTTGAAACACCCGGCCGAGGGCGGCCGGTTCCACGTTAAACTACTGCGTCGGCGCTTGCGCCACTCCCGACATCTTGGGCAAGGCGTGCACCAGACCGGTTTCTGCATCGTCGATGCTGATGCCGTTATTCACAAGCGTAGCACCGATCGAACGATCTAACTCCACCTTCGACCTTGCATAGGCCGTGGTGGCAATCACCAAATTCGACTCGGCAACCGCCAAGTCGCGGCCGACTTGAAGTACCTGCAAACTGGTGGAAGCGCCGAGCGCGAGCTTCTTCTGCTCGATATCCAAAGTATGCTGCGCGACCTCCACACCCTTACGCGCTGCGACTACCCGCGCCCGATTTTGCGTAAGCTGAAACTGGGCGTTTCGGACCTCGATCCCAACCTGGTTCTGCAACTGCTGAAGATGCAGCTCGGCTTGACCAAATTCAAGCTCGGAACGCACCTGGTCGGCCTGTGCGGCACGATTTCGCAATGGGATGTTTAGCGTGAATCCTACCGAGTAGTCCGGGGAAGTGTTGTTGAATGCTTTTGTAAATACGTCACTGAAACCTGTGATGGGTAAACCGGTGCTGCTCGGGGACAATGGATTCGGCAGGCCGCCCAAACCCGAGCCGCCGTAGAATGCGACCGCGTCGAGCGTCGGCAAGAGCGCATTTTTCGCGGCTTTGCGGGTGATCTGGCGGTTGGTCATGTCGATTCTGGCCTCGGACAGCTCCGTCCGATGAGAAAGCGCCTCGGCGATCAGATCTTGCGTGGGAACCACCGGTTCATTCTCGGGCACGACGATGGTGTCAGTTGGGACTACGGTAGCGGAAGCAACTTCCGCATCCCCCAGATTGCGGGTGATCGCATTCTTCATCAGCAGCTCTTGGAGTTGAAGATTACTTTGGGCGATGATTAAGTCCTGATTGCTGGAATCGACGACAGCTTCATCGCGTGTCACGTCCAGCGGCGCGATCGCTTTGAGTTCGAGTTGCTTCTTGTCGTCCTCCAGCGTCTTCTGGGCGAGCGACATGGAGCGGGTTTTTACGTTCACGTCTTCTACAGCGCTCACCAAATCCCAGTAGATATTCTGGATTTGGGTTGCGGTGGCAATGACCTGGGCGCGGAAGGCAATGTCGGTTACCTCACGATTATTTTTGGCGATGGTCAGGAAGCGGAGGTTTGAGGCCAGCCCGAATCCGGAAAGCAATCGTTGCGTCAACGTGACACGGTAGTAGGAGTTCAATACGGGCAAGAGCGCATTGAAGCGATTGTTGGTGGTCTGGCGCTGGTTTTGCACGAGGAAATCGAAGTTAGTTCCGCTAGGAAACGCCTGGGTGAAATCGAAGTTCGCATTGACCGTATTCTGTTGCAATGCAGGAACTCCCGACGTAACTGAGTTGGCGAGAGGAAATGTGCCGTGTTCGATATTGAACTGAGTGCTGATTGCGGGATCATACGAACTGACCGGCGCGCCCGTACCAATCGTTGATTGCACGGTTCCGCCGGCTCCGGTGCCCGCCCCGCCTGCGCCCCCGGAGGTTCCACCTGCACCTGCGCCGGAAGCCCCACTGCCAAATCCTCCAATACCACCGCCCGGGGTTCCCTGCACTACGCCGCTGTTTACTCCGCGAAACGTGGCTCCCGCCTTGGTGCGCAGAATATCGGTATCGGCGATATCGAGGTTGTAGCGGGCAATGGCTAGATCAAGATTGTTCTCGAGCGCCAGCGCGATTGCGTCATTCAGCGAGAGCATTAGCTTGTTGTCGTGAATGAGCTGATTGATCCGCGGTGAATTGTCGAGCCTGGGCGAAGTCAGCGTCCGGCCCTCATAGGGCGCAAACATGTTTGGAAACGACTTGCGCGGCTTGGAGAAGTCGACCTTCTGCGGATTCTCCGGAGTGTCCTGCCGAGTCTGCACCGCGGGTTGTTGTGACTCGCCTAGCGCTTGGGGCGGGGCTTGTGTCACCTGCGCCGCTGGCGTGTTCGGCGTCTGCGTTCCCTGCTGGGCTGCCGCTCTCGCGAAAAGACTCATCGCAACGCAAATCAGCGCGATTGCTTTTAACTGCGAATAAAAACACCTATGCATCGGCTTCAAGGCTCCTTTTCGTCCTTGTGTTGAACCTGTAATGTTTGCTGACTTATGTCACCAAAGCGCCGGCTTCCACCGGACGCGCCGTGTCTCCGACGATCCATCCATCGAGCAGCTTGATGGTTCGGTGTCCATAAGCTGCGTTCGCCTCCGAATGCGTTACCTGGACGATTGTCGTTCCGGCATCATTGAGCTGCCGGAAGAGCTCCATGATTTCTTTGGCCTGGTCGGAATGCAGATTGCCGGTGGGTTCGTCGGCAAGGATGAGCTTGGGTTTATTGATCACTGCGCGGGCCACGCCTACGAGCTGTTGCTGTCCACCGGAAAGCTGATTCGGATAAAGATCTTTTTTGCCGACAATATTGAAGCGATCAAGCGTGTCGCCAACCATGCTGGCGCGTTCCGACTTCTTGATATCTTTATATGAAAGCGGCAGGTCGAGATTCTCGGCAACCGTAAGATTGTCGAGCAGGTGATAGCTCTGGAAGACGAAACCAATGTTCTTCTTGTTCAGCTCTGAGCGCTGTTTGCGGTTCATTCTGTGAACAGCCTCGCCCGCGAAGTAATATTCGCCCGACCATTGATCGTCGAGCATGCCAAGGATGCTCATGAGCGTAGTCTTGCCGGCTCCTGAGGGCCCCATGATGGTTACAAACTGCCCGGGCTCGATATCAAGACTGATGCGGCGCAACAGCCAGATCGTTCCAGCCGGAGACTTGATGGTCTTCTCAACACCACGTAGTTGAATCATTGTCTGGTCCTGGTTGAGGCTCCGCTTCAGGTAGGAATTCGCACGTGCGATTCCTAACGCAAGACTGGCCTAACTATATGACTGGCAGAATCTTAGAAGGTCAGATCAAGGGCAGGCAAATGCGGGTATGTTCGACGGTGCGAAGAAGTGTCCGAAAATGAACAGCAGAGCGCCGGGAGCTATTCTTGTTTGGCTTTGTCCACCAGCATAACGGGAATGTCATCGACGATGGGATAGACACGGCGACAGGCTGCGCAGCGCAGGCCGTCCTGCGTGTCAGTGAGTTTCACCTGCTGTTTGCAAGCTGGACAAACGAGCATATTCAGGAGTTCTTGAGCGACTGGCATATGTGCAATTCTAAAGGCAGTCGCTTATTCCGTCGTCCAGCTCTTCCCCGCGTCTCGTGAGACCCAGGTTCCATCCTCTGTAGCCACGGTTAGGCTGCTGGGACTCGTAAGTGTGAGCGCGTTAATCGAGCTGTGCCATGGCCCGTTCACCCTCGTCCAAGTCTCCCCCGCGTCGGAGCTGTGAAACAAGGCAGGAACCTGGCGCCATTGTCTTGCCGATAAGTCGGGTTGTGAGCCTGCGGCCCAGACCTCTATTCCGCGCGCAGCCACGGCACGCACCATCACGCCCGGAGCAGGCTCGATGAACTTGACCGCTCCATTGTGCAATTGCCGTTGCAGTTTTCCCGCTGCAGTTACGGTCCAGGAGACCATTTCCGTGAACGCAAATTCCGACTTCTTCATCATGGTTCCGGGAAGGGCGGAAAAACCCGCGGCTTTCGGAGGCATGTTGAGGGATTCTTCATGCACAGATCCTGGTCCGCCACCGGCTTCGAGTGCCCCCTTCACAGACAGAGGACGGTTCTTAGTTTCAACTGGGACCCTGCCATCCGCAAAAACCACTTGTCCCCCTTGACCAGTCGGAGCAGCGGATGCAGGAGGAGGAGCAGCAGCAGCTACCGGCCGTGCCTCAGCAATTTCGTTTTGGGAAACAGCATCTACGGGTTTCGTCGGGGCGACATCGAGGTAAGCTTCCGTCGGCTGGATCGGCTGATTCTGGCCAGAAACCTCGATTGGCTGCTCTCTAAGCTTCTTGGCAAAGGTACGGCTGGAATTCTCGAATTTATCTACCCGCGATCCGCGAGCGTTACTGCCTCCCGACGCCGATAGCCCATTTACGCTTCCTGCGTTCGGCGATACATATTTGTTGCGATCCGCTGTCTTTTCCCTGTTTGATCGAGCATTTTGTTGCTCAGGAGGCGTCTTCGTTTGCTCTGACTCCGCAGTGGCTGCCTTCGTTTGTTCGACGGAAGACGACGGCATCGCGGCTGTCTTTGTTGAAACGGTTTCATGCTCATAGGACAGCACCCCTACGCCAACGGCCACTGCCAGTGCAGCCGCCAATGAGGCCCAGCGCATCGCGGCCGGGAAATGGAGACTGAAGCCGCGCGCGGCTGCGGTTCCCGCTGTTTCTGACGCCGCTTCGGGAATAGCCAGGATGACCGCCTCCCGGCAAACTGAGCACGTAGCCAGGTGCCCCAGCAGCTTCTCCCGCTCGGAGTCTTTCAGTCGATGCTCTATAAACGCGGCGAGCAAGTCGGTACCGGGGTGTTCGGTGTGCACCGATTGCCGGGCTTCCAGCCGCTGCCTCAGGATGTTGCTCACGCGATCCAAACCGCCTCAATCTCGCTAGTTAATGGTTGAACGACGAAAAATCAGACTCTTGCGCCCCTAAAACTGCGATTTTACGAACTGTTTTCCGCGGGCGGACGAAGCCTCGCTCCCACGTCCAGCTCCAGATCGCGAACATCCGTTTCCAGGGCCTCGTCGGCCTGGCGACGGC
>Ga0307479_10000582_pt1 | contig 32783 bp, 30 predicted proteins | sample atmos_gasesECM4C_FD_203743 | JGI IMG/M metagenome (GOLD analysis project Ga0307479, IMG submission 203743) | Hardwood forest soil microbial communities from Morgan-Monroe State Forest, Indiana, United States - atmos_gasesECM4C_515 | ecosystem: Environmental > Terrestrial > Soil > Temperate...
GACTGGCTGGAGCTGGAAATTCAGCGCGACGGCGCGGTGTGGGAGCAGAGCTACGAAAAAGGCAAACCCGCTTCGAAGCTGAAGCAAACGGGCAAGACGCGTAAGACCGGCACCAAAGTCACCTTCCATCCCGACCCCGCCATTTTCGAGAAAACCGTCTACAGCTTCGACACGCTTTCCCAGAGGCTGCGCGAGCTGGCCTTTCTCAACAAGGGCCTGAAAATCACGCTGGCCGACGAGCGCACGGAGAAAACCGCGGAATTCCGGTTCACCGGCGGGATTGCGGAATTCGTGAAGCATCTGAATCGCGGCAAGACTACGCTGCACGATTCGCCGATCTACATGGAGGGCAAGCGCGGCAACGTGGAGATCGAAATCGCGCTACAGTACAACGATTCCTACGGCGAAAACGTTTTCGCGTTCGCCAACACCATCAACACCGTGGATGGCGGCACGCATCTTTCCGGCTTCCGCTCGGCGCTGACGCGCACGATCAACCATTTCGCGTCGCAACAAGGAATGCTCAAGGAGCAGAAAGACGAGGTCACCATTACCGGCGACGATGTGCGCGAAGGGCTCGTCGCCGTCGTGAGCGTGCGCCTGCCGCAGCCGCAATTCGAGGGGCAGACCAAAGGCAAGCTAAACAGCGACATCAAGGGTGACGTCGAGCAGCTTCTCAACGAGAAGCTTGGCGAATGGTTTGATAAACACTCAACGGTGGCACGGCGCATCATCGGGAAGTGCATCGATGCCGCGCGCGCGCGCGAAGCAGCCCGCAAGGCACGCGAGTTGACGCGGCGCAAATCCGCGATGGATTCGAGCGGGCTGCCGGGAAAGCTGGCGGATTGCCAGGAGCGCGACCCGGCACACTGCGAACTGTTTGTTGTGGAGGGCGAATCGGCCGGCGGCTCAGCCAAGCAGGGACGCGACCGCAAATACCAGGCCATCTTGCCGCTAAAAGGGAAAATCCTGAATGTCGAGAAGGCGCGCTACGACAAGATGCTGGGGCACGAAGAAATCCGCGCCATCATCACCGCGCTGGGCACCGGCATCGGCAAGGACGATTTCGACGCCGGCAAGCTGCGCTATCACAAGATTATCTTGATGACGGACGCGGACGTGGACGGCTCGCACATCCGCACGCTGCTGCTCACGTTTTTCTTCCGCCACATGAAGGAGCTCATCGAACGCGACCACATCTACATCGCGCAGCCGCCGCTCTACCGCGTGAAGCGCGGGAAGAGCGAGAAGTACATCCGCGACGAACGCGATTTCGCGCGCGAACTGATGAAGCGTGCCACGGAAGACCACGTGGTGAAGGCCAAAGAGGGCGTGACGCTGCAGGGTGCGGGACTGACTTCGTTCCTGCTGAACGTCCAGGAATATGCGACGGTGGCCGCTAAACTCGGGCGCAGGCTGAAGGAACCAAAGCTCGTCGAAGTCCTGGCGGAGAGCGGTTTGGACAAGAAGACGGACTTCGAGGAGAAGAAGTCTGTCGAGAAGCTCTTGAAGGACATGGACAAGGCAAAGCTCAAGGCAGAAGGAAAGATTGCTTTCGACGAAGAGCACAGCCTGTACGAAATCCAGTTTGGCGCGCCGAACAACCAGAAAATCAACTGGGCGCTGGCGGCGACGGCTGAGTATAAGCGGCTGCGCGCGCTTGCGAAACAGATCGACGAATTCAATAAACCGCCGTTCACCATCACGCGGAACGGGGACAAAACCACCAAGGAAAATGCGGGTGACGTCTTAAGCTACGTGATGGAAGACGCGAAAAAGGATTTCACAATCACGCGCTTCAAGGGCTTGGGCGAAATGAATCCGTCGCAGCTTTGGGAAACGACCATGAACGCGGATACGCGGACTCTCCTCAAGGTGAAGCTCGAGGACGCCGTGGCCGCCGAGGATATTTTCACGACGCTGATGGGTGAAAACGTCGAGGCGCGCCGCAAGTTCATCGAAGACAACGCCCTCGAAGTCGTGAACCTGGATATTTAGCCGCCTTCATGATTTATCAGTTGGGCTGGACGACATTGCCGGGGCTGCGCGGATTGAGCGTGAGCGAGTTTCGCGCAACGCCCACGCATGTGCCGGACAACGAACGAGGGGTGGCGATAGAGTTTGCGAGCGATGCCGAGCGCGATTCATTTCTGAGAGAGATCGAGGAACATTTTGCGACGCGGCAGTTCACGAACGCGGCGGATGCTTTCGACACGGTGAAAGCCTATGCGCTTGAGCGCGCCGCGAAGCGATTTTAGCGTGTCATCCTGGGCGAAGCGAAGGATCCCAACCGCTCCTCAGCCGAGGTTGAAGCAAAGGCTGAGATTCTTCGGGCTGCAAAAACCGCAGCCCTCAGAAATGACAAACGCGGTGGGGTAGGGCGCGTAGGTAAAAATAAGCAAGAGACTGAGGAACAATGGCGGACGAACAAAACCAGTCGGTAATGATTTCGGTGGACATCGAAGACGAGATGAAGAAGTCGTATCTCGACTACTCGATGAGCGTGATTGTCGGGCGCGCACTGCCCGACGTGCGGGACGGCCTCAAGCCCGTGCACCGGCGCATTCTTTTCGGCATGTACGAGTTGGGCCTGACCTCCACTAGGCCTTACCGCAAGTGCGCGAAGATCGTCGGCGAAGTCCTCGGCAAATATCACCCACACGGCGACACACCCGTTTACGACGCGCTCGTGCGCATGGCCCAGGACTTCAATATGCGTTATCAGCTGGTTGATGGACAAGGCAACTTCGGCTCCGTCGACGGCGACATGCCCGCGGCGATGCGTTACACGGAAGCGCGCCTCTCGCGAATTGCAGAAGAACTCCTCGCGGATATCGAGAAAGAAACCGTCGACTTCAGTCCGAACTTCGACGAAACGGAAAAAGAGCCGACGGTTCTGCCCACGCGCGTGCCGAATCTTCTGGTCAATGGCGCAAGCGGCATCGCGGTCGGCATGGCCACGAACATTCCGCCGCACAACCTGCGGGAAATCATCGATGCCACCGTGCTGATGATTGAGAAGCCGGATACCACGCTCAAAGAAGTGCTCAAAATCGTGCCCGGGCCGGACTTCCCGACCGGCGGCTATATTGCCGGCCGCGAAGGCATTGAAGCCGCATACAAGACCGGGCGCGGCAGCTTCACGATGCGCGCCAAAGCGGCCATCGAGCAGGTCGGGAAAGACCGCGAAAATGTCGTCATCACCGAAATCCCTTACCAGGTCAACAAAGCCACGCTCATCAAGCGCATTGCTGAGCTGGCGCAAACCAAGAAGATTGACGGCATCGCGGACGTACGCGACGAGAGTGACCGCGATGGCATGCGTGTCGTCGTCGAACTCAAACGCGGCGAAGAGTCCCAGCTCATCCTCAATAACCTCTACAAGCACACCCAGATGCAGGAATCGTTCGGCATGATTTTGCTGGCCATCGCCGGCGGGCAGCCGAAAGAAATGGGCCTGCTCGAATTTATCCGTCTGTTCATCGAGCACCGCCGCGACGTGGTGCTACGCCGTACGCGCTACGAATTGCGCAAGGCGCGTGAACGCGAGCACATCCTGGTGGGCTACCAGGTCGCGCTCGACCACCTCGACGACGTCATCCGCATCATCCGTGGGTCCTCCAGCCGCGCCGACGCGAAGCAAAACCTGTTGAACTTTTTCTCCGAGCAGGACGTTACCGTCACGGAAAACGGGAAGCCGCGGAAGATTACCGGCGTCAAGCTGGATGGCCGGAAATACAAACTCGGGGGCGTGGAAGGCGAAACCGCGCGGACCGTCACCGGCGGCCTCACGCCCATCCAAGTCGACGCCATCCTCGAGTTGCAGTTGCACCGCCTGACGCAGCTTTCCGTCGATGAAATCGTGAAGGAATTGAAGACCATCCGCGAGCGCATCACCGATCTCGAGGAAATTCTGGCCAGCGAAAAGAAACTGAAGTCGGTGATCATCGGCGAGCTGAAAGAAGTTCAGAAAGAATACGGCGATGACCGGCGCACGCAAATTGTCGACAAGGTCGACGAGATCAAGCTGGAAGATTTGATCGCCGACACCGACATGCTGATCACCGTCAGCCACGCCGGCTATGTCAAGCGCACATCCGTGGACATTTACCGCCACCAGTCGCGCGGCGGTAAGGGCCGCATAGGCGCGCGCACCAAGGAAGAAGACTTCGTCGAGCATCTCTTCATCGCCTCGGCGCACAGCTATATCCTGCTGTTCACCACCAAGGGCCGGGTGTACTGGCTAAAGGTTTACGAAATTCCCGAAGCCGCGGCAGCCACACGCGGCAAAGCGATTGCCAGCCTGGTGCGCTTCCAGGAAGACGAAAAGCTCAGCGCCATCGTCGCCGCGCACAACCTCGAGGACGAAGGCAAGTTCGTCTTTTTCGCCACCCGCAGCGGCACGGTGAAGAAATCCGCGCTCAAGGAATTCTCCAATCCTCGCCCCAGCGGCATCATCGCGATCAACCTGGAAGCCAAAGACGCGTTGATCGGCGCGAAACTCACTGAAGGCAAGCAGATGATTTTCCTCGCGAGCCACGAAGGCCAAGCCATCCTTTTCCGCGAGACGGAAGTGAGGCCCATGGGGCGCAATGCCGGCGGCGTCAATGGCATGGATCTCGACAAGGAGGATTACGTCGTCAGCATGGATGCGGTCCAGCCCGATTTTGAGATCATCGCCAAGGAACACAAAACCACGACGCAGAATCTTGAGGAACTCGAGAACGAACAGATCAAAGACTCGCTCACGACGCTGATGCTCACGGTAGCGGAAAAGGGCTACGGGAAGCGCACACCGCTGGCCGAATACCGCATCACTTCACGCGGCGGCAAGGGCGTCGTCAACATGAAGACCACAGACCGCAACGGTGCCGTGGTGGGCACGCTCCAGGTCACCGAAGAGTCCGACGTGATGATTATCACCGGGCACGGAAAAGTGATCCGCGTGCATGCCAATGAAATTCGCGAAGCGGGCCGCTCGACCCAGGGCGTGCGCCTGCTGCGGCTGGACGAGGATGATTCCGTCGCCGCCGCCGCCATCCTCCAGGAAGAAAACGAAGAAGAAAAGAAATAACCACCTGACTGTTGAGAACGACAGGCGGGATCGGAATGACATAGCGCGGCTTGGTCTCTGCTCAGACGCGACTCGATGCTTTGCCCGCGCCTCCACGTATTGCTTGCGCGCGGAGCGATTTGCGCTACAATCCCGCCACTATGCCCAAGCGAAAAAACAAGCCGCGCAGGCATGCCAGGCCAAAGAGGCGCAGAAAGGCCGCGCCTGGCGGAAAACTGCCGAAGGACGCCGTTACGCAGATCGTCCTTTTGCGCGCGCGGGAAGGCCAGGAAACGCTGCTAGAAGCCGAGCTGCGCGCCCTGGTCGGTCACTCACGAAAGGAAGAAGGGTGCCTGACCTTCGATTTGCACCGTTCGGCGGACACGCCGGGAAGCTTTCTGCTCCACGAAATCTGGGCCAACCGCGAAGCGCACACCGAACACACGCACACCCCACATTTCTTGCGCTGGAACGCCCGCAAGGACGCACTCCTCATCTCCCGCGACGGTACTTTCTGGAAGCAAATCGTGTAGTTAAAAGCGAGGGCCGCCGGGCTAACTTTCCGGCGGGGCGAGGTAGTAGCCTGGCCGGGCGCGAACCCTCAGGTTTTTCGCATCCCGCCGAATCACGGACACTTTGATTTCATGGTAGCCGATGGCATCGCTGCTGGCCGGTGCGTAGCTGAGGGTGTACTGCGAGTGCAGCTCGCCGCCAATTTCGTCAACGGCCTTCTCAATGGAGCGATCCTTGAACGTAGAAAGGTGCGCGCCGCCAGTCGCCGTGGCCGCCACCTCCAGGGCATGGTTTTTCACCTGATCGTGAATATGCTGCACCACCCAGGCGGCGGCAGCCAGCAAGTCGATGTTGCCGTAGCGGTAGTTGTCTTCGTAGGTCGGCGTATCGGGAACACCCGGCGGCGGCGGCACCGAACCTACCGGCAAATTGGGCCGCTGCGGCGGCTTCGGCTTGGCTTGCAACAGGGCGCGCGTGGTGGAGAGCCCGACGCTGTAAATCGTAACATTCGCAAGCTGAGCCTGCCGCAGCACTTCGCCTAACTTCTTTTCGCTGCCGTCATCAATCGCTTCCGAAAGAATCAGCATCACGCGCCGCCGTCCTGGTTTATCTGCTGTCGCTTGCGGCCGGCTCGAGAGCATCTCTGCCCCCACAGCCATGGCGTCGAAAAGTTTCGAGCCAGAAGTCCCAATCTGCAAACTGGACACGACGTTCTCGATCTGGTCCGCGCTGCTGGTGAAGTCCTGCAGTTTGTCGATCGCGTCATCGAAGCTCACTACCGCGGCTTCGCCCGCCGGTCCCATCACCGTTTGCGTCAACAGAATTCCGGTCTTGCGCAGCTCCGTCGCGAGCGGCTCGATACGCGAACTCGTCTCGATCAGAATGACCAGCGAGATGGGGTCGCCGCCCAGATCGAAGTGCGAAATCGCTTGCGGCACACCGTTGTCAGTCACTTGAAAATCACGCGGATCCAGGTTATGCACCATGTCGCCGCGCGCATCGCGCACGGTTACAGGTGTAGTCACCAGCGGGACCTGCACTTTGATCGTGCTCTTGGGCGGTTGCTGCACTTCGACGCCGGGCCGAGGAGCAAGCGGCCCGGTCGGCGCTTGCGCCCGCAGACCTGCGCCGGTAAGGGTTAGCGCCAAGATTACAAGGATTAATCTTCGCCAGCTTGCTCGCATCCCACTCTCTGTGTAGCAGCGGCTTTACGCCGCTGATGCCGCCGCATAGCCAAGCTAGAGCCTGACCTACCGCAGTGTACTCAATTCGACGCTATTTTGCCGGAAGGCGTTGCCGCAGAGCGTCAGGCTCCCTACAATCGAAGTTCGTCCATTTCGCAGATTTCGGAGCTTACCTATGCCTGACGGAAGAAAACTCAAACCGCTGCACGCGCCGAAGGTCAGTCACCGTGATGCCAAATTCCTCGACAGCGTGCCCGCGCGCCCCATCCGAATCCTCGGCGAGTACATCCATCCGCTCGTCCAGCTCAAGAATGAAGGCATCGGCGACACCATCGTAATGTTCGGTTCGGCCCGCATCGAATCGCATGAAACCGCGCAGGCACGCTATACGCGGCTAAAGCGCGTGAAAACGCGGAAAATGTCCGAGGAAGGGCTGAACCAGCACCGCGCCGTCTTGCGCAGCGCCAAAAGCTCGCTCGAAATGTCACGCTATTATGAAGAAGCGCGCCAGCTCTCGCACAAATTGACCAGTTGGTCGCTGACTCTAGGGCCCAAGCCGCGCCGCTTCGTAGTGTGTTCCGGCGGCGGCCCGGGCATCATGGAAGCGGCCAATCGCGGCGCCTATGAAGCGGGCGGCAAATCCGTCGGTCTCTCCATCGAGCTACCCCACGAGCAGTTTGCCAACCCCTACATCAGCCCGGAGCTAAGCTTCAACTTCAAATACTTTTTCATGCGCAAACTTTGGTTCGCGCAAATCGCCAAAGCCCTCATCGTTTTTCCCGGCGGCTTTGGCACCATGGACGAGCTCTGGGAAATGCTCACGCTGCTGCAAACCGGCAAGCTCCCCAAGCACAATTTGATCCTGATTTACGGCCGTAAGTATTGGGACGAAGTCCTGAATTGGAAAGCCATGGTGCGCTGGGGCACCATCAACCAGGAAGATTACGAACTCCTGCAGTTCGCCGACACCGTGGACGATGCCTTCGACCGCATCCGCGCCGGCCTGGAGAAGTATCACATGGACGTCGATCCCTTCTTGCAGGCCTATTGAGAGGAACGCCGAACGCGCCTTCCTCGCAGTGCTCTCGCGGTGTCCGCTACATTTCTTCTTCCGCCGTGTTTGATAAAGTAGGACCAACACGCCCCCATCCCAGTCGGGGAAAAACGAGAGGATGGAGGATCCATGACCAGGAACACGGAAGAAAGAAAGTTTTTGGGAAGGTCGGTGCTCGCCGCCGCAGCACTGCTTGGCCTGCTGGCATTTGCTGCCACGCCGCGCGCCTTTGCCGACGATTACGGACGCTGCCAACGGCGCATCGCCAAGGCGGACCACAAGGTCCACGAAGCCATCGAACACCATGGGTGGAACAGCCGCCAAGCGGACCACGCCCGCTACGAGCTACAGGAAGCCCGCGAACGCTGCTGGAGCGAGTATCATCGGTGGTGGGATGAAGATGGCCACCGCTGGCACACCGATCGCGATTGGGATGATCACGATCACGACCGCCACTAGCTGACTCCTTAGGCAAAAAAGGGCGCTCCGGTTGTTCCGGAGCGCCCTTTCTTTAAGGGAGCCTTCAGCGCGTCCCCTCTTTTCACCTGTTAAATGTTCAGTTCGCAGTGACCAGATGCTCGTCGGAAAAAACCGCCGCGAACCTTCGCGCTTCTTCCTGGTCGTGCACCATCACAATGGGCACCACGCGCAGCGACTTCTTGCACGTGTGGCACACCGTCACTTCACCCTGCAAGTCCTGCAGGAATCCATCCGTGAAATGATACAAAGAGCGCTCGCGCCGAGCATTCTTCTTGTCCCGCGCGCCGCAGTGGGGACAGATGAACTCGACAGTGTCCTGCTGCGGATCGCGGTCCAGAGCGGCCCACCCGGTGCGGCGCACACCGATTGTCTCGACATTACGCCGGTCCATGGGAAACCCTCCTAAGATCCACGTCCTCCGATGTATAAGATGCGCTAGGAGTAAATCCGGATACGTTTTTCCGTATCTATATAAATCTAAAGAGGTTAATGAAGCCCTCAAGGTTATGTTATAGCGGCCGCTTCCTGAAGCGTGCCGCCTTCTTCTAAGGATTAGTCATCCCCTCCCAAAGGGAACTTGTCCCGCCATGCGGTGTCCAAGCTTAGGAGGACGCGCGCAACCTCACATCCCTGCGAGCGCGGCGCTAGTTCCTGGTGGATCAGAGCAACCCCCAGGAGCTGGCGCCGCAAGATTTCCGCGGCCGCCTTAGGTTTGCCCGCGAGGCGCCCAGCGAACACTCGCGGAAAAACTTTGGAGGTGTGTGATGCCGCTCGAGCCTCAAGAAGTTTCGGCTGCAGTTCAAGAAGAGAGTCTTGGTTCCTTGTGCGGGTGCCTGGTCGAAGGCGACCCGGAGCAGCGGACTCGCGAACGCCGCGTTCGCCGCCGCTCGCTCGTCATCTCCATCCTCATCCAAACCGTTGTGCTTGCGTTGTTGATGCTCCTCCCGCTGTTCGGGAAAACGGAGCGCATCGCTTTCGCCATCACCACGCCCATTCCTCCTTATGGCCATCCGGCGCTGCGCGCCACTGAAGGCGTTCATCACGGACAACAGCACGTTTTGAGTCATCTCACTCATCTGGTGTTCCCCTCACCAATCGACAGACATATTCCCCCATCACGCACCGATGAAGGCCCCGCTGGTCTGCCCGAGATCGGGTCGGGAGGTGGCGGGCAAGCGACCGGCCCGGAATGTAGCTGGTGCATCAACATCGATGGCAACAGCAGCGGGCCGCGGCCCCCTCAGACTGTCGTAGAAACCGCCTCGACGACCCAACTCATCCACAGGACAAACATCGATCCGGCAATGCTTATCCGCCGCGTCGAGCCCGCCTATCCTACGCTAGCAAGGCAAACCCATCGCGAGGGCCGCGTCGAACTGCGCGCCATCATCGGAACTGACGGCTCGATCCAATCTCTTCAGGTGGTCTCGGGTGATCTGATTTTCGTGCAGTCGGCCGTCGAAGCGGTCCAGCAGTGGCGCTACAAGCCGACATTTCTAGGAGGCCAGCCTGTGGCGGTCGACACCTATATCACTGTGATCTACACCATGCCTCATTAACAGCTGGTCGAAGAATGCTTTCCCCGTCATTCCGAGCGCAGCGAGCAATCCTGGCTCGCTATCCGTCGTACCGAATCCAATGGGAGCATTGCAAGCATGCTCTCCTCGCCCCAAAAAAGGTGCAGGGGCCGCCTCTGCCTTACCGCGCGGCCCCTCTGCCTGCACCTGGCAACCGATTCTTCCTGCCTTGCCTTAGAACCGGAACACGAATCCGGTCGACACCCGGAAGCTGTTTTCGTTCCGCGCGCTCAATGTTCCCTCTCGGAATCGCGTCAGCAAGTATTCCGTCTGGAACGGACGAATCGACAGGTGGTCGAGCAACTTGTAGTCCACGCCGCCTCCCGCCGTCATCGCGAAGGCGTTCTGCGTTCCGGCTGTGCCGAAGGAGCTGGCGCTTGCGTGTGCCGTGCCGAACAGCACTTGCCCGAACGGTGTGATCCTCCGGTAATGGCGATAGGACACGCGCGGCCCAAAAAGGTACGTCGAAAGCGTGCCGCCATTGCCAACCCGTAGAATGTTGCCGTTGGTGTAGCCTCCGAAGTCGGCCACGCCGCTGAGCCAGTGCGTCACGTTATAGGCCAGCGAAGCGCTGCCGCCGTTCAAATGGAAGCTGTCCGTCCCACTCACTCCGGGATTGGCCTGCAAATACGAATATCCCGCGAAAACATCGAACTTCGACGCGGTTTCCTGCGCAAAAGTGGACGCCGCGGAAAAAGAAGCAACTGCCAATAGAGACACTAGTAGCTTCAACTTCATAACCCCTCCAATGGATTTTTATTTCGGCGCAGGTGCGCAGTATTCCGGCGCGACCGCGCGATTCGCGGGTTGCCTCAGGCAGGGAAGGCAGCGATCCGCATTCCTCGTTGTTTCACAATTCAGATGCGCCGGCGGCGTTCTCAGTTGTAAGGGTTTTTCTCTTGTTTGGTGTTGCTGAACCGCCGGATGCCTTTACTCCATGGAGGCCCTATGGCACTGGAAAGAGCCGTTTGGAGTGCGGCAGCCCCGCTGCCGCCTTTCTTCGCAACTCCCAAGACAAAATATTCGCAGGGCTCAATTAGAGCAGAGGCTCCCCCGCGTCCCTCGCTATCGCCTCGCGCGTGGCGTCGCGCAGTCGGATCAGTTCACCCCAGTCCGAAGACGCGCCGGAGTCCCCAGCGCTGCTTACCGTTCTCGGATAGATGGGCGGATGCACCGTAATCGTCACGCGGCCGGGCCGCGGCAAATACGTTCCATCGCGCATTACTTTGCGCGTGCCCGCAAGCGAAATGGGAAGGATCGCCGTGCCGCTGGCCACTGTCGCCTTGAAAGCCCCAAGCTGGAACGGCCGCACGCCGTCCTCTGCGGTAAATGTGCCCTCCGGGAAAATGAAAATCGACTCGCCGTTGCGCAGGTACGTTTCCACTTCCTGAACCTGTCGCAACCGCGACTCGGGATCCGAGCGGTCAAACTGCAGGTGTCCCATGTGGTCTAGAAACGCGCCGATAAACGGCATGGCGTGGACTTCCCTTTTCGAGACGAAGCGGTACGGCACGCCCAGGCCCATCATCAGCACCACCACGTCGAAATAGCTCGTGTGATTCGAAGCAAAGATTTTCCCGCCAGGCGTGTCCATGTACTCCTTGCCGCTTACTCGCACTCGGCATCCAATCAACGCGAACAAAACCTTCAGTGCAGCGGAAGTGTAGCGCCCCGCCGCGCGATGATCCTTGAACAGATGCACGATCGCCCAGGTAGGCACGATCCACAGCCCAAACACCGCAAGAAAGTACACGCCGTACAGCATTTCCAGGCCGCGCTTCATTCCCGCAAGAAGCTCTCTCGTGAAATTACGCAGGCCGCTCGTGGCCCCCAGCCGCGCGATCTGCACCCACGCCGGAGCGCGCGCCGTCGCAAGCGTGCCCGCCAGGTAGAGCTGCTTGGTTTCTTCACGTCGCAGTTTTCCGCTGGACGTCTTTGGAATGCTTCCCGGCGGAATCAACTCCACCCTGTCCGGCGGCAGCCCCAGCCCTTGCGTCACCAACTCGGTGATTTTCGCGGCAATGTTGGCGCGGCGCGATGTGTCGCGCTCCCGCGTTTCGGCCACCACCACCAGTTTTTCCGTGCCGCTCGCCTCATCGCTCAATCCAAACGCCACCACGCAGCCTTTGCGAATCCCTTCGGCCCGCGAGCCAAGTTCCTCGACTTCGTGCGGATACAAATTGCGTCCGCCTTTGATAATGATGTCCTTCACGCGTCCGGTGATGTAAATCTCGTCCCCGGCTCGATAGGCGCGGTCGCCGGAGTTCACCCACGGGCATCCGCCATCGCTCGCTGCGCTTCCCTGTGGGAGCAAACCTTCGGTCGCCTTTGCATTCCGGTAATAGCCGCTGGTCGCGGAAGGCCCGCGAAACCACAAAAATCCTTCCGTCCGTTCCGGCTCTGCCTCGCCGTTCTGATTCACGATCCGCACTTCCATCCCGGGCAGTGCCCTCCCGGAAGACACGAACGAAATCGCTGTTTCGTCCCCCGGCGCCGCCGGCACAGCTTGTCCCTTTGCCGTGAATGTTTCGCGCTCCACGCGGTCAATCAACGGGCCGCGACCCAGCGGCGGCACGGTCACTCCCAGCGTAGCTTCCGCCAGCCCGTAAACGGGCAATTGCGCTTCTGACCGAAACCCGTATTTCGCAAAACGCCGCCCGAAACGCTCCAACGTTTCCGGATTCACAGGCTCCGCGCCGTTCAGCGCCGCGCGCCAGGAGCTCAGGTCCACGCCTTGAATGTCTTTATCCGCGATCTTTCGGACGCAGAGCTCATAGGCAAAGTTAGGCGCCGCGGTCACCGTCCCGCGATGCTTGTGAAATGCTTGTAGCCATTTTTCCGGCCGGGTTAGGAAAGCCAGGGGCGACAGCACCACCAGGGGAATTCCGTAGTGCAGCAGCGTAAGCCATGCTCCGATCAAGCCCATATCGTGATACAGCGGAAGCCAGGAAACGCCAACGTCGCTGGGCCCCAGTTGCAAGGCCTGGCCGACGCCCCGCATGTTTGTCAGCATGTTCGCATGCGTAAGCATCACGCCTTTGGGGTCCCCGGTGGAACCCGAAGTATATTGCAGCAGCGCCAGGTCACTTCCCTTGCGCAACCGGCCGCCGCTAATGTGCGGGGAACGCGCCCCGGGCGCGGGCGGCGGAGCTTTGTCCGCCGCCTCTATCAACTTTTCCGCATCCACGACATCGCTGAGCGACGGCACGCGCGGCCGCAGCAGTTTCGCCACGGACTCCGCGCGGCGGAACGTCAGCAGCAGACACACTTCCGCATTGTTCAGAATCGCCGATTGCCGCGCCGCATATTCTTCAATGCGATCGGCGCGAAACGGCGGATAGATCGGAACGGGGACCGCTCCGGCGAGCAGGATTCCCGTGTAGGAAACAAAAAACGAGCGCGAAGTTGGCAGCATCAACGCCACGCGGCCGCCCGCCGGGACCCCGCGTCGCGCCAGCTCTGTAGCAAACCGCTGCCCCGCGGCATGCAGTTCGCCAAACGTCATCGTCGAGCTGCGTTCCCCGTCGGGACCGTCTTCCGAAATCAGCAGATGCGTTTGCTCGGCGTTGTGCGTGGCGCGGAATCGCAGCACTTCGATCAGCGTCTCCGCCGCGAAAACTCCCGCGTCAGTTGCAGTTGCTTCTCTGTGGAGTTTCTGCGCTGTGATTGCGGCTCTGACTGCCGATTCCTGTTCCGTGTCTTCCGCGATCGCTCCCGGAGCCGTCAGAACCGCACGCGCCAAATCTTCCGGAGTGTTCGCTTCCGCGGCAATTTGGTCGGGCAACCGGACACCCAACGCCGCCTCCAGCCGCGCCAGCAGTTCCACGCGCTCCACGCTGCCCAGCCCCAAATCGCGATCGAGTTGCGAGGAGAGTCCTAGCAGCGGCAACGCGCCCTGGCTTCCAAGCTCCGTCAAAAGCCCGCGGAGGACCTCCAGCACTCGCTCGCGTGCCGTGGAGCTATCGAGTTGTGTCGCAGGGGTGGCCATAGCCGGCACAAGAAATTCGCTCGCCTTTGGGAGAGGCTAACACGTCAAAACGCAGAACGCTATCCTGGGAACCTCACTGCACACAAACAATCATGGACGAGGCCCAAGGTGACACCGCAAGACCCGCGCCCCTATGCGCTTCGCTTTGCCGCTCGCTGCAGCCTGGCTTGCTCAGGCGAAAACCCTTTGGGCAGCAGCGTCGTGGAGAGGTCCACGCCGGAGAGGTCCGCGCCGGTCAAATCCGTTTCGCGCAAAATCGCCACGCCCATGTCCGCGCCGGTAAATCGCGCTCCCTGAACGCGCGCCAAGCGCAAATTCACGTTCCGCAAGTGGGCCCCCTCGAAATTCACATTCGAAAGGTCGCAGCGAAAAAATTCCACTCCGCTGGCCTGTGCTCTTCTCAAATCCGCTCCGGGCAGAATCGCTTCCGTCATGTCAGTGTTTCGCAAATCCGCGCCGGCCAAATTGGCACCTGACAAATCCGCTCCAGGGAGCCTGGCAGTTCGCAAGTCGGTTCCTTCGAGCCTGGCTTGGCGCAAAATCGCTCCGCTCAGGTTGACGCCGGACAAATCGGCGTGGGACAGGTCCGCTCCGGCTAGATCGGCACGAACTCCGCCTTCTTTCCCGCGAAAAAACAGCTCGTGCGCTGCCAGGATTTCCGTCAACTTTTTTCCGTTGTGCTTGATGCTTTTCGGTTTTCTCAGTCCCATAGCCCGCCACTATCATCGATTTCCATGGAACAATTTTACAGGAATTCGGGGCACCTTGGAATGTCTGGGAACCGCGGAATGCTGGGGGCTAAGCTTGAGTGCACGATTCAATTCTTCGACGGGATGGGTGAACTCGCCTGCGGCTGCGACGCTTGCGCCCGCAGCGAATTGAGCACCGCTTGCGTCACGTCCTTGCCTCCGCACGAATTGTTATAAACGCACTGGACGGTGTAAATCGGTCCCCAGGGAATGCCCCACCATCCTGCCACCAGCGAGAGCAGCGTAAACGGCAAGCCCTTGGTTACCGCGTTTTCGCCCTCGCGCAGAAAGTAAATGTCCGAAGGCCTGCGAAACGTCATAACAATAACGGAAATACAATACTGGAAGAGCACAAACTTCCCGCCGCGCTGTACCTCGAAGTCCAGCTCTCCGTGCTTCATGCCTTCGATGCCGCGAATCTTGGTTGCCATGTTCAGGCTCTACCCGGGTGCTTTTTAGGGAATAGCGAACTTACTCGAATGAAATCAGATTGCCATGCTGCAAATTCTCTGCGTCAAGCAATACGGCGCCTTGTGCTCAACCAGCAAGCCTCTCGCCCAAAGAAGGGGCTAAAGTAAGGAATGGGCCGCCAGGAAGCGATGTAATTTCCGTGAAAAATGCAGGGAAGGCTCGTAAGATTTTAGTCATGTGCGCCGGCCCCTTAACTCGAACCCTCTCAGCCCGCAGGAGCGTGCTGCTCCGGTCCACCCGTTTGCAGGGCTTGCTGCTCGTGTTTTCGCTCTGCCTCGGGACAGCGAGTCCACTTCGTGCGCAGGGCCGCGAGGATGAGATCGTTGCCAACCTTGCGGGCGGGCGCGTCGTTGTGCACGTCGCCAAGGACATCATTATTTTTGCCGCTATCAATCAGCCCGTGGAAGGTGACTCCATTCCTCCTCGCGTCGTCGATCTCGACTTCACGCACATCGGCGTGCTCCTGGGCGCCTCCGAATGGCGCAGCCCCGCCGATCCCAAGCCCATTCGTTTGGACCGCAACTTTCAACGTGTTGGCGCTGTAGATCCCCGCAACCGGCAATTTGCCCCGGGCGAAGCGGAACCGGACCTGGAAACCATCGGTACTGCATTTCTTGAAAAGCTTCGCCCTTTGGTCGCGCAGTTGCACCATAAGCTCGACTTTCCTCCCGACGAGCCCCTCTTCCAACTGGTCGTCATTGGCTATGCTCCAGGCGACTATGGCCCCGAAGTGTGGGCTGTGGAATACCACATGGAGCAGGAGCAGGTGGCGACGCGCGGCGAAGAATACTGGCAAACACGGCTACTGCGCCCGCGCTTTACTCAGCTCTATCCCCCGGAAAAACACGCGCCGCACCTGTTGGTCGAAACCCGGTATCCCCCCGAATTGCGCGGCCCCACTCTCGAGGAAATGATCAAGAGCAACGATCCGCGCATCACGTCTTTGGCTCAGCAGCCGCGGTTCGAGAAAGTGCTGGAGAATCTGCGCTCCGGTGAGGCACAGAAAGCCGTCGCCGTTGATTCCGTTGATTACATGCGTGCCGTCCTGCCGTTGATTGCCGGCAATGCTCCCTTCATTCTCGGCACCCTGGATGAGCAGCACGGCTTGAACTGGATCGTTCCCCCCGCCGAGCCCGTGGAGAAAGCCGAAGAGGACAAGAACCGCCCGCCCGAAGCCCCTACCCTCCGCCGCAAACCCAAGCCTTAGGAAGGTAAGTCCCTATAGTATTTTTTCGATGGAGTCGCCGGGGCGGAGGATGCCGCCTTCCAGTACGCGGCACATCATGCCGCGACGGCCCCAGAGCTCGCGGCGCAGCCCAGGCCGAATCCGTTCCATCTGATTGCACGGCGTGCAGACCATGGTAACTTCCAGCAGGGCCTCGCCGATGCGCAAGCGCTGCCCCAGTGGCAGGCCGTTCACGTTGAGCCCATCGGTGGTGACGTTTTCAAACAGTGCACCGGGCCGAAGCTCCAGGGTCTCCAAGGTTTCGCGGTCCACCAGCAAGATCTGCCGAACTCCTCCGCGTTGCGCGTGCGCGCAGCCCTGCAGGCCAAAATCGGCTAGCAGTCGTGCTTTCTGAAGTTCCACCATCGGAGCATGCTCCCTAGGCGAACAAAATAAGTTTTGCACGCGTGCCATGACGGTCAGTTTCCCGCGGCCTTGAGCGAATCCATCTGCCTGCCAATATCGCGCCGATAGTGCATTCCCTCGAAGCGAATTTTGGCCGCAGCCTCGTGGACAGACTGGAGGGCGCCCTCAAGCGAAGGGGCGGCGGCTGTCACGCCGAGTACCCTGCCCCCGCTGGTAACCATGGCTTCGCCCCTGCGCTTTGTTCCCGCGTGAAACACTGTCACACCGGTTACTTGCTCCGCGGCGGTTAGTCCATCGATTTGCCTTCCCACCTCAAATTTTCCAGGATAGCCACCTGACGCCAGCACCAGGCACGCGCTGGCCCCGTTCTTCCAGTGCAACTTGGAGGGTGACAGACTGCCTGCGGCAACATCCGCAAGCACCTCGGCAAGGTCGAAGTCCATTCGCGCAACGATGGCTTGCGTTTCAGGATCACCCAAGCGGCAATTAAACTCCAGCACTTTTGGCCCAGTGTTGGTGAGCATCACTCCGATGTAGAGGAATCCCTGGTAAGGAACCCCGTCGTAAGCCAGTCCCCGAAGGGTGGGCTCTACGACGGTCGAGACCAGCTTTTCTCGAAGAGGCTCGGGAAGGAGCGCGTCGGTCGAATAGGCGCCCATGCCGCCCGTATTTGGTCCGCGGTTGCCGTCAAAGACGCGCTTGTGGTCGCGCGTTGGCACGAGCGGCGCGTAACTCTTCCCGTCGGTCACAAGGATGAACGACAGTTCCTCGCCTTCGAGGGCCTCCTCGACGAAGATGCGCCTCCCGCCCGCACCAAGCTCGTTCTTGACCATGGCCCGCTCGAGGAAATCGCACGCTTCTTCGAAATTCTGCGCCACCAGCACGCCTTTGCCGCTGCACAAGCCATCGGCTTTGAGCACCATGGGCCAGGCGACGTTGCGCAGCGCGCTAACTGCCTGCTCGGCAGATTCGAAGGTCTCCAGGATTCTTGCCGTAGGGATGCCGTGGCGGCGCAAGAATTGCTTTGCAAAAATCTTGCTTCCCTCAAGTTGTGCCGCGTGCTTCGAAGGTCCCACGATGGCCCAGTTCCGCGCGTGAAAAGCGTCGGCGATGCCGTTGACTAACGGCAATTCCGGCCCGACAACGGTGAGATCCGGGACGTCTTTTTCGGCAAGCGCGACCAGCCCCGCCACGTCCCCGGCGTCCAGCTCCACACATTCGGCATTGGCGGCGATGCCGGCGTTTCCCGGGACGCACCAAATTTTCGCGACGCGCGGGCTCTGGCTGAGCTTCCACACCAGCGCGTGCTCGCGTCCTCCGCCGCCTACCACCAAAACCTTCATTCCCTGGTCCTCGCGAACGACTCTCGAACGATAGACGGCACCTTTGGGCCTGTCAACTAGCCAGGGGCCGGGACGGAGGGTTCGGGGCCAGGACTTCCCGCGCTCAAATCCCAGAATTTCCATAGTTCAGGGCCTAACTTTTGATTTCGGCCTAAGAGGTTAGTCCAACAGAGATTTCTGCTAGGAGAGAACTAGGCGTTACCGGCGGCGCGGATGGGGATCGTTATGTCTCCAGAGGTGTCTGAGGAGGCCAGCATATGGCAACGGCCGTCGAAAATACCGCCGGGATCGATGACCATGCAGGGGGCGTGAACTTCGCCAGTGACCACGCCTTTGGCTTGAATTTCCACGCGGCCTTTTGCGAAAATTACGCCATCGAAACGTCCAGAGATCACCACGCGATTCCCTTCGATCTGGCCTTCCACCTTGGCGCCTTCGCCCAGGACCACTGTTTGCTCAGAAATTATATTACCTTTTATGTTACCATCGACGCGAAACGTGCCCTTGACGGTCAGCGTCCCTTCGAGCGTCACGCCCTGGTCGATGAAGCCCGTCCATTCTTCGCTCGCCGCGCCATTCTTGTCGGCCGATGGCCACTTCCAACCCATAGAATTCCCCCAAAGTCAAACACTCCTACTCTAGTCGCTTCGCCGCGCAAGTCAACGCAGGAGAGGAGTGCGTGTGGTCGAACGATTACGACTGCACGAAGGTACGGCGCCGCGCTGCGGCGAACCTGCGCGGCCTATTTTATCAAGCGATCGTAGAGGCTCATCAACTGGGCGTCGTCATAGAATTCCAGGACCAGCTGCCCGGGGCGCGTCTTGCTCCTGAGCCGCAGAATGATTCTGGTTCCCAAGTGGCGCTGCAGTTCCTCGAGGGCAGTCCGAATGTTCGGATCCAAATGCGCTGCGACTGGGGGAGGCGCATGCCCTGGCTTGGAATGGCGTACTGCCAGCTTCTCGATATGGCGAACGGTCAAGCCACCGCGGGCGGCGCGGTGCGCATAGCGCATGCGCAAATGCGGATCGCCTACTGCCAACAAGGCGCGGCCATGCCCTGCCGTCAGCCTCCCTTCTTCAATCCAATCCTGAATTCTTTGCTCGAGTCTGAGCAAGCGAACGGCGTTGGCCACCGTCGCACGGTCTTTTCCGGTGCGCTCCGCCACGGCCTCCTGCGTCATCTTGAATTCATCCATCAGCCGCTCGAAGGCCCGCGCGGCTTCCATAGCGTTGAGATCCTCGCGCTGTATGTTCTCGACAAGAGTCATTTCCAGGGCAAGCTCGTCCGACACTTGCTTTACGAGCGCTGGCACGCGGTTCAACCCCGCGCGCTGCGCGGCACGCCATCTACGCTCGCCGGCGATTAATTGAAAACGCGAACCAATGGGGCGCACGACGAGCGGCTGAATGATGCCGCTGGTGCGGATGGAGCGCGCCAATTCTTCGAGGGTCTGCTCATTGAACTTGGTGCGTGGCTGAAAGGGGCTGGGCTCGATCAAGTCAATGTCGAGCTCTTGAGGCCCGATGGTGACAGGCTGCCGTGCCGGGGCAGTTGGAGCGCCAATGGCAGCGGTGGTCTGCGGTGGCTGAATCGAGGGGGGAGGTGGCTCCGGGCCTTTGCCTTCACCCTCCCGAATGAGCGCTCCGAGCCCCCGTCCCAGTGCGTTTCTCGGCATTAGCGATAACCTCCTTGGCAAGGTGTGTGTAACCTTCGGCCCCTTTACTGTGAACATCGTAGGAAATGATGGGCTTTCCAAAACTTGGCGCCTCCGCCAGGCGCACGTTGCGCGGAATCATGCTTTTGAAGATTTGTGGACCAAAAAACGTTCGCAGGTCGTTGGCAACCTGTCGCGAAAGCGAGGTCCGCTCGTCGTACATGGTCAGTAGGATGCCTTCGATTTCCAGGCTGGGATTCAGCGTGCGCCGGATACGCATGAGCGTATCCAGGAGCTCAGAAACACCTTCGAGCGCTAAATACTCGCATTGGATAGGGACCATTACCGAATTGGCGGCCACCAAGGCGTTCAGGGTCAACAAATCCAAGGCAGGAGGGCAGTCCAGCACAATGAAGTTGTATTTTTCTTTCAACGGCTCGAGCGCGCTTCGAAGCTTATACTCACGCTCTTCGGCGGCAACCAGTTCCACGGCAGCTCCTGCGAGGTTTTTGTCGGCAGGAATCACTTCCAAGCCGGAGATCTGCGATTTTTGAATAATGCGGTCAAAAGGCTCGTTTAGGATGAGCGTGTGATAAAGGGTTCGCCGGGCAGGGTCTTTTGGAAAACCAATGGCGGCGGTAGCATTTGCTTGGGAGTCGCAATCCACGAGGAGCGTAGGTTGTCCGGCGGCAGCGAGGCAAGCAGAAAGATTTACGGCCGTAGTCGTCTTTCCCACTCCGCCTTTTTGGTTGGCAACCGCGATGATTCGCGCCAAGAAATCCCTCGCCGAGCCCGAATCTACCAAAGGGAGGTTTGGGATGCAAGATGTTTCACGTGGAACAAAGCAAGTATAGGTCGGAATAGGATTAAACTGCTAGAGAGATTGGCGCTCGGGGGGAAGCGGGGGAATGACGGCGGCGTTTTCAAGGTCTCCTGTTTCTGGACGAACGGCAATGTTCCACGTGAAACATGGTGTTCAGCTCGCTCGGATTCGTGGGTGCGCTCCTAATTGTTTCACGTGGAACATTCCGATTGAGTTCTTGAACAACAATTTCGTCTGGGTGCTGGGTTCAGCCGCACTATTTCAGAAGGCATCTACCAGGTAGGGTTTCTTTGTGCCAACAAGCAGCAGGCGGCGTAGGGAATGAGGCACATGAACCGGCTCCTGCCATTCCCAGGTGCGAGTTTTCTGAATTTCGGGTAGATCGTTGGCACCAATCCACAAAACCACTTGTTTCGCCACCAGCTTGGGCGAATGCGCCCACTTCAGGAGCTCGGGGAGTTCTCCCAGGGCGCGGGCGCAGACAAAGTCCAGAGGGGCAATTTCTTCACCTAGCTCTTCATAGCGGCTTACAAGAACTCGCGTCCCCGTAAGTCCCAGTTCACGAATGACTTCCGCAAGAAACGTCGCTTTCTTCACGTTTGATTCGATGAGGAAGACGTGCAATCCGGGGCGCAGGATTTTCAGCGGCAGACCAGGAAAACCGCCCCCGGAGCCGACGTCGGCGAGCCGACCGGCCTCAATGGGCACAGAAACTCCCGCAAACATGCTCTCGCAGAAGTGGCGATAGAGGATTTCCAGGGGATCATGAACGGCGGTGAGATTCACCTTTTCGTTCCAAGTCAGCAAAATCTTTATATATTGTTGAATTTGCAGGACTTGATCGTCATACGCGGGAACGCGGAATTCGTCGAGCGCGCGACGAATGATAGCCATGGAGGGCAGGGCGGGGGCCTCTGTTGTCATTATAGTTATTATTTACTTATAATTTAACTTTTCACCGCGTCTTCGGGAGCTACCCTCGCCAGAAGATAACGCCTGCCGGCGATCCCGGCGACGGCATCCACGGCGGTGTGCCAGAAAATCGCCGGGAGCAAACTATTGTACGATAAGCGGCTTGCGCCTAGCAGCAGCCCCACGAGGAAGGTCATCACCATGCCGCCGCGCCCCTGGTAACTGTGCGCCAAGCCGAAAAGCAGCGAAGAAACCACAAGAACCAGCCACGCCGCCAAACCTGCGTGGGCGAGAGCGGCCATGGCAAAGCCGCGATACAGGAATTCTTCGCATAGCCCGGCAGTGATGGCCAGGGAAAGATAGGGAAGCATCTCCAGGGTTGATTGCGGGAGAATGCGCTCGGCGATGGCTTGCAATGGCCCACGCGATTCCAGGGGGAGCCGGCCTACACGCCGGAGGTTCAGCCACTGAAGGGCGGCTATGACGGCCGCGCCGATCACGGCGGCAAGGGCCAGGCGAGTACGGTCACGCAAAGCCAGGCCCAGCTGCCCGGCCGTGAAGCCACGCACCCAAACGCGCCAAGCCACGACGGCAACGGCCAGCCATTGGAAGGCGATCGTCGAAGCGTACAGGACCAGACGCTCGATGGAGCTGACGTGTGGCGTGGCCAAGAGCTTCTTCATGCGGACGTTGCCGCGCCAAGGAAGAAGTACGCCAAGCGCCAGAAAAATCAGCCAGAAATCCCAAGGCACCCGCAGATGAGAACACTTTCCGAGTGCTTCGCGCAAGTAAGACGACTCGGGCTGGCAGCTTGGGGGCGGGCGCGCCGCGCGCTAAAGGGATGAGACCATGCGGGCGATGGCATCGTCGAAGGTGGCTTTGCCGTCGAGGTAGGGCTGCCAGAAGCGCTGCAAGAGCTCGAGATAATTCTTCCAGCCGCGCTGGTACAAGCCTTCGCGGACCGCGTAGGCGCTATAGCCGGTCCCTGGATGGCCCTCGCCTTGGTCTCCGGGGCTTGCCGGGGATGTGAGCACGGTGCGGATGACTTCGCCGGTGGTGTAGAAGACCAGAGCGTGCCAGAGGTCGCGCGGGATGGGCTTGTCGCGCTGGCGGCACTCGCGGATGATGGCAGCCTGGACCGGCTCGGCAATGCCGTGCGAGCCTTCGTGAAAGAGGACTTCGAGAGCTTGCGGTCCCTGATTCCGCGCGTCCAGACTGGAGATGGTGACGCGCAAGGGATCGACTGTGGTGTAGGCGCCCGCCCAATTGGCGTAGCCCACCACGTCAACGCGTATTTTCTGGCGCGGCCAGCTCGTCTGGTAGATGTCCGCAAGCCGCTCAGAAAGGCCGACGCCTTGCTCTCGCACCAGCGGGGCCACGGCGAGAATCCAACGGCGGTTCGCTAGATCGCGTTCGGGCCAGAGGTGAGCGCGATAAACAGGCGCGGCCGCCTCCAGGATCTGCGTCAGCCGGGGAGGCAAGCCCGCGTCGCAGAATTTGCGGTTCTTGCCGGAGAGCTCGTCGCAATCCTCGAATTCGCCGAGTTGATCCTTCAACTGAATCAGTTCCGTAGTGAAGAGCAGATCTTTGTCCGCATAGTTGTCGGCGTAATAGCCAACGGCGTCTTCCCAGACTTTTTGTTCGGCCGCAGTAAGAGACTCTTTTGAGGCCGGAACGGGCTTTACCGCCTGCGAGGAAGGCCCGTCGGTCTTGGCCTCGCGCGATAGTCCTTTGCGGTCGCGGGCCTCGTGGTACAGGGTGTGATGGAGATTGATCCAAAAGCCGCTGTGCAGCTCGAATACGGGGAGCCGCGTAACCGTGAAACTGGTCTGCGGCTTGGCCCAGGCGGATCCGGGCACAAGCAAGAAGAGCGCGACCAGCAGCAGGTGATGGAACTTTTGTGCGCAGCGCTTCATAGCGGTCGCACGATAGTAGCGCCAAGCGGGTGGAAGCACAAAGCCCTGCAGACAGATGGGCGGGTGCCGAGGAGAATTATGCCGGTTGACTCACGGTTTTGAACCAGCGCACGAGAATGGCCAGTTGCTCGGCGGGCAAGGGATCCTCGAAACGAAGGCCCATACCCAGTCCAGCGCTTGCGTACATCACGGTGCTCGACGCTTCAAAAGTCTCGTTTTCGTACTTGAGTCGAACGCGAAGTAAAGACCCCTTCGGGAAGGGGTTGAGCGAGTCTATGAAGCAGCCCGTGAGACTGACGTCGGAGGTGCGCGCGCCGAGGGTGACGCCACTGGAAAGTTCCGTGAGTTCTGCGAGCAGAATCAGCGGGTAGCGTGGCGCTGCGCGCCGGTCAGCCATCGCGTCGCTCATGCGAACTCTCCTCTGCCGGCGCGCGGGACGCCGGTCGATGCGCCTTCGGAGAGCAGGAAGCTGCGAAGCGGGCTTGACAGGAGCGCCGCAGTAGAAGGGATGACCGCGAGTGATATTTTGCCGGGAAAAGCGTTAGACGGGCAAGGCGGTGAAAACGCGTTGCGTTAAATCGGTTACCTGAGTTGCTCAAAGGCGGGAAGCCACCGCAGTCCAAAACGAAGCGCTACTCGGCTTTCGGATCAGATGCGCTGCCGACCGCGCCTTGCCGGTCTGCGGCGTGCAACCCGCCGCTGGCGTCGCGGAAGAAGGAGCGCCGGCCGGTGCGCCCGTAGCGGAGCGGCGTGGCGGACACCTCAAATTTCGCCGGCGCGCCGAGATTGCTGGCCCCCACGATCACGTAGCGGAAGGCGTAGCCGTTCTTGATGCCGTTCACCAGGTCCGGTTCGAGCAATTCCGCCGCTTGGATGCTCGGCGCGCCATGTAAGGGCGGGCCAAGATGAGCGAGGGATTCGGGAAGACGGGAATACTTGCGGCGGTAGGATTCCACGGCGTCAGCGATAGCCTTCAAAGACTCCAGGGCCTCTTTTTCGGTTGCTGTGATTTCCTCTTCATCCCATTCCACCTCGAGCGCAGGAAGGTCCAGAAGGAGCACGCCGACGGAGAGCAATTTCCATTCGCCGTCTTCGCGCACCAGGCCCATGGTGATTTGGCGCGCGGTGGCGCCGGTGGAATCGGTGATGTCGCGGAGGTCCATCGGGAGAAACGCGAGATTGTCGTGGATTTCCGCGCCGCCGATCTGCATTTCCGTGGTCACGCCGGGGGTTTCGCAACGCACCATGGGGCGGCCGGAGGGGTTGGCGGAGACCGTGGTTTTGCCGGGTTCGTTGAGAAGCACGATGCGCTTCATCAAGGCCACGCGGGCGGAAGGGGTCATGCGGGAAAAGGCGTCCTTGTTGCGCGCGGTAAGGAAACGCGTGAATTCCGTCTGCGTCTGGGAGCAAGCCGCAGCGAGGACCGCGCTGAGCGCGCTGGCCGGTGCTTCGCGGCTTACGACGGCGGCGGCAGCGCTTGGCGAGCTCGTTGCCGGCTTCGAGCCAGATTCCTGTGCGGAGCTGCTTGCCGCGAAGAGCAGGCAACAACAGGCCGACGAGACCATCCATCTGCCTATGCGATTCTTCATTGGCCTCATTCCGCGTCAATCTTTCGATGCGCTCAATATCGCGGCAAGGTTTTGCGAGAAGCTGGAGCGCGGCAGGACTTCGTCGCAGCCCGCGGCCTGCGCTTCAGCGGCAAGCTGCGTCTGCACATGCGATAGGAAAGCGACCACGCGAACATTCTTGCCCGCCTGCTGCCGCACCTTGGCGACGGCCTGCAAAGGCTGGCTGCGCGAGTTCAGGTCCACGATGACCAGCTTAGAGGCCGGTTCCAGCAAACCGAGCAACGCTTCGCCATTCCCCGCCACCTTCACTTCCACGCCAAGCTGCCGGGCGGTTTCCGCCAGCTTCATCTGAAAGAACAAATCATCCACCAACGCCACCACTCTTCCCATGTTCTCGGCCCTCTGGCGCCGCCGCTCTCATTATGCGCCAGTTCTTCATTCGAGGCGGGAATGCGAGTAAACTGGGGCTTACACGGGAGGTGCGCCATGCAACCCGCCTCTGCCTCCGAGATGCAACCCGCCATTTCACTCTTAGCAAAGACGCCGCAAATCCTCGAAAAGCTGCTTTGCGACCTGCCCGGCGAGATGCTGCACTGGAAGCCTAGGCCGGACCGGTGGTGCATCTCCGAAGTGCTGGCGCATCTGGCGGCGCTCGAGCAGGTTTACGCCGTGCGCGTTCTGCGCATCATGGCGGAAGATGCGCCGCCGCTGGCGAGGTACGACTTGGATGGGGCCAAAGCGCGCTGCGACTACTCGCGAGGGTCAGCGGGCGAGAATCTGGCGCATTTCACGCGCACCCGCCTCTCCACGCTCGCCATGCTGGAGGGGCTGCCGCCTTCGGCCGGCGCACGCACCGGCGTGCACTCCGAGCTGGGGCCCATTACGCTCGCGGAGTTGCTCCACGAGTGGGCCGGCCACGACCTAGGCCACTTGCGGCAGATCGCCGAACTCTACCGCGCCCACGCCTTTTATCCCAACTCAGGCCCGTTCAAGAAGTATTCCAATCCACAGCCGTGAGCGCGAGCGACTCGGCAGAGGAGGCCAAGCTCGCGCGCTGCGGGCCCCGCGACGTCACGCTTTATACGCGTCCGGGCTGTCATCTCTGCGAAGAAGCGAAGGCAGCTATCGCGCCGTTGCTGCGCCAGTTCGGCGCCGTGTTGCGCGAAGTGAACATCGATGAAGATGCGGTGTTGAAGGAGTGCTACGGCTGGGACATTCCGGTGATTTTTATCGGCTCGCGCAAAGCCGCGAAGCAGCGCGTGGATCTTGCGCAGTTCCGGCGGCAACTGGAAGAGGCAGGATCGCGGTGAGAAACGTGGCGATCTTTTGTGGCGGAAAACAGGACCTAACCGACGTCAGTGGTCCTCGGTAGCGCTGTGTGCGCCCACCGTTTCGTCAGGCACGTCGCCCTTGCGGCCGCGCACACGATCGTACACGCTCACCTGACTCACCGAACCCAGCGCTTCATTGTAAAACGTGGGCACGCCCAGCGCGGTGCGCAGCTCTTCGTTGAACTTGCGCAGGTTCTCCAGGTGCTTGGCGAGCGCTGGGACCTTCAAGCCTTCGTCGGTAAGCAGGAATTTCTGGTAGCCGGCGTCCCAGAGCCGCGTGAACTGGCCGTTCAACATAATCGTGGGCTGGATGGTCATCTGATAGCGCTCATCGGCGGCTTTGCGGAACTCCGCGCCGCAACCGTATTTCTCGACGCGTACCACGCCGCGCGTGCTGCCCACGGCAAAGCCCAGCGCCGCCAGGCTTTCGATCGCTTTCTGGGAAAAGCGTTCTTCGATGTTCCACATTACCCTTTCAGGGTAATGATTGTGCGAGCTGGTGTAAAGCGCACAGAGGCTTGGGGTTGCACCGGGCTTGCTTTCTGACTCCTGGTGGTCTAGATTCTTCGCCATCCCCGCAGAGTTCTGAATACAAATTTAATGCATTTTCACTGTAGATTCTTTTTCCATGCATGATTCCGCACTACCCTCGGCCCCTTTCCAGCCAGGGGAGAGATATCCACAGCGGCATGCTGGATTTTGCAGCGACAAGTGTGATAAATGCGTGACAACGGTTAGGTCCAATTCAAGGGGGAAGGTGTCTAAATGAGAAAATACTTCAGTTTGGTAGTGCTTGTTCTTGGCTTCGCTTGCTTACTTGGCTCGCCGTCGCGAGCACAGCAGACGCTGGGTGCCATCAACGGCACCGCTAAGGATGTCTCCGGAGCAGTGGTGCAGGGTGCCAAGGTAACTGTCCGCAACACAGGCACGAACCTCGAGCTGACATCGACCACCAACAACGAAGGTTCGTTTAGTTTTGTGGATCTCCCGCTAGGAACCTACGCCGTAACATTTGAGGCGAAGGGCTTCGAGAAACAGGTTTATTCGCAGATCCTGGTACAGGGCAGTCGCACAACGACGGTCAACGCATCGCTACATCCCGGTGAAGTCTCCGCCACGATCACTGTTTCAGGCAGTCCACTCCTGAACCAGACGGATACAACCATGGGCTATACCCTGAGCAGCCAGCTCATTGAGAATATCCCTCTAGGCACCGGCAGTTTTACACAACTGGCTATCTTGTCGCCCGGTGTCAGCGCTGACTTCCTAAGCGGTGCCGGCGTGAACGCGGGTTTGGGCAATCAAGACATTTTTGCCAATGGACAGCGCGATACCAGCAACAGTTTTAGCTTCAATTCGGTTACCTCGAACAATCTGTTCAACGGTTTAAGCGCAAGTTCGATTGGTGAGAGCCGTTTTTTGCTGAACACGAACGAGCAATTTGGAACGGCGAACACGATTACGACGACTACCTCCGTCTTCGACGCCATCGGACAAGGCCTGCCTGCTCCTCCCCCGGAAACAATTGAGGAAATTCATGTTAACACTTCAATGTACGATGCCTCCCAAGGGGCCAATAGCGGGGCGCATGTTTCGGTAGCGACAAAGTCAGGCACCAACGATTATCACGGTGGACTATACGAATATCATCAATCGACGGGGTTAGACGCCAATCAGTTTTTCCTCAACGCAGTTGGAATTGGACGCCAGCCGCTCCACCGCAACGTCTTTGGCGGCACTATCGGCGGCCCCATCAAGAAGGACAAGCTCTTTTTCTTCGGTTCCTACCAGGGCCAGAGGGTAACTGACGCCACTAACGGGTCGGTCGAATTCGCCAACGTCCCTTGCAGTGACCCCACTAACCCCACTCCGGCGACCTGCCTTTCCAACGACCGCAGCGCAGCGGGAGTTGCCGCAGCAACCGGCGTGAGTGCCTCTCAAGTCGATCCAGTTGCCTTGGCGATCCTGCAGGCCAAATTGCCTAACGGCCAGTTCGTTGTTCCCTCAGCTAGCACATTCAATCCGAACCAGATCGCTGCCTTAGGAGGAAATGCGGAAGACGTTGGTGCCCCGAGCACGTTCAACGCCGACCAGGTGAATGGAAACGTTGACTACGTCTTCGGCACGAAAGACAGGATTGCGGCAAAGTACTACTTTCAGAACGACCCTTCTACGAGCCCCTTTGCCGTCAGCCAGGTACAAGCCTTTGCGCAATCGCTCAAAGCAGGCAGCCAAGTCTTTTCCTTGGACAACACGACCGTGTTGACGCCGAACACAACCTGGGAGCAACGACTTGGTTTTATCCGCCAGTTCGCGAACGCCACCACGGATCAGCAGTTTACTCCTAACAGCATCGGGATCAACCTTTTGGGAGGCAAGTTCTTTCCGGGCTTCGAGATTACAAACGCCGGTTCGCCAACGGGCTTTGGGTTACGCATCGGCCCGGGGAACAACTTCGCCAACGCCGGCGCTTTCCAGAACCACCTCCAGGGAGCTTCAAACTATAACTGGGTACTCGGACATCATGCACTTTCCTTCGGATTTGACGCGGACTACGGCCAACTGAATATCGTAAACCGCGAAAACGAGGTCGCTCTTATCCATCTTAGCAACTTTGCTACCTTCTTGACCGGAACGCTTGGCGGCAGGAGCGGAGGCGGAACACTTTTGAATGGAGAGACCAACCGCTACTATCGGGCCAAGCAAACGGGACTCTTCGTCCAGGATAGTTACAAACTGCGGTCTAATCTCACTATCACCGCCGGGCTTCGCTGGGATTGGGATGGACCGCTGTACGAGAAAAACGGACTTCTCACAAACTTCTCCGCGAAGGACTACAGTTTCGACTTGGGTACCGACACCATCAGCAACATCGGGCTGGTTGTGGCAGGCAATAACAAGCAGTTCTGTGGAACAAAGCCAAGGCCCAGTTTTTGCGCCAGCGATTCGACCCTGACCGGACGCCAATGGTTGCTTGAACCGCGGATCGGCCTGGCATGGACTCCCAGCTTTCTAAAAAATGTCGTGGTTCGTACCGGCTTCGGGTTGTATGCAGACCGCGGTGAATTCTTCGCCGAACTCTCAGCCAGTGCCGGCCTGGGAATCAGCGGTCCTTTCGGCGTCACCACGGAGCAGCCCTTCACTGTGCCCTTTAACTCGACGTGCAAAGGACAAGGATGCCTGGCTAGTCCATTCGGCACGACAGCTCCGCCTGCACCGCCTAGCAATTTTACGGGTGTCACAGCCCTGGTACATAACCTGTCTGGATTGAGCGGCTGCCCGGAGCCCGTCACTCCAACTTGCGTACCAAATGGAAATCCGCAATTCGCATTCCTTTTTGGTGGTTACGATCCACGGAACACCTTGCCCTATTCGGGAAACTGGACGCTGGACGTGCAGTGGCAACCATATAACACGTTGCTCTTCGACGTAGGGTACGTGGGCAATCATGGAGTGCATCAACTTCTTCCTATACCGTTCAACCAGCCGGGGATTGCCACGCCGACCCGCCCCATTAATGGGCAGATCTATTCATATGGGTACCAAGCCACTAGCGCTGCGGGGGGCACCCTTCTGACCGAGCAGGTCGCAACCACGATTGGTAACTTCACGGGCGCGGATGGAAATACTGCCCTACGAGTGCCTTTCGTCGGCTACAACCCGAATTCCGATTTCTGGGAAGCGGAAGGGATTTCCAACTACCACGCGCTTCAATTCAGCGTAAAAAAGCTTTTGAGCCACGGTCTGATGATCAATGCCTCCTATACGTGGTCTCATGTTTTGGACGAAGGCAGCGGCCTCTCTGAGGGTCTGTTCTTTAATGGCAATGATCCGCTCAATCCCAGGTCTGCTTACGGCAGTTCCGCTTTTGACCGCACACACGTCTTCACCATCAGCTACCTGTACAACATCCCCGATCTCACGAAATCAAAGGGATTCCTCAAGCACGTGGTTAATGGCTGGGGAGTTTCGGGGATTACCACGGCCGAGAGCGGTCTGCCGTACAGCATTTACGACTTTTCTGGCACCGTAGGCAGTCAGTTCTTTTCCGGCGACGATTTTATTACAAACCCGTTGCTGGCGATTCCCGGCGGGACGCTGGCTAGCGCCAGCCAGAACATCGCGAACTGCCAAAAGCTGTCACAAACCCCTACGGGGGTCATCCAACCGATCAATCCCTGCGTTTTTGGAGTTACTGTCATTGCGCCTGGAACCAACGGCGTGCCGCCTTGTGGGCCCACCACTGACAATCCTCCAACCACGGCTTGCGACTTTTCGGAAACAGGATTTACCGGCGCCGCACGCAATGCGTTCCGCGGACCTTTCCAAACCCGTTTTGACGCCAGCATTTTTAAGAACTTCAAACTGAGCGAAAGATTTGCGTTACGTTTCGATGCGCAGTTTTTCAACCTTTTTAATCACCCAAGCTTCGACGCGGCGAATAACAACCTCACTCTAGACCCTTGCGACGGCCCTAACACGCCGACTGCTCCCGGCGGCTTCTCTTGCCAGTGGCTTGGCAACGTTCCCGCAGTAGCGGGATCGGGGGTTCTTGGCAACGGGACGGCTCAATTTGGAGAAGGCGTCATTCAGAACACCCTTGGGAGCCCGCGCCTAATTCAGTTTGCCTTGCACCTCACGTTCTAGGCCCGTTAGGCAAAACCTTAATCCTATTTCCGGGGCCGCTTCGGCGGCCCCGATTTGTCTTTGGTCAGAAGTTTTGCGGGGAGGCCTGGAGTTGTCTGCCTTTGAAGGAGATCCTCTGGGATTACCTGCCCTGCGATGAAGCCTTGATATATCTCGGCGCTAGAAGGGCGCATCCAATACGGAGTAAACTGGTCGTATATCTCCTCGTATAGCAGCGACGTTGCGTCGCTGCGGCGCTCCGCACGGCTTATGTTCCCGCGAGCGAAATAGGCGGGGTAAACCCGCCGCTACACGGAGAGGCAAAGGCAGGCTAAGGTCCGAACGAATGGCTGTTCCAGGCCAAATCGCTGCATCCGCCAGGGAAGCAACAAAAGCAGCAACCCTCAGGCGTCGCGCCGGGGAGTCGCTGCTCGATCGCATTGGCAATACGCCCTTACTGCGGCTGAAACGTGTGGGCACCGAGTTCCCCAACGTCGAGTTCTACGCCAAGGCCGAGTGGTTCAATCCCGGCGGCTCCGTGAAGGACCGGCCGGCGCTCAGTATGATTCAGGCGGGCTTGGCCAACGGCGCGCTGGTTCCCGGCAAGATCATTACGGACGCCACCAGCGGCAATACCGGCATCGCTTACGCCATGATTGGCGCGGCCCTGGGTTATGCAGTGAAACTTTGCCTGCCGGACAGCGCCTCGCTCGAACGCAAGCGCATCCTTGGGGCGTTCGGCGCGGAATTGGTGATCACGCCCGGGGATCTCGGCACCGACGGTGCGATTCGCAAAGTGCATAAGATGGTCGCCGCTGAGCCGGACAAATATTTTTATGCCGACCAGTACAGCAATCCGGCCAACTGGCAGGCGCACTACCACACCACAGCCAACGAAATCTGGGAGCAAACCGCCGGACGCATCACGCATTTCGTCGCCGGCCTGGGCACCAGCGGAACGTTCGTCGGAACCACGCGCCGCTTGAAGGAGCTGAATCCGCAGATCCGCTGCGTGAGCCTCCAGCCCGACGCTTCCTTCCACGGTCTCGAAGGCTGGAAGCACATGCCCACGGCGATTCGGCCCGCGATTTACGATGACAAGCTCGCGGATGAGAAGCTGGAGGTTTCCACCGAAGAGGCCTACAAGCTGGTGAAGCGGCTCGCGCGCGAAGAAGGCCTGCTCGTCAGCCCCAGCGCCGCGGCTGCTCTGCTGGGTGCGTTTGCCGTTGCGGCGCGAATCCCGAAGCACGAGCACGCTGTGCTGGTCACGGTTTTCCCAGATTCCGCGTCCAAATACTTGAACGAGCGATTCTGGGACGAAAAGTAGCGGCTCAAAGAGCAGCGATGGCGGGCGAAGCGACACTTTGGATCAACGGTCACCTGGCGGAGAAGATTCGCGCCCACGGCGCGGAAACTTATCCCCATGAGTGCTGCGGCGCGCTGCTGGGCCACGATTCGGGAACGGGCGGCGAAGGCGCTGCTCGCGAAGTGCTGGCGCTTTTTCCGTTAGTGAATCGCCGCGACGATTCGCCGCGCAACCGCTTTTCGGTCGCCGCCCAAGACGTGATGGACGCTGACAAAGCCGCCCAGGCACAGGGGCTGGAAGTCATCGGCTGGTATCACTCGCATCCGGATCACCCCGCGCGGCCCAGCCAGTATGACCGCGATCATGCCTGGCCATGGTATAGCTACGTTATCGTCAGCGTGCAGAATGGCGCCTCGGAAGAGATGACTTCCTGGCGCTTGGACGACGACCGCGAGGCGTTTTCGCCCGAAGGCATCGAGATTCGCCATCGCGCCACGGTTTAGAATTTGCGTAACGGCCGCCTCCGAGGCGGGCCACCGTTTAGAAATTGTAGTGGCCGGCGTTTAGACGGTGGGAACTTGTAGTGGCGGGTCTTTAGACCCGTGCTCTTTTCAGGATTTTTGGAGGAACGAATTCATGTCTGT
>Ga0307479_10000583_pt1 | contig 32691 bp, 25 predicted proteins | sample atmos_gasesECM4C_FD_203743 | JGI IMG/M metagenome (GOLD analysis project Ga0307479, IMG submission 203743) | Hardwood forest soil microbial communities from Morgan-Monroe State Forest, Indiana, United States - atmos_gasesECM4C_515 | ecosystem: Environmental > Terrestrial > Soil > Temperate...
AGCCTGGCAACCCGGCAAGGCGTCCGCAATCCGGGCGACCGACGATCCATGCGATCCACCGCCAGGAACCAATAGCGAACAAATCTTAATGGCTGGAACGGAAACTAATTTAGTCACAGACTCTCAGAATGACAGCGGAAGGTTAGAAAGAACCGTGCCATCCGGAAAGGGTTTTCCGGATGACACGGAAACCAGAGAAGATTCGCACCAATTAGTTGCGCTCAGGCCGCTTTCTTCGGCTTGAAGCGTTCCAGTTTGTGCTCCGCCCGTTGCTCACTGCGGTGGCCACGCCGGTCCTCGCGGGCGAAGGCTTTCTTCTTTGCCTCCGAGCCGAAAACCTGGCTCCATTGGCCATTCTGGAAGATGATCTGATAGCCACCCGAAAGGATTTGAAAGGGTTGGTTGACCTGATTCATCTGATCGAACGGCACCGAACCTGGCTGATGAAAATCCTCAAAGTACGACGGGTATACGAAGTCGCTCATCGCGATCCCGTTGACCGGGAAGCTGAGTGCCTCGACCGGGTCGGCACTCTCGTAGGCATAGATTGTGGTGCGGTCGGGCCCCGTCGTCATCATGTTGGTTGCGGGATCCACCAGCATCTCGACCAGTTCGTGAGACGCCGAGACGCTGACCAGATCGTTGTTGTCCAGGGTAGTCTTGACGAAGACTTTGGCCTGCGGCAGTCCGTCGGGAGTGAGATCGTGGTAGGCCAGGGCGCCGGCTTGATCGGCGTTGTCGAGAAATACCATGGCCCACGCGCCGGGTTGGAAATCCGTGGTTTTGACCAGATTGGCGGGTGTTCCCCATACCGGGGCGACATTGTTGTTGATATATGCCTGCATAGCCGCGATCAAAGCGTCGAGGTCGACGCCGAGCGGTGTAGTGGCCTGATTGAAACACGCGATTGTGGGAACTGCGCCTTGATTGAAGGCGCCGAGGATTGGTTTACCGGACATTACACACCTCCCCTTAAGCGGTTTGATAAAGCCCGTCGAATACTAACCTTTGGGTAGGGCCCGAGGCCCGAGGGGAAGCGAAAGCGATTATGCGCGTGTCGCTAGTCACTGTCAACACCAAAGAGGAATGCGAAAATCTAGGTTGTTGAACAGCCTTGGGCGACAGCCTATACGGAAGACGCTTTCCGCACCGAACTGGAAGCAATCCCCGAGATGGAAAAAGGATGGCCGTTCTCGCACACCGCGACCGGGTCGGCGCGCAGCACGAACTCTACCATTTCGCTTTCTGACATCTGACTGTTATCGAGCACATTCCACTGTGTGCGGGAGCCGCAGCCAGGTTCGCCGCATTCCAGCTCGGCGCTTAGAAAATCAACGCGCGTTTCTTCTGAGAGCGGGCGCGTATAGGGCGCCCACTGAATATCTTTTTCCTCGTAAATGTACCAGTGGTCACACTCGCGGCAGATCAGTCTCAGCTGCCATCCATTTTGAGGCCAGTCCGGAGGATTCTCTCCGCTTGCCGGCGGGTTGGGAAAAGGGAGTCGAATGCGGGCGGCGGTGGGTAGGGGACAGTCAGGATTCTTGCATCGGACGACCGGCTGCAAATACATAGAATTCGTGTTCTCCGTGGGATAGTCATTTTGGCTCAAGGCAGGAACTTAGCGCAAGTCTCACCGTGGCACTCAGGATGAAAGTCAGCCTTACATCCCGTCTGCCTTACATCCATTGACCGGCCGGGGCGCATCTCTGTAGTCTGACATTAGAATCTTGCTTCGATTCTTAAAAACTCAAGGAAAATTCATGAAAGATGTTGGCATCCTATTGCTGGTTGCGCTCCTGCTGAACGGGTGCGGCACCAGTTCGACCACGGTACAAACCGCATCTGGAGGGACCTGGGAGGCAAACCTGTCGGGGGGAGACGGCATGGCCTCCGGATTTAGCTTTATCACGCAGTTCACCGTGGGCGGAAATGGGTCCCTCAGCGTTTCCAGCTTTCAGTTCATCACAGCTGGAACGTGTTTTCCGGTGACTGGAGGAACACAGAGCGGGACGTTGACTGCTACAACTAATTCAGCAAACCAGGTGACCGGCACTTTTTCGTTCACTGTAACGTCCGCCGGTAACACGCTCACCCTTACCAGCACGTCTGTAACGGGGACGTTAAGCGGCACCACACTAACCGGGGGTTCGATTACTGGCACCTGGTCGATCCAGGGCGGGACTGGATGTAACAATGCCGGCGGCACGTTCACAATGAAACAGTCCTGAGCGCTTTCCGGCTTCAAAACCAATCGCTGCGATAGGCGATCCACCATGCAATGAAGACGATGGGGATGGTAGCAGCCAAGCCCCACAAAATCGGCAGCAGGAAATCGGCAAGCAGGCCGAGCACAATGAAGACCAGCCAGAAGATTCTGCGTTCCATGAAGAGATTGTAGGTTCTCAGGGCATTTAGGAGGAAATTCAAAAAAGGGAAGGATTTATAGTATTCTCGGACTATCGATATCCTAAATTCACGGTCGCCGCTCCTCTCACAATCCATGAACGCTAAACTCTTCTTCGTCCTCTTGTTCGTGCTGCTGTGCAGTGCGATAACTTTTGGTCAAAGCGGTGCGGTGGTGACTGCCCACCCAAGTCCTCAATACTCCGCGCAGGGAAGCGGTCCGGCGCCGCAGGGCGGACCAGTTTCCTATACGTCGGTGACGCAACTGAACGGATTGCTGGAGCAGTTGGAGGCCGCTTCCAAAACCACGCAGGCCGATCTTGCGAAACTGCGCATCGAGCGCTGGAAGACCGATGGCTCGTCGAAGAAGCAGGCACTCAGCGATGTGGAGTCTATACAGAGAAATTTGCAGAACGCGTTGCCGGAAATGATTGGGCAATTGCGTAACTCACCGGAAGACATGCAGGCGACCTTCAAGCTCTACCGCAATCTGGACGCACTCTATGACGTGGTGAGCGGTGTAGTCGAATTGGCGGGAGCGTTTGGGCCGAAAGATGATTTTCAGGCGCTGTCGAACGATTTGCAGAGCTTCGAAGGCACGCGCAAGCAGTTGGCGGAGCGGATGAACACGCTGGCCGCGTCGAAGGAGCAGGAGATTGTGCGCTTGCGCGCGGATTTGAAGACGGCGCAAGCTGCGATTCCCGCCACGCCTCCAAAGAAAATTGTGGTAGACGACAACGAGCCGGCGAAGAAGCCGGTGGTCAAGAAGAAGCCAGTTGCTAAGAAACCGGCAATCACGCCGGTGCCGGCGACAACGCCGGCGCAGACTCCGGCGTCGCAGCCCAAGCAGTAGAAACTTAGCTTGCCGCGTCTTGCATCCTCCGGCAAGATACGTTGCAAGCTGCGTCCCGAGGCTGCGCTGACGCTCATCGCAATGCCGCATTTTCAGCCCTCTCGACCCGCTCGAATCTGTTACCCTTCCTTCCGCATCAAGATTCGAAATCCTGAGAATCCCGCATGAGCCCTCACGGCAGCATTCCCGCGACTATCTTCGGCCTCGCCATCATTTGCGTGGTGCTGCTGGATGCATTTGAAACCGTCGTGCTGCCGCGGCGCGTGACACGGCAGTTCAGGCTGACGGCATGGTTCTACCGCCGCACCTGGATTCCGTGGAGGAAGATTGCTGGCCGTATCCGCACGCCTTCGCTCCAGCAAAGTTTTCTGGGATACTTCGGGCCGCTGTCGCTGATCATGCTGCTGGCGTTTTGGGCGGCGTGCCTGATTATGGGTTTCGCCCTGCTGCAATATGGCATCGGCGGGCACGAACAACTGGGTAATGAGCCCATCACTTTTGGCAGGATCATGTACCACAGCGGGGAGACATTCTTCACGCTGGGTTATGGCGACATTGTGCCCACGTCGAGCTGGGCACGCGCGCTTTCGGTGATCGAAGCGTTCATGGGCTTCGCCTTTCTCGGCGTAGTGATTGGCTACCTTCCGGTGGTGTACGCTTCGTTTTCGCGGCGCGAGATTCAGATCTCGATGCTCGACGCGCGCGCAGGGTCGCCTCCTACCGCGACCGAGTTGCTGCTGCGGCTGGCAGGAACCACTGAGGATCCGGCCATCGACCAATTGGTTCTCGACGGATGTCTGCGAGACTGGGAGCGCTGGTCGGCGGAATTGCTGGAGAGCCACATCTCTTATCCAGTGTTGAGTTTCTTTCGCTCGCAGCATAGCAACCAGTCGTGGCTGGGAGCGCTGCAGACGATACTGGACGTGACTTCGCTGGTCATGACCGGGATCGAAGGCATTCATCCCGGGCAGGCGCGCCTAACCTTTGCCATGGCGCGGCATGCTGCCGTCGATCTGGCGCAGGTGGTAAATGCGCGCTACGATCCGGAGGCGGCGGAACGGCTGACGGATGCCGACTTTGACACACTACGACAGACGCTGGCGGTCGCGGGTTTGAAATTGCGAACTACCGATGAAGCGCGGCAGAAGCTGAACAAGTTGCGGTCGATGTATGAACCTTATCTGCATTCGACGGCGCGAAATCTGATGGTGGCACTGCCCCCGTGGCAGCATCCGGCAAAGACGCGGGACAACTGGCAGGGCGGGCCGTGGGACCGGGTGATCCAGGCCAAAGGGTTGGCAGTGCTGGGGCAGAAGCCGGTGCAGCCGCGTGCCAGCGAGGATCACTTCTAAGGGATTTTGCAATTGAGCGATTTTGTAATTTGGTAATTTGAGAACCAGCCAGCGCGGGTGGGTTCTGGTTTCAACTTACCCAATTACTAAATTACTCAATCGCTGGTAGGATCGCGTTTTCATGAAGAACATTGGCGAGAACGTGGTGCGTATTGAGGCGGAGGCGCTGCGCGCGCTGGCGGACCGCATCGCCGGACCGATGGCGGTGGCGTTTCAGCGGGCGGTGGACCTGATGTTCTCGTGCGCGGGGCGTGTGGTCGTCACGGGGATGGGGAAGAGCGGCCTGATTGCGCGCAAGATTGCGGCAACGCTGAGTTCGACGGGAACTCCAGCCTTGTATTTGCATCCGGTAGATGCGCTGCACGGAGACTTGGGGATGGTGGTGCGCGGGGATGTGGTGCTGGCTCTCTCGGCTTCCGGTGAGACGGAGGAGATAGTGGCGCTGCTGGCGACGATCAAGCGGCTGCGGGTGCCGCTGGTGGCCATGACGGGGGATGACGCCCGTTCTGCGCGAATTTCGACGCTCGCGGCGGCGGCTGACGTCGCGCTGGACTGCTCGATCGCGGAAGAGGCTTGCTCGTTGGGTCTTGCGCCGACCGCTTCGACAACGACGATGCTGGCGCTGGGCGATGCGCTGGCGGTTACGCTTAGCGAGAAACGCGGATTCAAGGAAGAGGATTTTGCCAATCTGCATCCTGGGGGAAAGTTGGGGAAGCGTCTGGCGCGGGTGGAGACGCTGATGCACACAGGCGATGCACTCCCATGCGTGGGGCCGCTGACCAAAATGCCGGACGTGATTTATGAAATGTCGCGCAAGAAGCTGGGCGTGGCCGCGGTCGTAGAAAGCGAAAAGCTGGTTGGCATCATCAGCGATGGAGATTTGCGGCGTCTGCTGGAGAAGCGCGGAAAAGATGTGCTCGACCTGACCGCAGCCGAGGCCATGACAAAGAATCCGCGGACGATTGCGGCAGGGGAGTTTGCCGCGACCGCGCTGGCGCTGATGGAAGAGAAGAAGATCACGTCTCTGATGGTGGTGGCCGCGGGCGGGAAGCTGGAGGGAATCGTCCACCTGCACGATCTGTGGAGCACCGAACTGGTGTAAGAATTGAGTTGAGCAATCGGCTAATTTGGCAATTGAAAGCCGACCTAACTGCGTGCCAATTTGGTTTTCAATTGCACAATCACCCGATCGCCCAATTACTCAATCGAGGGGTTCCATGTATCACTACGATCCCAATACTGCGCTGGAAGAGTTGAATGAAGACGCAACCCTGCCGAACCCGGTGCACGTGCGTGACATGATGCTGCGCAAGCATCTCTCGGCGGACAAGTCGCTGGAGCTGAACCGGCTGTTCGTCGAGTATCAGAAGTTTTTCGGCGAGACGCAGAAGCTGGGGAAAGAGATACTGCGGCAGCTGACGGGATGAATGTTGTCCGGGGCTAGATCGGGACTTGCTCCAGCGCGACTATGAACTGAATGCCATCGACCCGTTTTCCCTGGAGCCGTCGGTCATTAGTCACGAAAAGGTCGACGTTGGCACTCGCAGCGCAGGCGAGTTGCACCGCGTCCGGAGCCCGCAATGATCGGTCGAAGCGAATCGCGGCATATTTCCAGGCGGCTCTGCCATCGAAGGGTAGAAGCGAAGCTGTCTTAGTGATAGCCTCTTCATATTGACCGCACAGCGCTCTGTCTCCTCGCTCCAAAGGCTTCACGAGTACTTCCCCAAGGGTTAGAGCCGACGTCAGCAGTTGATCTCTCCTTGCGAGCATGTTTTTCCGGAGACGTCTGGTGTCCACTGACAACTGGTTGTTGCCCTCGAGGAAGTAGATGAAAAGGTTTGTGTCCCAGAAAATGCGGCTCATTCCCATCCCTCACGCAGGCGCTTCACATATTCGTCGGCATGTTCATCCGCCCACAGATCTTTGCCTGAACCGTAGAGAGCCAGCAGGGGATCGTCTTCGACTGCTTGCTCGGCCGCCTCTGCACACCAGTTGCCATACCAGGCGAGCAGTCCACTGAACCAGTTTTCGGGCAAATCCTCCGTTTTTGGTGCAATCTTGCCTCCCTCCCGCAAGGAGTGATAGGGATCGCCAGGCCGGAAGAGGCGACGGCGTCCGGATGTCGTTTCAAAGAGCATTCTGTAGCGTCCTGGATTTGGAGGACGATTTGCCACGCAGTGCTGCACCACGTGAACATAGAACCCCGGTCGCAATGGCCCCATGAATCTGAGTTCTTTCGCAGATCCCGCAAATTCCACTATCTCTTCGATGGAAAAGTCCGCGCGTTCGCGGTGTCGCTGGTGAAGCATGACTGTTGCAACCCAGACCTCGTCGGCAACCTTAATTGTCGGCTTCGCGATTGTGATCGTCATAAGGAACTCCTGCACTGTAGTCCGTCTTGCTGTTCCACCTTGCGCAAGGCTTCGATGATTGCTGGCCGCTTGTCGGCTGCGCATGGACGCTTCCTGACAGTGGGATCAATTCGATTCGGGGCCACACGTAGCTTCTCGCCCAAAAGCTCAAAGACGTGTGCAATCCAGCATGTTTTCGGCACAAAGCCATAGTGATTCTGGCTTCCTGTGAGACTGCATCATTGGGTAGGCATGGTCGCATGCTCTGGAAACATCATTACCTAATCATGATGAATTGTCAAGTCATTCCTTGTTCTTGGTCATTTACAACGAGCGTTTTGGTGGTTTTGGCACGGATCTGCAACGTTGCCATCCGATTCGTTTAAAATGGCCAATTCCGTATCTACAGGAATCATTCTCTATGCATCGATGGTCAGAACTCTTCATCCCCACCCTCCGCGAGGCGCCGGCGGACGCCGAAGTGGCCAGCCATAAATTTCTGGTGCGGGCCGGCTACATCCGGCAGCTGGCGGCGGGAATTTACTCCTATCTCTTTCTCGGCAACCGCTCGTTCAACAAGATCATGGCCATCGTGCGCCAGGAGATGGACAAGATCGGGCAGGAATTTTTTCTGCCGGCGCTGCATCCGCGCGAGATTTGGGAGGCCAGCGGACGCTGGTCTCTGATGGGCGAAAACCTGTTTCGCCTGAAAGACCGCAAGGGCGCCGACATGTGCCTGGGCATGACCGAAGAAGAGGTGATGACCTCGATCGCGCTGAAAGAACTGCGCAGCTACAAGCAGTTGCCGCAGATCTGGTACCAGATCGCTCCCAAGTTTCGCGACGAGCCGCGGCCAAAGTCCGGCCTCCTGCGAGTGCGCCAGTTCATGATGAAGGACGCTTACTCGTTCGACATTGACGCCGCCGGGCTGGACGTTTCCTACAAGAAGCATTACGAGACGTACTGCCGCATCTTTGATCGTTGCGGATTGAAGTACATGGTGGTCGAGGCGGACTCTGGCGCGATGGGCGGCAAGGAGTCGCACGAGTTCATGGTGCGCACTCCGGCGGGCGAAGATCAGATTGTGAGCTGTGACGGCTGCGACTACGCGGCGAACATGGAGAAGGCGACCTCGAAACTAGAGTCAGTGGAAGACTTAAAGCCGGAGGGCGACGGCAAGCCGCTCGAGGTACATACGCCAGGGCAGAAGACCATAGAAGACGTGGCCAAGTTTCTGGGAGTTTCGCCAAAGAACAAGATCAAGACGCTGGCCTTGGTGGCCGATGAGAAAGACAAAAAGACCGGCAAAGTAAAATCGCGCGCGATTGTGGTTCTTGTGCGCGGCGATCATCAGTTGAACGAAGCCAAACTCAACGCCACGCTTGCTGTCGCTACCCGTCCTATGGAGGAAGGCGAGATCAAAGCACTGTTCAAATCTCCCGCCGGATATCTTGGACCGCTGGGAATTGAGTGGGCGAAAGATTTGAAAAAAGATTCAGAGCGCCCAGTCCTTCTGGTCGACAAGGCACTCGAAGGCCGCACGAATCTGATCGCGGGCGCGAACAAAGAAGACTATCACCTGAAGAATCTAACGCCGGGGAAGGACTTTCATCCTACGGCCTATGCCGATCTGCGCAGCGTGACCGCGGGCGAGGCGTGTCCGAATTGCGGCAAGGCGCTGCGCATCGATACGGCGGTGGAGATCGGCCACATCTTCAAGCTGGGCTATCGCTACACGGAGTCGATGGGCGCACGCGTGCTCGATAAAAACGGCAAGGAAGTCACGCCGATCATGGGCAGCTACGGGATCGGCATCGAGCGCATCCTGACCGCAGCGATTGAGCAAAGTAACGACGAGAACGGCTTCTGGCTGCCGCCTTCGATTGCCCCCTTCGAGATTGTGGTCACGCCCGTGAATGTGAAGGACGAAAGTCTGCTGAGAGCTGCCACCGACTTAGCAGCCCAGTTGGAGGAGGCAGGCTTTGATGTGATCCTCGACGACCGCAACGAGCGGCCGGGAGTGAAGTTCAAGGACGCCGATCTGGTCGGTATCCCCTTTAGAATCACGGTCGGAAACAAGGTTACCGAAGGTACTGTGGAAGTGGTTCTACGCTCGACTCGGGAAGTGCGCGATGTTAGCATCGCGACAATAGTGGAACACTTTCAAGGAGTGCTCCGAGCCAGGGCCTGAGTTTTGCGCCTGGCTACGCGGGCGCGGATTTAGGCTATGGGGATCATCAAAGCTATTATAGGGTTTCTGGCAATCGCTGCCGTGGTTGTGGGCATCTTTCAGATCGCCCCGCCGATGCTGGCCAATTACAGCTTTTCCGACGACCTCAAGACCGTCTCACTGATGGATAGCGCCAACCTGCAGAAGACGGATGAAGACGTGCGCAACGACGTGCTCCGCCGGGCTAAGGAGCATGACCTGCCCATCGAAGGCAAGCAGATTACGGTCCAGCGCATCAATACTCCTGGCCTCTCCGCCGTCTACGTTGCCGCCGATTATTCCGTCACCATCAACCTGCCGGGCTATTCCTTCGACATGCACTTCAATCCCACCAGCGGAAACAAAGGCTTCTAAGAAACCAGAAGTCAGTCGTCAGTAGCCCTTTGGCCAGACTGGCCTCTGAACATTTTTCCGCCCGGCTCCTCACTCGCTCGGCTAACCGGCCGATTGCGCCAGTGACATTCGTAACGTTGCCATCGCGTTACCTTCCACCTAAGATCGGCGGAGAGTGCAGCCCGGGGACTCGGTACGTTCCCGAAGTTTGGCCGAAATCCGGATTGGGAATCTTTCCGAAATTGAAAAATAACAGTGCGAACCTCAGGTGGAGGCAGGTCATGACGATGCGAGTACGAGTATTCCTAGTGCTGATTGTAGCTTTGGCGATGGCGACGGTGGGTTGCGGCCACTACACTTGCGGCGCCACTTTTGGCAGTTCCAGTTGCACACCCTCCGGCGGCGGACTCGGCGGAGGCACCACCGGCGCAGGTGCGCTCGCCTACCCCTTCGTCGTGAACACGATAGGTACCATCGATGGCTATACCCTGACCAAAACTGCCTTCGGGCAGACGGCGAACTTTTCTGCTCCCATAACTCCCGCCAACGACATCACGCTGGGTATCGTGGTAGCGCAAAACAAGTTTCTTTACGCCGTGTACCCCACCACACACACGATTTACGGATGGTCAATTGACTCCGCAGGCAACCTGAGCGGAATCACCGGCATGCCGATAACGGTGTCGAGTCTTACGCAATCCTCGGTGGGCTTCAATGAGTCCGTGGTCATCACCAATCCGGCGGGCACGCTGCTCTTCATCTCTGAAGCCGCGAATCAATGGATTCGGGTCTTTCAAATCAACAGCAGTTCGGGAGCGCTCACCGAGGCAACAGGATCTCCGTTTACCACCGCCTTCACCAGCCCGCAACCCCTCACGCCCGAGAATATGGGTATGGATGGCAAGGGGTTGTATTTGTATGTGAGCGAACTCTCCACCTTTCACCAGGGTTCGTTTGCCGAGGCTTATAGCGTCTCCAGCACCGGCGTCCTCACGGCGATCGGACAGTTCAGCTTCCCCGGCCTCTTCCAGATGCAGGGCGATCCCAGCGGGAACTTCCTGATCGGCACCAGCGGCCAGGATTTTTTCTATACCGGCGTCGACGACAAAAGTCTGTACGTTTTCCCCATCAACTCTGGTGGATCGCTCTCACCGCCTACCGTGGTCCAAACTGTGTATGCTCCGTTTAACATCGCGGTCCAGCCCTCCAGCACCACCGGAGCATTCGTTTATTCCTTCAGTCTGACCGATAGCACCAGAAATCCCGGACCAAACCCGACCGAAGGCTATCAATTGGACACCACGACTGGAAGTCTTACTGCAGTCCTGAACTCACCCTTCACTGGTACCAATGAGTCGGAAACGGAGTGGGGCCAGTTTGATCCCAGCGGCAACTTCATGTTCTACCTAAGCCTTCAGAGCTTTGTTCCCTATTCCGTCGACGGTGGCGGGCAGCTCACCCAGATTGTGCCCTCGGGCGTGAACTCACCCGGATACTGGACGGTCGCCGACCCACAGTGAACACGGTTTACGTCCGCGTGAGTTGCTGAATTTTCCTTATTAACGGTTCGGAGACCCGCATGAACTGCGGGTCTCTTTTTCTTTGCAGGCACAGCGGTACAATGGAAATACAACTTCGTCAGATTGTTGAAGACAGACGAGGGAGCAAGCAAAGGGAACAGCGGAGATTCAAACCTTTTCGACCCTGCCATCGTCTGACCAGCAGGGGATTGCTTTCGGCGGGCGTTCGAGTCAAAAGTGGCCATCAAGATAAAGATCCCGAAAAGCGGCGGCAGAGCGTGGTATGGTCTGCCGCGCGACCCGGTGCTTCGCGCCGGGCTGATCGTCTTCCTCGTCCTGGCTGTCGGCCTGGGCGGCTCCTTCTGCTACTTCTACATTAAGTACGACCGCATCATTGCCCAGCGCTTCAAGACATCGGTTTTCACCAATTCCGCGAAAATCTATGCCATCCCGCGAACGGTGCATGATGGCGATCAGGCCGACGCGAAGGAAATTGCCGTCGCGCTCCGGCGCGCGGGCTACTCCGACAAAGACGGCCAGTCCCAGCTCGGCACCTTCCACCTGATCAGCGGCGGCATCGAGATCACTCCGGGGCCCGAGTCCTATCACAGCGCGGAAGAGGCGCGCATCTCGATTCACGATGGTCAGGTGGATCGCATCACCAGCAAAGGCAACGAGCTTTCCGCCTACGAACTGGAACCGCAACTAGTCACGGCATTGTTCGACGCCGGGGAGCGCTCCAAACGCCAGGTCGTAAAATATAACGACATTCCGAAGGTGATGGTCGATGCGGTCATGGCTATCGAAGACCGCCGATTTTTCGAGCACAGCGGCGTCAACTTCCTGCGCATGTTTGAGGCCGTGTGGATCGATTTGACCCGCCAGCGCCACGAGCAGGGCGGCTCCACTATCACCATGCAACTCTCGCGCGGCTTCTTTCTGACACCGGAAAAAACCGTGCGGCGGAAACTGACCGAGATGTTGATCGCCGAGGAACTTGAACAAAAATTCAGCAAGCAGCAGATTTTCGAGTTCTACGGCAACTGGGTGAACCTCGGACAGCGGGGATCGTTCGCGATCAGCGGTTTCGCCGAGGCTTCGCGCGCTTATTTCAATAAAGACTTAAAGGACATCACCCTGCCGGAGGCCGCGCTCCTGGCCGGAATCATCCAGGGGCCTAGCCGCTTATCTCCCTACCGGCATCCCGAACGCGCCCTCGAGCGGCGCAACCTGGTCCTCGATTCCATGGTCGACACCCATGCCATCACTCGGGAGCAAGCTGAGAAAGCGAAAGCATCGCCCCTGAAGTTGGCGCCTCCGAACGTCGAGGCCAGCGACGCGCCGTATTTCGTCGACATGGTGCGCGATACGCTCATCAACAAGTTCAGCGAACATGATTTGAACGATGAGTCCTACCGTATCTACACCACGCTCGACCCGGACCTGCAGAAGGCCGCGGCACAAGCGGTCGAGACGGGGATCAAGTTGGTGGACCAGCAAGTCACCAAGATGCGGACCAAGCGCGTAAAGGTGGGAAAGAAGTTCGAAACGCAGGTGACGCCAGGTCCGCAAGCGCAAGTGGCATTGGTAGTTCTCGATCCGCACACCGGAGCCGTGCTGGCGCTGGTGGGCGGCCGCGACTATGGTTTCAGCCAGTTGAATCATGCCCTGTCGAAGCGACCTACCGGCTCAATCTTCAAGCCGTTCGTTTATGCGGCCGCCATGAACACGGCGTTGGACGGTTCTCCAACGGTCATCACGCCGGCTTCGACCGTGACCGACGCGCCTTCGAGCTTCGCCTATGGCGATCAAATTTATGAGCCACGCAATTACAAAGAGGAATACCACGGCGACGTCACTCTGCGCTATGCGCTGGCAATGTCGCTCAACAATGCCACGGTAAAAGTAGCGGAAGAAGTTGGCTATGACAAGGTGGCGGACTTGGCGAAGTCGGCGGGGATCGCCTCGGTGAAAGCCACTCCAGCCATGGCGCTGGGCTCCTATGACGCTACGCCTCTCGATATGGCGGGGGCTTACACATCGTTTGCCAACAACGGCCAGCGACTCTCCCCGGTGCTAGTGAATTCCGTACGAAACGCCAAGGGCGACGTAGTGGCGAACTTCAATACCGATCAGCGGCAAGTCCTCGATCCCCGCATCGCCTATATCATGACCAACATGATGGAGGGGGTCATCAACAACGGGTTGGGATATACGGCGGTCCGCTTGCGTGGCTTCACTTTGCCGGCGGCGGGAAAAACCGGCAGTTCGCATGACGGCTGGTTCGCGGGATACGCGTCAAACTTGTTGTGCATCGTGTGGGTGGGGTACGACGACTACAGCGATCTGCGACTAAGCGGAGCGATGACGGCTGCGCCCATCTGGACCGAGTTCATGAAAAAGGCCTCCGCTCTGCCCCAGTACTCCAACATGAAAGCTTTTTCCCAACCCACTGGTGTGGTGGATGTCCAACTGGATAAAGCCACAAACCGCCTGGCAACGCCCACCTGTCCAGACGACTACGTAGCCGCATTTGTGGCTGGAACCGAGCCGCGCGAGACCTGCGATCAGCAGAACGGGGTAGCTGGATTGTTCTCCCGGTTCTTTGGCGGTGGGCCAAAGGTGTTACCGCCTCCCGGACAGGCTGCCGACGCCCAAGAGGGCTCGGATCCCAAGAAGAGGAAGGGCTTTTTCGGCAAAATCGCCGGCATTTTCAAGGATGACAAATCGTCTCCGCCGGCGTCTAAACCGGCAGATAGCGGCCAAACTCCGCCGCACTGAGGCGGGATCGCACTCAACAAATTTCTTCGCCGCCAGGCCAAAACTGTGGCAAAATGGCGTCGTAAGGAAGTGGTCGCTTCTTGGGGGTGTGTATGTCCTGCCGGAACGCCTGCCTGATGGTTCTCCTGATTTCGTCAGTTCTCCTGATTTCCTCTACCGTCGCACTCGCGCAAGTTTCGCATTCCGAGCAAGTGCAGATTGCACCGCCGCTCATTCGGGCTATCGATCCTCCCGCCAAGGACGCAAGCGCCGCAGATCTGGAGCAGCAAGCCGACAAGCTGCGTTCCGACAAGCTGTACTTGGATGCCCTCGACTATTACCATGCCGCGCTGAATAAGAAGACCAACGATGCGCGCTTGTGGAACAAGATCGGCATCACGGAACTCATGATGCAGCGTTACAAGGACGCCCGGAAATCTTTTGAGCGGGCCATCCGGGCCGATCGCCAATACCCCGACGCATACAACAATCTGGGCGTAATTTTCTACGAGGGTAAGAGGTATGGAGCGGCGGTCAAGACTTATCAAAAAGCGATCGCACTGGACGGCAACTCAGCGTCGTTCTTCAACAATCTAGGCGCAGCTTATTTCTCCAAACGCGAATTTGAAGCGGCGGTGGTTGCATACCAGCACGCGCTGGAAATCGATCCTGAAGTCTTCGAACGCACCTCTCGAGGCGGCGTGCAGGCGCAACTCCCGAGCCCTGAGGATCGCGCCCGGTACGACTACACCGTGGCTAAGCTCTACGCCAAGATGGGTTTCTCGGAGCAGTCGCTGGAATATTTGAGGAAGGCGATGGAAGCCGGATACAAAGACTTGAAGAACGTCTACAAGGATGTTGAGTTCACGCAGTTGCGAAAAAATCCGCGGTTCACAGAACTCATGGCCCTGAACATGCCAGCGATTTCGAACTGAGTCCAACCTCCGTTCAAAATTGTTATGACGGCCTATCCGGTTGATTCAACAAGCAAACGGGGTAGGCGCGCGTTGAATTACAAACCTTTACAAAATTAGACGCAACTTGGCGCGCTTCTGGGGTTTAATGACTAGAAATACTCCTGAAAGCAACAGGGTGAGTAAGGAGAAACGGTAGCCCATCGGATGCTGACCCGAGCACGCCCCAAGCAAGCATCCGGTGGGCTTTTTCTTTTCTACCTGGATTTCATCTTTGGCTATTACGGTCGGCTGGATCGGGACGCTCTCGTTCGGATTGAAGAGACGATCAAGATTACACTGGCGCTAAGACAACCTTCCCTTTCTAACCTGCGTCCCCTGCTGCGGCGAAGATTTTACGAAACCGTGTCTTCCAGATACAATATCGCCATGTCGTCCCTTCCCGCCTCCCTGGCCTGGGCCCATCCTCTCGTATCGGAGTGGTTTGTGCGGCGCTTTGCCACGCCCACCGAGCCACAGGAACAGGGCTGGCCGCACATTCTTGCGGGACACACAACTCTAATCTCCGCGCCCACAGGCTCGGGCAAAACGCTGGCTGCGTTTCTGGCTTGCATCGATCGCCTAGTACGGAAGGCGCTGGCGGGTGATCTGGCGGATCGAACAGAAGTCCTTTATGTATCGCCGCTAAAGGCGTTGGGCAACGACATTCAGAAGAATCTGGAAGTCCCGCTGGGAGAAATCCTTGCCATGGCCGGGGAACGCGGGCTGTTGATGCCGGAGATTCGCACCGCTGTCCGAACCGGCGACACGCTGATGCACGAGCGGCGCGCCATGTTGAAGAGGCCCCCGCATATTTTGGTGACTACTCCGGAATCGCTTTATATTCTGCTCACTGCGGATAAGAGCCGCGCCATTCTCCGCGATGTCGAAACCGTGATCGTGGATGAAATCCACGCCGTGGCCGACGACAAGCGTGGCGCTCACCTGACGCTGTCGCTTGAAAGGCTGGAAGCGCTTACCTTCAAGCGGCCGGTGCGGATCGGGCTCTCTGCAACCCAGAAGCCGATCGAAGAGGTCGCACACTTTTTGACGGGCAGCCCTGACTTGGGGGAAGCGCGTCCCGATCCCGTCATCGTTAACATCGGACACCGCCGCAAACTCGACATGGCGGTGGAAGTTCCACCGATGCCGCTGGGGCCGGTGGCTTCGAACGAAATGTGGGACGAGGTCTACAACCGGCTCGTCACGCTGGTCGAGCAGCACCGCTCCACGCTTGTCTTCGTGAATACTCGCCGCATGGCGGAGCGCGTGGCGCATCAACTGGGCGAGCGCATCGGGGAAGACCACGTCGCCGCGCACCACGGCAGTCTCTCGCGCAAGCTGCGTTTGGCGGCGGAAAGGAAATTGAAAGAGGGCCAGGTGCGAGTGCTGGTAGCGACCGCATCGTTGGAACTCGGAATCGACGTAGGTACAGTCGACCTGGTGGTGCAGATCAATTCACCGCGAGCGATCGCGGTCACACTGCAGCGCGTGGGAAGGTCCGGACACTGGCGGGGCGCGGTTCCGAAGGGCCGTCTGTTTGCCACGACCCGTGACGATTTGTTGGAGTGCGCTGCGCTGGTGCGCGCGATTCGGCAAGGCGATCTAGACCGGCTGATGATTCCAGAATCGCCGCTGGATATATTGGCGCAGCAGATTGTGGCTACGTGCTCCGCGGAGGAGTGGGTCGAAGACGAGATGTTCGCGCTGGTGCGGCGCGCGTATCCGTATCGAAACCTAACGCGCCCCACCTTTGATGCAATTTTGGAAATGCTGGCGGAGGGCATTGCCGCGAAGCGCGGGCGTTATGGCGCGTATCTTCACCGGGATCGCGTGAACGGCAAACTGCGGGCTAGGCGCGGAGCCCGGCTGGCGGCCATCACCAGCGGTGGAGCGATTCCCGACAACTCGCTTTATGCAGTGGTCGCCGAACCCGATGGTCTGGTAGTGGGCACCGTCGACGAAGACTTCGCCGTGGAGAGCAACCGCGGCGACATCATGCTGCTGGGAAATACGTCGTGGATGATTCGCCGCATCGAAACCAACGCGGGCCGCGTGCTGGTGCAGGATGCTCATGGAGCGCCGCCGAGCGTCCCTTTCTGGCGAGGCGAGGCTCCGGCGAGAACGGAAGAACTTTCAGAACATATTGGAACTCTACGGCAAAAAATCAGTGAGATGCTGCTGCACACTTCGCCCGTGGGTTTTTCCGCCACCCAGCCTGAGGTGGCCGCAGTGGTGACCTGGCTGAAGGAAGAGTGCGGGCTTGATGATTCCGGCGCTGAGCAAGCGATTGAATATGTGTTGCAAGGCCGCGCAGTGCTGGGCGCCGTGCCCACGCAAAAGACCGTGATTGCCGAGCGCTTTTTCGACGAAGGCGGCGGCATGCAGTTGGTGATCCACGCGCCGTTTGGCGGACGCATCAACAAGGCTTGGGGATTGGCTTTGCGCAAGCGTTTCTGCGTGGGCTTCAACTTTGAGTTGCAAGCTGCAGCCACTGACAACGGATTGAACATCGCGCTGGCGGAACAGCATAGCTTCCCGCTAGGAGATGTTTTCAATTTTCTGCAAGCGGCGACGGTGCAGCCGATTCTCGAGCAGGCCGCGCTGGATTCTCCCATCTTCGCCACGCGTTGGCGTTGGGATGCGAACCGCGCTCTGGCTCTGTTGCGTTTTCAAAATGGGAAGAAAGTTCCGCCGCAGATTCAGCGCATGCGCTCCGACGATCTGCTAGCGTCCGTGTTTCCCGACGCCGCGGCGTGCTTCGAAAACATCCAGGGCGAGCGGAAGATTCCAGATCATCCGCTGGTGGGTGAAGTGATGAAAGACGTGCTCACCGAGGCGATGGACATCGATGGGCTGAAAGCTGTGTTGAGTGGGCTTGGCGACGGGCGCATCCGTTGTATCGCTGTTGATACGCCAGTGCCGTCGCAGTTTTCGCACGAGATCCTGAATGCCAACCCGTACGCCTACCTGGACGACGCACCGCTGGAAGAACGGCGCGCGCGAGCGGTGCAGATGCGGCGGATGTTGCCTGAATCGGTGCTCGAAGAAGTGGGAGGGCTCGATCCGGCGGCGATTGCGCAGGTGCGCGAGGAAGCGTGGCCTGATGTGCGCGATGCCGATGAGTTGCACGATGTCTTGCATACGCTGGTGGCGTTGCCGGAATCTGGCGGCACTCTCAAAACGAGCGAGTGGAGTTTTTATTTTGAGCGACTAGTCAGCGAAGGCCGGGCCGCTCGGGCGACGGGCAGTCAACGAAATTACTGGGTAGCGGCCGAACGCGCGAAGACATTTTCCACGCTGTTTCCTGAGGCGAGATTCGAGCCGGGGGTGGCGGATATCGAAGTGAAAGCCCCAACTCGCGACGATGCCCTGTTGACGCTGGTTACGGGATGGATGTCACATATCGGACCGACCACTGCGATTGAATTGGGCGAGAGTCTCGGGATTCCGTCCGCCGAGATCTCAGGCGCGCTGCTTCGCATGGAAGCTAGCGGGACTGTACTGCGGGGAAACTTCGATGGAAGTGCTGCCGAGCTTCGCTCGGCTGAGCAGCCGAGGGCGGCTGTTCCCAGACAAGCGGCTGAGATCGAATGGTGTGATCGTCGTTTGCTGGCGCGCATTCACCGGCTGACGGTGGCGACTTTGCGAAAACAGGTTGAACCGGTGACGGCCGCGCAGTTTATGCAGTGGCTGTTGAACTGGCAGCACTTGGCTCCGGGTACACAAGTGTTGGGCGAACGCGGAACGCTTGAGGTGCTGCGACAGTTGCAAGGGTTTGAGATTCCTGCGAATGCCTGGGAGCGTCAGGTGCTGGCTCGCCGCATTGTGGATTACGATCCCAAGTGGCTCGACCAGCTTTGTCTGACTGGCGCGGTGGGATGGGGAAGATTGTCGCCGCATCCGGCGACTCTCGATTATCCAAACGCGCACCGCGGAACTGAAAACGAGCCTGCCACAGCGCCGCGGCAGCGGCGCGTAATACCTACGAGCGTTGCGCCCATCACCTTCTTCATCCGGGAAGACGCCGACTGGATGACGCCGCGGCATCCGGGCGCCGACCAAGCGGTAAACAATGGTCTGAGCCACGGCGCGCAGCTGGTGCTCGATTTTCTCCGGCAACGTGGGGCTTCGTTCTTTGCGGACATTGTTCGCGGCACCGAAAAGCTGAAGGCGGAAATCGAAACCGCACTTTGGGAACTGGTGGCTGCGGGCTTGGTCACCGCCGATGGCTTTGACAATCTGCGATCCCTGATCGATCCCAAACGCCGGGCCGGGCAGGGAAGCGGGCGCACTTCACGTCCGCGGCACAATGCTGGACGCTGGGCCATCCTGCATGCCGATGAAGTTGTCGAGAGATCGCGCGCCGTCGAAGCCGCCTGCTGGATGCTGTTGCGGCGTTATGGCATTGTCATCCGCGATGTGCTGGCGCGCGAGGCGAACCTGCCACCGTGGCGCGAACTGCTGATGGCCTTTCGCCGACTTGAAGATCGAGGCGAAATTCGCGGTGGCCGCTTCGTCGATGGATTCTTGGGCGAACAATTCACCTTACCGGTGGCGGTGGAATCGGTTCGGGCGTTCCGCAAGCTTGAATCTTCCCAAGGAACTATTACATTGTCGGCGGCCGATCCCTTGAACCTGGTTGGAATTCTGGTGCCGGGTGAACGTGTCCCCGCAATCTCGGGAAACAGCGTTACCTATCGCGATGGGGCGGCGATCACTGTGCGTCCGCTCACAGCGGAAGCCCCGAGCGGCGAAGCTGTCGCCAGTTGATGGCTGGATCGTTCGTTCATACCGGTAGGTCCCCACTGTTTGGAAGGCAAATTACTCGGAAACCAAAAAAGATCAGGGATCCGATGAGGGGGCCCTTCGGATCCCTGATTCGCGCAGCTCAGCAAGAACTTTTCCAAAAAGCGCTTCCCCCATCGCTTTTTGCTAAGCCGTGGCGCGCTGCTACCGTTGCATGCCACATGCCAGACGATTATCGCTCGCATTTCCGGTGGGAGCTTCTCGGCGCAAGTAATTGATATATCTGCATTTAATAATTCCTGGACGATCCCTGGTCGACTGTCGAGGATTCCATCGTGAGAGCGCTATGACTATCCGATCGGATAGCGCAGCTATCTGTTCGGATATTGGAAAAGTTTCACCCACGAAGTAAATTCAGACCGAAAGTGTGATAAGAAGGGCGGGAGGTGCCGCCTTGCGTCCCAGACTTCTGGTACTCTCCGGACCGCTGAAAGATTCGACCATTCCTTTATCAGAAGAAGAGATCACCATCGGGCGGGAAGCGTCTAATGGCCTGGCAATCACTGACCCTTCCGTTTCGCGCAAGCATTGCCTCGTTCGGATGCAGGACGGAAAGTTCCAGGTACGGGATCTCGGTAGCCGCAACGGAACCCTGGTCAATGGGGGAGCGGTGCAGGAGCATTGGCTCAAGCACGGAGACGAAATCGCCGCAGGAGATTCCTCGTTTTTGTTTCTGCTTGAAGACGAAGACCTAGCGCCGATGGCCGGGCGGGTGGAATTCGAGGACTCGCAGCGTAGCGCAGAAACCACGGTGATCCATCCCAAGGACGTGGTTTATCTGCAACCCGAGCGGCTGATGCGAGAGCTGCCTGCTTCCTCGCAAGTGGCGTGCAATCTTAACGCATTACTGAAGATCAGCCGGATTGTGCATGCCATTCGCGATCTCGACGACCTGCAAGGGCAGTTGCTGGACCTGATTTTTGAAGTGGTTCCCGCGGGACGAGGGGCAATCTTGTTAGCAGACGGGCAGGAGCAGCACTTCAATTCCTTGTTTGCGCGAACGCGACAGACGGGAAAGGCTCCATTGGTCCAAGTGAGCCGCACGGTTGCAAATCAGGTGTTAGAGCAGGGCATCGCAGTTCTCGGCACCGATGTTCCGGGGAGCGCCGATTTGCGGCAAGTTGAAAGCCTGGCGGCGTCGCAGGTGCGTTCACTCTTATGCGTGCCCTTGACTGTGTTTCAACGAGTCATTGGCTGCATTTATCTGGATAGCGATAGTTTCGCCAGCCGGCTCGACAAAGAGCATCTGCAACTGGTAACCGCGGTAGCGGGCATCTCGGCGGTCGCCCTGGAGAATGCTCGCCGCTTGCAGTGGCTGGAACAGGAGAACGAGCGCCTGACGGCCGAGGTCAGCCAGGAGCGGAGTCTAGTGGGCGAAAGCGACCGTATGAAAGATATTTACCAGTTTCTGAAGCGCGTGGCCCCGACCGATTCGACGGTCCTCATCGAGGGCGAGAGTGGAACCGGCAAAGAGCTGGCGGCGCGAGCGCTACATCGCAACAGCCCTCGTGCCAGCAAGCCGTTTGTAGCCATTAATTGCGCCGCAATTCCAGAAACGCTTTTGGAAAGCGAGCTGTTTGGGCACGAGCGCGGAGCATTCACCGGAGCGGCTGCCTTGAAGAAGGGGAGACTTGAAGTCGCCGACTCGGGCGTGGTTTTCCTCGACGAAATCGGGGAACTCGCTCCGGCGCTGCAAGTGAAGTTGCTGCGGGTGCTGCAGGAGCGCGAGTTCGAACGGGTGGGGGGGATTCATCCCATCAAGGTGGATATTCGCCTGATTGCCGCTACGAACGGAAACCTTGAGCAGGCTGTCCGCGACGGCACGTTTCGCCGGGACCTGTATTACCGTCTGGCGGTGTTGAGGGTCACGATGCCAGCTTTGCGGGATCGGCGGGAGGATGTCCCCATGTTAGCCCGTCACTTCGTGCAAAAACACGCCAAACGATGCAGAGTGAAACCCCTCCCCATTTCACGGGAAGCTCTTTCCTGCCTGCAGAATTACGATTGGCCGGGCAATGTGCGTGAACTGGAAAATGCCATTGAACGTGCGCTCGTGTTGGGATCCTCGGAAATGATTCTGCCCGAGGATCTGCCGGAATCGCTGCTGGAGCGGCCTGCAGCGCCTGAGATGAACGAGGCAAAATATCATGTCGCATTGAAGGAACTGAAGAAGCAACTTATTCGCGACGCGGTCGAACAGACCCAAGGCAGCTACGCGGATGCGGCCCGCATTCTTGGGGTGCATCCCAACTATCTGCATCGCCTGATACGCAACCTGGAATTGAAAGAGAGTCTGAAGGATGCGTTGCGAGACATTTCTTCGCGGGGACTAAGTGGGATCTCGGGCGGGAACGCGTGAGGGAGGCTGCAATTGGACAATTCAGCCTAGATGCGTGTGAGTTAGCCGAATGCTAACTGCTAATTGCCGGTTAAGGCAGCCGCAATCTCATCAAAGTTGCCGGATCCAGATACGTCCCTTGCCATCGTACCGCGACGTGGAGGTGCGGACCTGTGGCCCGGCCTGTACCGCCGCTGAGGCCTATCTCCTGGCCGCGCCTTACCGGATCGCCTTCCTTCACTTTGAATTCGGAAAGATGGAAGTACAAGGTGAGCAGTCCCTGGCCGTGATCGATAACAACGCAGTTGCCTTCAAAGTACAAGAAGCGGGCCAACAGCACGGTGCCGGCATTCATGGCAGCAACCGGAGTGCCAGTGGGGACGCGGAAGTCGAGGCCATAGTGTGGGCGCTGCGCCTTGCCGTTAAAGATTCGTTGTGAACCGAAGACGTCGGAGATCGCGGCATCGGCGGGCGCAGAAAAGTTGCCGTCCCATGCGCGGGTGGGTGTTACACGGCTAAGATAGTCTTGCTTAACCTTCACACCTTCCGCGATTTCCGCTTCCTGCTCCGGACTTGGCTCGGTGAATTTCTTTTCGACGGTAAGCTCCACTTTTATTTGAGGATACTTGGCGCGGGCGACGGAGAATTTGCGGGTGAACGAAATTTTCGCGCCGGACGGTATCCCGGGTGCGGTTTCGCCGGTCAGTTCAAGCGGATAGGTTCCGGGAGAGGTTTCGATGCTGACGCCCGCCAGCGCGAACCACATCTTACTCGCTGCATCGTAGCTGAAGGAGACGTCGTGCCCGAACCAGGCGCCAGTGAGCGAGGCCAGCCTCGCCGGAGGTTTCACCTGAAACAGCACGGGCCCGCCGTTGACCAGCCGCGTGGGTTGTGCGCGGACCGTCCAGTTCGCAGCACAAGCGGCAGGGACCGAAATGAAGGATGCACAAGGTAGAAGAACGAGGAGAAAGGGGAGGATGATTCGCTGCCGGATCACTCTACCAGCCTAGCATTCTTTAGGAGGAGATTTGGTGGACCTGGTCGGGATCGAACCGACGACCTCTTCCATGCCATGGAAGCGCGCTCCCAGCTGCGCCACAGGCCCACGATTGAAGCGAAAATTCCGAGCCCGACACGTCGGGATCGAAGGAAAGTACTACATCATTCTCGCCCACAACACTGCGATAGTCAACGCGAGTCCGAATGAACCGCGAAGGCCACCGAGGTGCACGAAGGAGAGCCCCAGCATTTGCCTTCGTGAAACTTCGTGTCCTTGGTGGTTGCTGGCTCGATTCTTCTGTTTCTTTCCACAGGCCTCTTCTGTCATAATTGTTCGTGCACCCCACCTGCACCATTTTTCAATCACAATTTAGAGCGAGGAAGAGATGCCTGCGAAGTACATCTTTGTAACGGGCGGAGTTGTGTCTTCTCTAGGCAAGGGGTTGGCCGCGGCCTCCATCGGTTGTCTGCTGGAGAGCCGCGGACTCAAAGTCAACCTGATGAAGTTTGATCCATATCTCAACGTCGATCCGGGCACGATGTCGCCGTTTCAGCACGGCGAAGTGTTCGTGACCGACGATGGAGCCGAAACCGATCTCGACCTCGGCCACTACGAACGTTTCACCCACGCCAAACTTTCTCGCGACAACAACTGGACCACCGGCCGCCTCTACGAGCAAATCATCGCGAAAGAGCGCCGCGGCGACTATCTCGGCAAGACGGTGCAGGTAATTCCGCACGTGACCAATGAGATCAAGGCCGCGATGAAGAAGGTGGCGCAGGATGTTGACGTGGCGATTGTGGAAATTGGCGGCACGGTCGGCGATATCGAGTCGCTGCCGTTCATGGAAGCCATACGCCAGATGCGCCAGGAATTGGGCCGCGAAGATACTCTATTCGTTCACGTGACGCTGGTGCCGTTCATTGCTGCGGCGCAAGAACTGAAGACGAAACCCACGCAGCACTCGGTAAAGGAACTGCTCAGCATTGGAATTCAGCCTGATATTCTGCTCTGCCGTACCGACCGCTTCCTTGCGAAGGATCTTAAGTCGAAGATTGCGCTCTTCTGCAACGTGCAGGAAGAAGCCGTAATCACAGCCAAGGATGTGGCTTCGGTGTATGAAGTGCCCCTCGTATTCGCCAATGAAGGGGTGGATTCGCTGGTCCTGAAATATCTGCACATGGAGGCGAAAGAGCGCGACCTATCCAAGTGGGAAGATATTGTGCATCGTGTTTACAACCCCAAAGACACGGTGACGATCGGGATTGTCGGCAAGTATGTCGAGTATGAAGATTCCTACAAATCGTTGAAGGAAGCGCTCATACACGGCGCGCTGGCGCACAATCTGAAATTACAGTTGAACTGGATTGAGGCCGAAGGACTGGAAAGCGGCGATCCGAACGGCAGCAATGACGCGCAACTCGAAGGCTACGACGGCATTCTGGTCCCCGGCGGCTTTGGCAAGCGGGGCATCGAGGGAATGTTGATCGCGATTCGCTATGCGCGCGAGAACAAAGTGCCGTACTTCGGAATTTGCCTCGGCATGCAAACGGCGTGTGTCGAGTTCGCCCGCAATGTGGTCGGGCTGGAAGATGCCAATTCCAGCGAGTTCGATCAAGCAACGCCGCATCGCGTGATCTACAAACTTCGCGAGTTGCGTGGCGTCGAGGAACTTGGGGGAACCATGCGGTTGGGCGCGTGGACTTGCAAGATCGAACCAAACACGCTGGCGCACAAAATCTATGGCAAGCTTGAGATCAGCGAGCGCCATCGCCATCGCTACGAATTCAATCGGGAGTACGAAGAGCCGATGGTGGCGGCCGGACTGCGAATTTCCGGTTCAACGCCCGACGGGACTTATGTCGAGATGGTGGAACTTCCGGATCATCCGCACTTCATCGGATGCCAATTCCATCCCGAGTTCAAATCGAAGCCGCTGGAGCCGCATCCGCTGTTCAGCACTTTCATTGCAGCGGCGTATGAGCATGGCTCGAAGCGTCGGGCGGAGAAAGAAGTTGCAGCAGTGGAGATGTTCCACCGTCCGGAGAAAGTCGCGAGACGATGAAAAAACCGCATCTACCGCCGAGATCGCCGAGATCGCCGAGAGAGCGATAACTGGTTTTGCCTGATTTGTCTCGGCGTTCTCCGCGCTCTCGGCGGTGAAAGGTTTCGCTCTTGATTTCTTCCTTCCAGGTCGGTGATGTCCGCATTGGATCGGGCAACCTCTTCCTCATTGCCGGCCCCTGCGTGATCGAGAGCGAAGAGCACGCCATTCGCATGGCCGAGATCATTAAAGGCGTAACCCGCGCGCTCAGTTTCCCGTTTATCTTCAAAGCCAGTTACGACAAAGCAAATCGAACCTCGATTCGCAGTTTTCGGGGGCCGGGCATCAAGGAAGGTCTCCGCATCCTCAGAAAAATCAAAGATGAACTTCAACTCCCCGTGCTCACTGATGTCCACGACGTAGCCGATGTAGCAAAGGTTGCCGAGGTCGTCGACATATTGCAAATCCCCGCGTTTCTTTGCCGTCAAACTGATCTGGTAGTGGCGGTGGCGCTCAGCGGCCGCGCGGTCAATATCAAGAAGGGACAATTTGTTTCGCCATGGGATATGCGGCATGTCGTGGAAAAATGCCGTGAGGCAGGGAACACGCAGGTTTTTTTGACCGAGCGCGGCACAAGCTTCGGCTACAACAACCTGGTCGTGGACATGCGTTCGCTGTCGATTATGCGCAAGTTCGCGCCTGTGGTGTTCGACGCTACGCATTCGGTTCAACTTCCGTCTGCGCAAGCGGACGATCAAGGGCCGGCGGTCAGCGGTGGCCAACCTGAGTTCATTCCGGTGCTGGCTCGAGCAGCGGTCGCCGCAGGAGTAGACGGCGTCTTTTTGGAAGTACACGACAATCCGAAAGTGGCGAAGTCCGACGGAGCGAATGCGCTGGAATCTAACAAGCTGCGCGATGTGTTGAAGGAATTGCTCGCAGTGAGGCAAGCACTGGATGCGGCGCGGGCGACACCGTAGCGCCTTCATCCTTCGCCCGAGCCACACGTCTTCTTCGTGATAGATTTTAAATTCCGCATGAAAGAAATCGCCAACCGGGCTTTGAACATTGCTACGATGGGCGGCGCGACCTACGCCGACGTGCGTATTGTGAATCAGCGAAGCCGCGCGCTCACTACAAAGAACGGCAAAGTCGGAAGCGCATCCGATGCGGAATCCATGGGCATGAATGTACGCGTGCTCACCGACGGTGCTTGGGGATTCGCTGCTTCCGAGGATCTGTCGCGTTCCGGTGTCGAAGCCGTGGCTGCCCGCGCCGTCGAAATCGCCCGCGCCTCGGCTGAAGTGAAGCAGCGGGACGTCCGCCTCGCCCCGGAGAAATCCGTCACGGCGGAGTGGATCACTCCGCATACGATTGACCCGTTCTCAATTTCTGTCGAGCAAAATATCGATCTCCTCCTAAACATCGACTCCGAACTTCGCGCCGTTGCGGGCATCACTCTGGCCGAAACTAATCTCAACTTCAATCGGGAAGAGCAATGGTTTGCGTCGTCCGAGGGAAGCCACATCCATCAAACCAAGTATTCGACCGGCGCAGGCTATGCCGCGTACGCGTTTGCAGGAAACGAAATTCAGAAACGCTCGTATCCCAATTCTTTTGGCGGTCAATGGCAGAACAAAGGCTATGAGCTGATCGAAGAATTGCAACTGGTGCAGAACGCCCGCCGCATTGCCGAAGAGGCGGTAGCGTTGCATCATGCTGACCAGTGTCCCGAAGGTACATTCGATCTGATTCTCGACAGTTCCCAACTCGGATTGCAGATTCACGAATCCGTCGGGCATCCTATTGAACTGGACCGTGTTCTGGGCATGGAGGCGAATTTCGCCGGCACTTCGTTTCTGACTCTCGACAAGCTGCGCACCCTACGCTATGGCAGCGAGATAGTGAACGTGGTCGCAGACGCGCGCCAGGAGCACGGACCGGGTCTCGGCACTTTCGCCTTCGACGACGAAGGCGTTCCCGCACAATGCACGTCAATCATTTCCAACGGATTGTTCACCGGATACCTCAGTTCGCGGGATACGGCGCACACCATCGGCGAAAGCCGTTCCGGGGGGACACTGCGCGCCGAAAGCTGGAATCGGCTGCCCATGATTCGCATGACCAACATCAGTCTGCTGCCGGGCGGGAAGCCGCTGACGCTCGAACAACTCATTGCTTCCACCGATTATGGCATTCTGATGCAGACCAACCGATCATGGTCGATTGACGATAAGCGTTACAACTTTCAATTCGGCTGCGAAATCGGCTGGGAGATCAAACACGGCAAGCGCGTACGCATGGTGAAGAATCCATCGTATTCGGGAATCACGACCGAGTTCTGGAATTCGCTGGACGCGATCTGCTCCCGCGATGAGTGGACGCTTTGGGGCACCCCGAATTGCGGCAAAGGCCAGCCGCAACAGGTGATGGGTACGGGACACGGGGCGGCGCCATCGCGCTTCAGACGGGTCAAAGTGGGAAGTGCTTATCGGGGAATGTGACGTCTGTCACAAAGTATTCGTGGCAACATGCAGTAGCATTCAGCACTCAGCACTCGGCATTCAGCCAGTGATAAGGAGTTGCGGGATGAAAAACTTCAGAGACTTGCAAGTCTGGCAGAAGGCGCACTCGCTTGTGTTAGCTTCTTACCGAGGCACGGGTGGATTTCCGAAACAAGAAATGTATGGCATGACCAGTCAGATACGCAGATGCGCTGCCTCCATAGCCGCCAACATAGCGGAGGGATGTGGCAAACGAGGAAACGGGGAGTTTCAGCGCCACCTCAACATAGCTGCCGGCTCGGCTAGCGAACTCGAATACCACTTCCTTTTGGCGCACGACCTCAACTTTCTGGACGACACGAGCTATCAGCCATTGCATGGCGCTGTGGTCGAGGTAAAGCGCATGCTTGCCTCTCTAATCCGCAAGGTTGAAACCGAGCGATTGGTTGGCTGAATGCTGAGTGCTGAGTGCTGAGTGCTGAATGCTAACTCAAGGCCAAGCCGCAGACATCTTCGATCGTGTAAGGAAGCTTTCCACCGCGGATGAAACCGAAGTGCTTTTCTCCGGCGGACGATTTGCCTTGACCCGCTTCGCAAACAACACCATCCATCAAAATGTCGAGGACGAAAATCATGTCGTCTCGGTGCGCACAGTTTTTGGCGGGCGCACGGCTCGCGCTACTACCAATAAGTTCGACGACGAGAGCTTGCGGCGGGTGGTCGAATCTTCGGAAGCGCTAGCTCGAGTGCAGCATCCTGATCCGGATCTTTTGCCGCTGCCGGATCCGCAGGAAGCCGAGGGCAGGACGGGCGAATCGGCCGTCCCCACATCGACCTTGCCGACACGGCATTTCGAATCGACTGCCGCCATCACGCCGCAACTTCGCTCCGAAGCCGTAAAAAAGATCGTCGAGGTTGCGCAAAGACATAACCTCACGACCGCGGGCATCTTTTCAAGTTCCGAATCGGTCGAGGGCATCTTCAATTCCCGGGGCTTGAGCAAATGGTACACACAAACTCTCGCGGAAGTTTCGATCACCATGCTGGGCGCCGATTCTTCGGGATGGCAGAAGGCCAACTCGCCCGACGTTGCGAATGTGGATGCGCTCGCGCTGGCTGAAATCGCCGCGAAAAAAGCAGTCGACTCCGCGCATCCAGTAGAGATACCAGCGGGCAAGTACACCGTGATTCTCGAGCCGGCCGCTGTGCTCGACATCGCGGGCTTCATGTTCTGGGACTACTCTGGCATGGCGATCCTCGACCAGCGTTCATTCCTCAGCGACCGCATTGGCAGCCAACTCTTCGGCAAGAACATTACGATCTGGGATGACGTCACGCACCCTTTGCAAACCGGATCTCCCTTCGACGGCGAGGGCATGCGGCGGCGGCCCGTGCCGCTGGTGGAGAATGGAGTTGTGAAGCGCGTGGTCTACGCGCGCGCCACTGCCGAGCGCATGAAGCGTTCTGAAGATAAAGACAAAGTCGGGCCTATCGAAGCCACCGGCCATGGTTTTGCGCTGCCCAACGAAATGGGCGAGATGCCGCTCAACATCGTTTTTGCGGGACCGCAAAATCCGCAAACTTTAGCTCAGATGATCGCCTCCACCGAGCGGGGCGTCCTCGTCACCCGGCTGTGGTATATCCGAGAAGTCGATCCGTACGAAAAAATCGTCACTGGCATGACGCGTGACGGTACATTCCTGGTGGAAAATGGCCGGGTGCGGCAAGGAGTGCGCAACTTCCGCTTAAACCAAAGCCTGATACAGATGCTCTCGAGTGTCGAGGCCATGAGCGTGCCCATTCGTTCGTGCGGCGAAGAGTCGTTTGATATGGTTGTGCCGGCTATGAAGATCCGCGACTTTAACTTTACCGAAGTCACTAAGTTTTAAGCGCGGATCGATCCAGCTGAGTCGTGCGTGCGACAGCTGCGACTTACGGCAGGCAAATCGTTGTAATCCTCTCATCCTCAAGCAGTTAACGCCCCTTCGTTCCATGACTTCCGTAACTTTGCGAGGCTGATTCCTGGGTGTACGCTGCCCTTAAGTCAAATAAAAGAGTTTCTGCGTAAAGAATTTCCTGGAAATCCGGACAGTCGTTTTGGTCTGGAAGGAAGGTTCGTCGGAACAGTGTCGGGCGAAGCGACAGAGCAGCAATTGGCGTCGGACTCGCAGCAACAGACTGCGATCAAGCACTACGCAGAAATGCAGAGTGCTCCGCGGTTTCCTCTGCGGCTGCCTGTGGAGTTGAAATCGCAGAGCGGCGACTGTCTGGCGGAAACGCAAAATATATCCGCCAATGGCGTGCTCTTCGCTATGGATCGTGACGTTCCGGTGGGCTCGCTGGTGGACTTCACCATTTTGCTCCCCGGCGAAGTCGTCGGCTCCCGTTGCGATGTTCAGATTGACTGTCACGGCCGAGTCATTCGCAGCTTCGAGGATAAGGGCCGTCGAGGCGTGGGCGTGGTGATCGATGAATACCATTTCGAGCGAACCTAGGGCAAAGACGGCAGAAGGAAACTGATGGCCAGCACGGTCAGCGTCGGCGAAAATCACGGAACTCACCAGAGCAGCGGCTCGACTGAACTGATCCGCGTGATCCTGGCGGATACCCAAGCTATTTTCCGCGCGGGGCTGCGCAAGATATTCGCGCTTGAAGACGATATCCGGGTGGTTGGGCAGGCCGAGACCCTCTCCCAGACGCAATCTGCGGTGACCAAGTTTTCGGCGGACGTTCTAATTTTTGAATCTGCGCTGGCGAACAATCCAGTCGAGGCAGTCACCGAGCTTCTGCGTCAGGCGCCACAACTGAAAATCGTTGTGGTCACGCCAGCTTCGGACGAGCAACTCACGCTCGATCTATTTCGCCGCGGAGCGCATGGAATTCTGTCGCGCGAAGTTGAACCTGAAGTGTTGGTCGACTGTCTGCGCAAAGTCGCCGCCGGCGAGCCCTGGCTCGAGAATCAAGCCGTTCACTGGGTCATGGAAGCCTTCCGCGGCCATAATCTGCGTCCGTCTGGAGCACGCCCCAAAGTACAACTTACGCCCAAGGAAACACTGATCGTTTCCTGCGTCACCCAGGGCATGAAGAATAAAGAGATCGCACTCCGCGTGGGAACGACCGAGCAAGTCGTGAAGAACTATTTGCGCAAAGTGTATGACAAACTCGGCGTCGCGGATCGCCTTGAACTCGCCCTCTACTGTTTGAGCCACCACGTGGTCGACGGCGTGAAGCCGCCACCCGTTCCGGTAACGCCTCAGGAGAATAGCCATTCCGAGCCTTCTGCCGCAGCCAACGGTGCGGCCGCCAGCGCTTCTTCAGGCACAGCCGCGTCGAGTGCAGCATCCGTTCCTTCGGGACCGGCCATATCTGTTTCAATCTCACCCGATAAGATTTCCTAACGTCCTATTGCATGCTGGGCACGGATTTCCGGAGCCTTCGATTTGCGCTACGCCGCGCTGGCCCGTAGAATAAAACGAAGCCGAGTTGGCCCAACTCTCGTCAACCGGGCAAGCACTGGAATCCTGAGGCATTTTTACTCCCCAGATTCGCCGGAGAGATGGCCGAGTGGCTGAAGGCGCACGCTTGGAAAGCGTGTTTACTCGAAAGGGTAACGTGGGTTCGAATCCCACTCTCTCCGCCACCAAGTCCTAACTGCAGAGAAAGTGCGTCGCCCTTTCCCTCGAAATACGCGAAAGGTGCCCATTTTTCGCGATAGTTCCTCAACAAACCGGACTGCAGAGAACGGACTGCTCGGCGGCGAAGGGGGCATTGTCCCCGCTTTTCTCCGGACAGCATATGCGCAGTCCGGTTTCGAGGAGGGCGGTAGGCGAATGCAATGCGATTACAAGACGGAAACTCGGCCATAGCAAGTTGACTTTTGTCGGCATCTTGGAAAGCGATTCCGCTCCGTCGGGGTCATTAAGACATTGACGGTCTCGTCAATGATTTCAACCAACTATGCTTTGCCTTCATTGTGGCCGCAAAGCTTGGCTTCGTAATGTTCTTCAATGCCGAACACATCCTTCCACGCTCGAGCAAGCCACGTTATACCATGGGGTGTGGACCTTCCAGTAAACCCGCCGATCCTGCCGATGCTCGCGAAACGAGTGGATGAATTGCCTGCGGAGGGCAGCTGGGTTTTCGAGCCGAAGTGGGACGGTTTTCGAGCCCTGGTGTTTCGCGATGGAGATGAAATTTTCATCCAAAGCCGCGACGAGAAACCACTCAATCGTTACTTTCCCGAGTTGCTGGAACCACTGCGCGCAGCGCTGCCCGCACGTTGCGTGCTCGATGGAGAGATGGTCATCGTCAAAAATGATGGACTCGATTTTGATGCACTGCAATTACGCTTGCATCCCGCTGCGTCGCGCGTAAAGCTTTTATCCGGGCAGATTCCCGCGTCATTTGTATTCTTCGACCTACTTTGCCTTGGAGATCGCGATCTCCAAGGCGAGGCGTTTCAAGAGCGGCGACGCGAGCTGGAATCATTGCTTGCTTCGGCTTCGCCGCCGATTCATCTAACACCTGCAACCAGCGATCGGAATATTGCTGCCGATTGGTTTCGCCGCTTTGAAGGCGCAGGCTTGGACGGCGTGATTGCCAAAAATCCTGCAGGAGCCTACGAGTCGAATAAGCGAGTGATGCTTAAAGTGAAACACGAACGCGACTGCGATTGCATGGTGGCTGGATTCCGCTGGCATAAAAAGGGCGAGCACACAATGATCGGCTCGCTACTGCTCGGTTTGTTCGACGATGCCGGCGCTTTGCAACACGTCGGAGTCTGTGCGAGTTTCAGCACGGCAAAACGAAAAGAGTTGGTGGAGTTTCTCAAGCCTTATCGAAAAGATGCGCTGGTGAACCATCCGTGGAAGGCTGGGGCTGAGTACGCGACCGAGGATGATGAAGGTGTCAAGCGAATGCCCGGCGGACCGAGTCGCTGGAGCCAAGGCAAAGATTTGTCGTGGGAACCATTGCGGCCTGAATTGATTGTAGAAGTTGCTTATGATCACATGCAGGGAGATCGCTTTCGGCACACGGCGCAATTCCGCAGATGGCGAATGGATAAGAAGCCCAGCGATTGTACCTATGCCCAGCTTGAAGTTGTTCCTCCGCAGGAATTGGCGGCAATTTTTCCGCAGGGAAGGTGAGTCTTACTCGTTTGCCTCTTTCGTCTTCCAACGCTCCCGCCATTCGCGGGTTGGGTCATCATCCGGGTCGGGAGTTTCCTGCGGCGGCCGTTGTTCT
>Ga0307479_10000584_pt1 | contig 32682 bp, 30 predicted proteins | sample atmos_gasesECM4C_FD_203743 | JGI IMG/M metagenome (GOLD analysis project Ga0307479, IMG submission 203743) | Hardwood forest soil microbial communities from Morgan-Monroe State Forest, Indiana, United States - atmos_gasesECM4C_515 | ecosystem: Environmental > Terrestrial > Soil > Temperate...
CCGACTGACCAATCCATCTCTTCCATTGATGCGATCACCCTTCTTGTGGACCGCATCGCAAGGAATCAGACTCGATTCCCTCACGGCAACAAAAATGATATCGAAATTTGTGTGCACACCTTAGCCCCGCCGGGGAGAGGTGGACCGAATGCGCGGACGGACCGACTCAATCAAATTCATCGCATTCTAAAGCGCGATCGCTGTCGCCACTCTACTTTCGGATCAAGCCCGATCCGGCCGCTGCATCCAGCTCACGATCGGCATCGCCGGCAGCACCCAGCCCATCCCGGCCACGACATAGAAGATCGCCTGCAACAGGCCGGAACTGGCGAGCCACGGCGTCTGCGCGACCGTCACTCCGAGCAGCGACCATACCGTCGCCAGCAGCAGCAGCGCGATGGTTCCGAGCAATTTGCGGGTGCGTATGGTCATGACGGAAAAGTCAGGGTTTTGCGCTGTTGCCAAGGCTTGATCGTCAAGGCTTGCGCGTGGGAAGGGGCACACTATAAGGGGCTCGGAAATCTGTTCAAGCTTGGCCTCGATGTCGGTTCTGTCAGTCCAGCAAGCCTCGCGATACCGCGCCGTCCGGGTTTGGCTGTTGTCGGTCGCCGCCCTGATCGCGCTGATGGTTCTGGTTGGCGGCGCGACGCGGCTGACCGAGGCCGGGCTTTCGATTGTCGAGTGGAAGCCGATCAGCGGCGTGCTGCCGCCGCTCGACGAGAAACAATGGACGCAAGCCTTCGCGGCTTACAAGACCATCCCACAATACCAGGCGCTCAACGCCACCATGACGCTTGACGAGTTCAAGACGATCTATTGGTGGGAATGGGCTCACCGGTTGCTCGGCCGTGTGATCGGAGTGGTGTATCTGCTGCCGTTCCTGTGGTTCATGTGGCGCGGCGCGCTGAGCGCCGACTTGAAGCGGCGCTTGTGGCTGATCTTCGGTCTGGGTGGCCTGCAGGGCGCGGTCGGCTGGTGGATGGTTGCCTCCGGCCTTTCCGGGCGCATCGAGGTTTCGCAATATCGCCTGGCGACGCATCTGGTGCTGGCACTTCTCATTTTCGCGTCGATCGTCTGGACGCTGGCCCGGCTGGCCGAACGGCCACCGCTTGGGGTGTCGGCGCGGCTGAAGATCACGAGCGCGGTGCTGGTGGGGCTGACCTTTGTGCAGCTCTATTTCGGGGCGCTGGTCGCGGGCCTGCGCGCGGGTCTTGTCTACAACACCTGGCCCGAGATCGACGGCGCGCTGATCCCGGCCGCGGCGCGGCTTTGGTATGAGATGCCGTGGTGGCAGAACCTGTTCGACAACGCGCTGACGGTGCAGTTCGAGCATCGCATGACGGCCTACGCGCTGCTGGTGCTGGCGGCCCTGCATGCGCTCGACACGATGCGCGCGCGTGCCGGCACGGCCGCGGTCAACGGCGCGTTATGGCTGGTCGCGGCGATCCTGCTGCAGGTGACGCTCGGCATCTTGACCCTGCTGCATCAGGTTCCGATGGCGCTGGCGCTGATGCATCAGGCGGTGGCGATCGCGGTGCTGACGCTTGCGGTGGTTCAAGCCGAGCGGCTCGCCGCACGGCATGTGGAGGCCGATCCGCAACCGCTCGCCGCGCCGGTCGGCCAAACGGGCTAGCAGTAACCGAGGACGCCGCAGGCGTAGGGCAGGCGGAAGAAATAACCGGGATACCGGCCGCCGCCGTAATACGCGCCCTGATAGTCGTAGTCGAAGGCCCGTCCGTAATAGCCCGGCAGCGTTGAGGAACCCGGCAGGATCGGCGTGGTCGGGAGCATCGGCGAGAGCAGCGAATCGGGATCGCGGGCGGCGTAGACGACGGGCGGCTGCGGCGGTGCGCGATAAACGATTGTTGTTCGGTGATTGTCGTGCGGCCGGGGCAGGCCGGCGGGCAGTTGGGCCGCGACGTGACGTTTCGCGGGCGCCGTCTGGTCGGCCGCGAAGGCGGCGCTGCTGGCGGCCATCGCAAACAGGATCAGCCTCGCATGGCGTAACATCGGCGTGCTCCGAATCATCGAGCCCGATCGATATCACGCCACGTCCGAACAATCGTTAACGCGCGGCCTGAGATCATGCGTCGCTATACCCTCATGGTGAGGAGGCGCTCTTGCGCCGTCTCCGGACGATGCTTTCGCATCGCTCGGAGAACCATGAGGCCCCGGTGGTGGCCTCATCCTTCGAGACGCGGCGAAGACGCCGCTCCTCAGGACGAGGGGATAAAGCGGGTTTGACGCGCTGAGACTAAGCGCTCAACGCCTGCTCCAGGTCCGCGATCAGATCCTCCTTGTCCTCGATCCCGATCGACAGCCGCACCACGTCGGGACCCGCGCCCGACCTGACCTTGGCGGCATCGTCGAGCTGGCTGTGCGTGGTCGAGGCCGGGTGGATCACCAGCGAGCGGGTGTCGCCGACATTGGCCAGATGCGAGAACAGTTTCAGATTCGACACCAGATTGACGCCGGCCTGGTAGCCGCCCTTCAGTGAGAAGGTGAACACCGCGCCGGCGCCCTTGGGGGCGTATTTGCGGGCGAGGTTGTTGTATTTGTCGCCGGGAAGTCCGGCATAGCTCACCGATTCCACGGCGGCATGGCCCGCGAGATACTCCGCGATGGCCTTGGCGTTCTCGCAATGCTTCTGCATCCGCAACGGCAGCGTCTCGATGCCGGTGAGGATGAGGAACGCGTTGAACGGCGACAGCGCTGGACCGAGGTCGCGCAATCCCAGCACGCGGCAGGCGATCGCAAAGGCGAAATTGCCAAAGGTCTCCTGGATCTTGATGCCGTGATATTCCGGCCGCGGCTCGCTCAGCATCGGATATTTGTTATCCTTCGACCAGTCGAAGGTGCCGGCATCGACGATGATGCCGCCGAGCGAGTTGCCATGGCCGCCCAAAAACTTGGTCAGCGAGTGCACGACGATGTCGGCGCCGTGGTCGATCGGGCGGATCAGATAGGGCGTCGCCAGCGTGTTGTCGACGATCAGCGGCACGCCGGCCTTGTGCGCCACTTCCGCGACGGCCTCGATATCGGTGACGGTGCCGCCGGGATTGGCGATCGATTCGACGAAGATCGCCTTGGTGCGCGGGCTTAACGCGCGCTGGAAGCTTTCGATGTCGTCGGTGTCCGCCCACACCACGTTCCAGCCGAAGCTCTTGAAGGCGTGGGTGAACTGGTTGATCGAGCCGCCATAGAGTTTTCGCGCGGCGACGAGCTCGTCGCCCGGCATCATCAGTTGCTGCAGCACGACGACCTGGGCGGCGTGGCCGGAGGCGGTCGCAAGCGCCGCGGTGCCGCCTTCGAGCGCTGCGACGCGTTCCTCGAGCACGGCAGTGGTCGGATTGGTGATGCGGGTATAGATGTTGCCGAACGCCTGCAGCCCGAACAGGGACGCGGCATGATCGGCATCGTTGAATACGAATGACGTCGTTTGATAGATCGGCGTCGCGCGCGCGCCGGTGGTGGGATCGGGCTGCGCCCCGGCATGCACGGCGAGGGTGGAAAATCCCGGAACACGATCAGTCATACTGTTTCCTCTAGGAAGGCGTCATCGTCCTGAATATGGCCGGACGGCCGCGTCGGCGATGCGCAATTTGGAGCGATCTCAATATTCGAGGCGACACGGGGCCGCCTCCTCATGAATGGGGGACAATCACGTCAGGATATTCCGTCGTCAAGGCAGCTTGATGGCCTGCACGCAAATCGGAAACGCTGCTGCTTCGCCATGCCGCGTTTTCAAAACAATCGTTTCGCATTTGCGTCATGATGGATCGCTCTTGTTTTTCGCGGCGCGGTCGGAGGCCGCGGTCGAGCCGCCGCCGACGCTCATCCGGTTCAGCGAAAGCCGCATACCTTGCGTCGGGACCGGTGCGCGCTTGGAACTGATCGTCCGCGAATTGACGCCCATCCACGAAATCTCCGACGACAGCCTGCCATATTCGATCTTCGGGCAGCGGTTCATCACGACCTTGAGCCCCGCGGCCTCTGCCTTCGCAGCGGCAGAATCGTCGCGGGCGCCAAGCTGCATCCAGATCACCTTCGGCAAAGGGTCCAGCTTCAGCGCCACATCGACCACCGGCATGACGTGGCTCGAATTGCGGAAGATATCGATCATGTCGATGGGACGGCCGATGTCGGCGAGCGAGGCGACGAAGGGCCTGCCGAGCAAGCTCTTTCCGACATGGCCTGGATTGACTGGGATCATGTCGTAGCCGCGTTGCAGCAGATATTTGAACGCAAAATAGCTCGGGCGCACGTTGACTGGCGACGCGCCGACCATCGCGATCGACTTCACGCCGCTCAGAATCTCGCGGATGTATTGGTCGGGATAGGCGTCGTGATTCATTCTCGGTCCTTCTTCCTCATGGTGAGGAGCGCGTCTTCGCGCGTCTCGAACCATGAGGCCCCGCCGCGGGCCTCATCCTTCGAGACGCGGCCACGAGGGCCGCTCCTCAGGATGAGGGTCTAATTATTCGTCCCGCCATTTCGGCTCGCGCTTTTCGATGAAGGCGCCGATGCCTTCCTCGGCGTCGCGCGCCATCATGTTTTCCGTCATCACCTCTGCCGCATAGCGGTAGGCGTCGGCAAGGCTCATTTCGGCCTGACGGTAGAACGCCGTCTTGCCGAGCTTGACGGTATGGGCGGATTTGAGCGCGACCTTCTGTGCGAGCGCGATTGCGGCGTGCCGCTCGGTGCCGGCGGCGACGACGCGGTTGACGAGGCCGATGTCTTGCGCGGTCGCGGCCGAAATCGGCTCGCCGGTGAGCAGCATTTCCATCGCCTGCTTGCGCGGCACGTTGCGCGACAGCGCGACCATCGGCGTCGAGCAGAACAATCCGATGTCGACGCCCGGCGTGGCAAAGCCTGCGGCCTCCGAGGCGACCGCGAGGTCGCAGCTCGCGACCAACTGGCAGCCGGCGGCGGTCGCGATCCCCTGCACGGCGGCGACCACGGGTTTCGGCAAGTGCACGATCGCCTGCATCGTCGCGCTGCAGGCGGTCATGATCGCCGCGAAATAGGCGCGGCCGCGATCCGGACCGGTGCGGTGCGCGGTCAGCTCCTTCAGGTCGTGGCCGGCGCAGAACGCAGGTCCATTGGCGGCAATGACCAGCGCGCGGATGCCCTTGTCCTCGCCGATCTCATTCAGCGCCGCATGCAGCGCTGCAATCATCGCTTCCGACAGGCTGTTGCGAGCCGCCGGCCGGTTGAGCGTGAGCACGGCGACGCTGCCGATGGTTTCCCTCAGCAGGATCGGGGCCTCTGGTGCCGAAACGCGGGCGGTCTGGGCAGGCATCGGAATTTCCGTATGGGCGCTGGCGCCAACCTAATGTAACAGAGTTTTAGAAGCGAGAGCAGGGCGCGGTATGGCAGTTGCGAAAATGAGCGTGGCTGAATTGGAAAAGTTCCTCCACGACGAATTTCCCCAGGTGTTCAGGGGCGGCGATCTCGCCATCGAACGCGCCGATGGCGAGACATGCCTGGTGCGCCAGCGCTACAGCGACAAGATGCTGCGTCCGGGCGGCACGGTGTCGGGACCGACGCTGATGGCGCTGGCGGATTGCGCGATGTATGTGGTGCTGTTGTCGGCGATCGGCCCGGTCGCGCTTGCGGTCACCACCAACCTCAACATCAATTTCCTGCGCAAGGGCGCGCCGGGACGGGACTTGCTGGCGGCAGCGCGGCTTCTGAAGCTCGGCAAACGGCTCGCGGTCGGCGAGATCAATCTGCTGTCGGGAACGTCGCCCGAGCCGATCGCCCATGTGACAGCCACCTATTCCATTCCAAACACATAGGCTTTTTCGAGGTACTATAACACCATATTTGTAAGCTATTGTTTTTGCTCATTTAAATTTTGCTGCGCGGCGTTGACGCGCGCCGCGGCTGGCTATAGAAACCCGCGCAGTTCGGCGCGCGATGCGCGGCCGTTTCCTCTTCACGGATATTCCTCACATGAAAACCTATTCGGCAAAGCCTGCCGAGGTGACGAAGAAGTGGGTGCTGATCGACGCCAAGGGTCTGGTGGTCGGTCGCCTCGCTTCGCTCGTTGCTATGCGGCTGCGCGGCAAGCACCTCCCGACCTATACGCCCCATGTCGATTGCGGCGACAACGTCATCATCATCAACGCCGCGCACGCGGTGCTGACCGGCCGCAAGCGCGAGCAGAAGGTCTATTACAAGCACACCGGCTATGTCGGTCACGTCAAGGAACGCACCGCGAAGTCGATCTTCGAGGGCCGTTATCCCGAACGCGTGGTGGAAAAGGCCATCGAGCGCATGATTCCGCGCGGGCCGCTCGGCCGCGTGCAGCTCGGCAATCTCCGTGTTTATCCAGGCGCCGAGCATCCGCACGAGGCGCAGACCCCCGAAAAGATCGATATCGCCAAGATGAACCGCAAGAACATGAGGGCCGCATAACATGGCCGAAAGCATGCAGTCGCTGGATCAGTTGTCGCAGCTCAAGCCGGCGACGCCGGAAGCGCCGAAATACGTCAAGAAGGTCGACAAATACGGCCGCGCCTATGCCACCGGCAAGCGCAAGGACGCGGTTGCGCGCGTCTGGATCAAGCCGGGTGCGGGCAAGATCATGGTCAACACCCGCGAGGTCGAAGTCTATTTCGCCCGCCCGGTGCTGCGCATGATGATTCAGCAGCCGTTGGTCGCAGCCGCCCGCAACGGCCAGTACGACGTGATCTGCACGGTCGCCGGCGGCGGCCTGTCGGGTCAGGCCGGCGCGGTGCGGCACGGCATCTCCAAGGCGCTGACCAACTTCGAACCGGATCTGCGGAGCGTCTTGAAGAAGGGTGGTTTCCTCACCCGCGACTCCCGCACCGTCGAGCGCAAGAAGTACGGCCGGGCGAAGGCGCGCAAGTCGTTCCAGTTCTCGAAGCGCTAATCGCGTCGTTAAAATTTGCCGCGAAGGCGGCATCCATGAACGTAAACAAAGGGCGTCTTCGGGCGCCCTTTTTGTCTGGAATTTTTCCGAAGAGTTGCGGTTCTTTTTCCTGAAAACTTGCGCCGTCGCACAAACGGATTTCGAACGCGGCGCTCCCTAGGGTTTAGTCCGGTAGTGGGCGCGCGTGTTTCGGCGGACACGCTGCATCAATATGCGAGGCAAGAGCGATGTCGCTCGACAGCATGACGCTTTATTTCGTTGCCACCATGGTCGCGGCGCTGCTCGGGGCCATGCTGTTGTTTTTCGGCAAGCAGGAGCGCAACCCGGCGCTGAAATGGTGGGGCACCGCCTATCTGCTCGGCGCGGCCTCGGTGGCGCTGTGGACGCTCGCCAGCAATACGCTTGGCGAGATGCTGTCGCTGGCGCTCAATGCCACAGGTTTCATAGCTTGCGGCATGGTCTGGAATGCCTCGCGGGTGTTTCACGGCCGCAAGCCCAACCTGCCTGGACTGGTGCTGGGCGCGATCGCCTGGATCGCCGCCGTCATGACGCTCGATCCGCACGCCATCGCCACGCGCATGACGATCGGCGCCGGCATTGTTGCGATCTACGCCGCGCTGACCGCCACCGAACTATGGTCGGAGCGTCGCAAGTCCCTGCAACGCCGCTGGCCTGCGATCGCCGTGCCGGTGCTGCACGGTTTCGTGCTGATGCTGCCGATCGTGCTTGGCGACCTCCTGCATCCCGATGACGACAAGTTCTCCTCCAGCATCTGGGTCACCGCATTTTCGATCGAGCTCGTGCTTTATGCGGTCGGCACCGTGTTCGTCATTTTCGTGCTGGTGTCGGAGCGTACCGTGAGCGCGCACAGGACGGCGGCCTCTATGGATCCGCTGACCGGCATGTTCAATCGCCGCGGCTTTGCGGAGGCCTGCGCGCGGGTGATCGAGCGCGAGGCGCAAGCCGGACGCCCGGTTACCGTGTTGATCTTCGACCTCGACCATTTCAAGGGGATCAACGACCGCTTCGGCCATCCGGCCGGCGACGAGATCCTGAAGCTGTTCGCCGCCATCGTCATCAACAACCTGCGCATCAGCGATCACTCCGGGCGGATCGGCGGCGAGGAATTCGCGGCGCTGCTGCCGTGTCCGCTGGAAGAGGGCGTGCTTGTGGCCGAGCGCGTGCGCGAGGCCTTTGCCGCGTCCGGAATCGTCAGCGAGGAGGGGCCGGTCGAAACCACCGTCAGCATCGGGGTTGCCGGCGGGCCGGCCGGCACGGAGCTCGAGGTGCTGCTGGCGGCGGCCGATACCGCGCTCTATCAGGCCAAGCGCGGCGGGCGCAACCGGGTCGAGGCGGCGCAGGAGTTGCCGCTGTCTCTGGAAAACTGGCGGCGCAGGACCGCGGGGCTCTCCGCGCCGGCGCGCACAGGGCCGGTGGTTGCGTGACGAGCGGGCAATCGTAACCTGCCGTTTACCATCCGGCCGTCATAGTCGCCGGATGAGACCGATCCGGAATCGTGAGGCCCAGACTGTCCTGACGTCGCTCGAAAGAGACGCGGCATCGGCGCGCGGCGGATTTGCCTGCCTGTTCTCGACGTCGGACGAATACGAGAGCGCAGTGATCGCCGAGCGCCGCGCGCAGGGCCGCTACGGCCGCCCGCGCAATCCATGGCCGATGATCATGTTCGCCGGCTGCGCGCTGATGGTGGTCGGCACGGTGCTGCTCTTCAGCTGAGTTTCTCTCCGCCCAAGGTGGAGCTCTCCTCGCTTCAAGCCGCCGCAGTCTCGGGCGGCTCTGATTCATCCGACTTGAAATAGTCGATCATCACCTTGACGATCGCCATCAGCGGCAGCGCCAGCGCCAGTCCCCAGATTCCGAACACGACGCCGAGCAGGATCTGGAATGCAAACAGCGTGGCGGGCGGAATGTCGAGCGCCTGGCGCTGCAGCAGCGGCGTCAGGATGTAGCTTTCCAGCGCGTGCACGCCGAGGAACAGGATGAACGCGCTCAGCGCTGCGATCCATCCGGAGGCAAGGCTCGCCAGCACGACGATCAGGCCGCCGATCAGCGCGCCGACGGTCGGGATGAAGGTGAGGATGCCGGCCTGAATCCCCAGGATGAACGAGCTCTGGATGCCGATGATCGCAAGCCCGATCCAGGTGACGAGGAAGACCACGAACATGGTGACGATCTGGGCGATCAGCCAGCGTTCCAGCGTCTCGCCGATGCGGTCGACGATGACGGTGGCGCGGGCGCGATGCCTGGCCGGCGCCATGAACAAAAGGCCGGTGCGATAGACGCCCGGCTGCGCGGCGAAGGCAAGCCCGAGAAACAGCACGATGAAGAAGTTGCCGACCGCGCTGAGCGTGCCCAATAGCAACTTCAAGGTCTGGCTCACGATGGCGCCGCCCGAGGAGGCAAGCGCGCCGGCGCTCGGCAGATTATGCGTCACCGGGGCGCCCGGCGTCGTGCTACCGGGCGAAGGCGCGTTTGCCGAGGAATTGCCGATGTCGAAATAGCTGGTGTCGACACCGTTGCGGTCGAGGAAGGCCTTGACGTTGACCAGTTGCGATTTGATGGTGTCGCTCAAGGCGGTGGCTTGCTGCCTGATCGTGGCACCGCCGAGAAACACCACGCCGGAGAATAGCGCGGCAAGCACGAGGCAGACGACGGCGAGCCGCAGCGGATGCGGCAGCCGAACAAGCTGGCCGAGCCGGTTGGACATCGCGTTGAGCGTGGTGCCGAGCAGCACGCCGGCAAAGATCAGGAACAGCGTCGCGGCGTAGTACCAGGTGAACACCACCAGCGCCGCGAACAGCACCACGCCGATGCCGCCGACCGAAATCGCCCACGCCAGATCGCTGCGGGTTTGTTGGCGATCCCCAGCCGAAGCGTCCACGTTGATTCCTTCTTGCACCGGTTTCGAACCCCACTCTTTCGTCAAATGCGCCCGGGATCAAGCTTCGCGAGGGCGCGCCGGTTTGACGCTGTCGCCTTCCTCGTGCGAAGCGATGACAGCAAAGGGTAAGGCGAGGGGCGTCGCGCATGAACCTCAAATGGCTTGGCCCGGTGGCCTTGTTGGCCGTGCTCTTCATCGGCGATCAGATTCGCATCAACCGGCCCGGGCATAAATACCGCCTGACGGTCGAGGTGGAGACGCCGGGCGGGGTCAAATCGGCCTCCGGCGTGATGTCCGTGCATCCCGACCGCGGTTACAGCCGTCGCGGGCAGACCACGACCAAGGGCGACGCCGTCGTCGTCGATCTCGGTGGCGGCAAGAATCTGGTCGCCCTGCTGGCGCATCTCGACAAGACGATCGATCTTGACGGCATCAATTATGTGGCGCTGCGCGCCTATCGGGCCGCCGGCCGCAACGTGTCGTTCAACGAGTTGAAGCGGACGACCGGCGCCGTGCCGGTGACAGGCGCGCTGATTCCGCTTCTCGTGACGTTTTCCGATCCCGTCGATCCGGCGACCGCGAGGGCGGTGGCGCCGGACGATCTGGAAGCAGCGCTCGGCAAGGGGTTTCGCCTGCACGGGGTGTCGGCCGAGGTCGTGCCGAACGGTTTCTGGCCGGTCGATTTCGGCGGCCCGCTCGGCGAGCCCGTGACCCGCGGGATCGAGGCGAAATTGCCGTGGTTGAAGCCGGCTGACGGATCGGCGGCAGTCGCGCTGCAAGCCGCGGGATTGCCTGGCGGCGAGGGGATCGACCCGAGAGAGGCGTTTACCCGGAAATAGCGAGTTGGGCCGATGTTCTTGCAGGGCTGTGACGTGCGGGACGGGGGCCTAACATGTTGATCCGGCGCAAGCCCACAGGCATGATCGGAATCTCGCAAAGGGGGCCAGTGAGGTTGGAACGGGCATGAGGAGGAAACCGGTCGTCGGCGTGATCGGGAACGCCTATCGGATCGAGAACAGATTCGCCACGCAAGTGGTGGGCGAGAAGAACCTGCGCGCGGTGGCCGATGTGGCGGGCGCGCTGCCATTGATGTTTGCGGGCGCTCCCGAGATCACCGACATCGGCGCGCTTCTGGACGTGGTCGACGGCATCGTGCTGACCGGGGCGCGCGCCAATGTCCATCCCACCCGCTTCAACACCGAGCCGGACGTCAAGCACGAGCCCTACGACATCCATCGCGACGAGGTCGCGCTGGCGCTGTCGGAAGCCTGTGTCGCCCGCGGCGTGCCGCTGTTCGGGATTTGCCGCGGCTTGCAGGAAATGAACGTCGCCTTCGGCGGCTCGCTGCATCCGGAGATTCGCGAGTTGCCCGGACGCATGAATCATCGGATGCCGCGGCTCGAGAACGGCGAAATCCATCCCGATCCCGTGGTCATTTTTGCCGATCGGCACGACGTCAGTCTGACACCTGGCGGCGCCTTCGCGAAGATACTCGGCTGCGACAAAATCCGCGTCAATTCGCTGCACGGGCAGGGCATTCTCACACCCGGCAAGCGCGTCGTGGTCGAGGGCGTGGCCGAGGACGGCACTATCGAGGCCATCCGCATCGCCGATGCACCGGGATTTGCGCTCGGCGTGCAGTGGCATGCGGAATACGATCCGCAGCGCAATCCGATCAATCGGGCGCTATTCCAGGCGTTCGGGAAGGCGCTGACGGCGAGTACTCGCGTATAACGGCTTGTCGCGACCGTAATTCTACGGGGTCGAAAATTGGCGATCGCGGGGTGGAACTCGTCTAAGCATTCCCGGATACCGGGGAGCGTCGAAGAAACGCACGCCGTCGCCGATTTGAGGCGTGAAGCCGGCTGCGCGTCCATCCTTCCGGACGACTGGGAGCCATGACCTTATCGGCCCGTTTCGCATTGGCGATGGTGTTCCTGGTCGTGGTGACGACCTTTGCGCTCAGCTTGATCACATACTACTTCGTGACCGAGGCGGTGATCCCGCGCGGGCTGGACCGCCTTGCGACGGAGGCGGCCCTGGGCGCTACCGAGATCGAGGCCGCGCTGAACGCTGCCCGCCAGGACCTGATGGTGATCCAGGGCGGCGTCACCGTGGCCCAAATGGTGGCCGCGCGCTTCAAGGGTCCGGTCGCGCTGCAAGCAGATGCTGAAATCCGTGGAAGCATCGCGACCCGATTTCTGTCGGTCCTCAAAATAAAGCCCGAATACGCCCAGTTGCGCATCATCGGCGCCGCGGACGGCGGACTGGAGCTGGTCCGCGCAGATCGGGGAGGATCAGGCGGCGCGGCTCGCATCGTTCCCGATGGCGAGCTCACGCAGCAAGGGGAACGCGACTATGTCAAGCGGACCGTGTCGCTCTCGCCCCCTGAAGTCTACGTTTCCGCGGTCGGGCTCATCGAAGGTGGCCGCGGGCATCCTACAACGCCGATGCTTCAAATCAGCGTGCCGCTGCTGGCGCCTGACGGCCAGACCTTCGGATTGGTCGTCATCGATTTCGACCTCGGACCAAGGCTCGATAGCATCAAGGCCGAGATTGCCAAAGACGATCGGATGACCGCGGTCAATGCCGCCGGCGATTATCTGCTGGAGTCCCCACTCAGGGCCGATGGGCGCGGCGCCTCAGGGCCGGCGAGGATCCAAGAAGATTTTCCAGAATTCGACCAGCTACTGGCCGGCGTAGCCAGCGGTAGCGGAGTTTGGCGCAACCGCCAGGGAATGCGATGCGGTGTAGGCTGGCACGCGGTGCGCATGGCCGGGGGCCCCGGCATAACCATACTTGTGGCCGCCCCATACGCGGTGCTGAACCATGGTTTTTCGGCCGTCAGCCGCTCGGCTCTGGCCGGAGGCGCGATCGCCGTTCTTCTTGCTCTGCTTCTCGCGGTGGCGATCGCGAGATCGTTGTCGAATCCGCTGACCCAGATGACGCGCGCCGTGCAGGGCCTGTCGCGCGGCGAACCGGTTGAACTGCCTTCGAACGGCGGCCGGGAGATCGCCATCCTTGCCGCCGCATTCGCGGAAATGTCGGCCCAGATCCACACCAAGCAAAAATTGCAAACGCAGGCGCATCGGGCTCTCGTCGACAGCGAGCAAGTGGCGCAGGCCATCATCCGGACCGCGCTGGACGCCTTTGTCCAGACCGACGAGACCGGCGTCGTCCTGGACTGGAGCCCGCATGCAGAAGCCTTGACCGGATGGCTCCGGGCGGAGGCACTCGGCGCCAACGTCGTGGACCTGGTTTCTCCGCCATCGCTTCGCGGCGCGCATCGCCGGCGGATCAATCGATTCCTGATCGAGGCTTCCGGCGGCATCAGCGGCATGCGGTATGAGACGCCTCTGCTGCACAAGGACGGCCACGAATTTCTGGTGGAAATATCACTGACGGCGCTGCGTCGCGGGGACGGCTGGATCATCAACTCGTTCCTCAGGGACATCACCCAGAAGCGCATGGCCGAGGAGCAGTTGATCCAGGCGCAAAAGATGGAATCGGTTGGGCAATTGACCGGCGGCATAGCCCACGACTTCAACAACATGCTCACGGTGATAACCGGCACGATCGAAATCCTTGCCGAGGCCGTCAAGGAAAATCCAGCTCTCGCGACCATCGCCAAGTTGATCAGCGACGCCGCCGATCGGGCGGCGAATCTCACGGCAAACCTGCTCGCCTTTGCCAGGAAGCAGCCGCTGCGCCCGATGGAGATCGACGTCAATGCGCTGGTCAACGAGGTCGTCGAGTTGTTGTCGCCGACGCTCGGGCGACAGATCAACATCCAAACCCGTCTGCGCGATGATGTGTGGCCGGCGCTGGTCGATCCGGCTCAGCTTAGTTCGTCGCTCGTCAACCTCGCGATCAACGCCCGCGATGCCATGCCGTCGGGGGGAACTTTGACGTTCTCGACCAGCAATATCAACCTGGGCGGGCAAGAGGCGGCGGCGGGCGGAGTCAGTGCGGGCGACTATGTCGTGATTGAGGTTGTCGACACTGGCGTCGGTATTCCCAAGGCCATCCGCGACAGGATTTTCGACCCCTTCTTTTCGACCAAGCAGATCGGTACCGGAACCGGCCTCGGGCTCAGCATGGTGTTCGGCTTTGCGAAGCAGTCGGGCGGCAACATCGAGGTGCAAAGCGAGGAAGGAAACGGGGCAAATTTCCGGATATTCCTTCCCAAGGCCCACTCCGGGCCCCGGCAGGTGCAGCGGGCGCTCACCGAGCAGCTACGTGGCGGGTCCGAGACGATACTGTGCGTCGAGGACGACAACGAGGTGCGGGCCTACGTCACGGGCCAGCTCAAGAGCCTGGGGTACAAAGTCATATCGGCCGCGGACGCAGCCGAGGCACTGGCGATCGTCGAAGCCGGCACCGCTTTCGATCTTCTGTTCACCGATATCGTCATGCCCGGAAATCTGAACGGCAGGCAACTGGCCGAAAAGCTTGCCGAACGACTGCCGTCCCTCAAGGTGCTCTTCACTTCCGGAAACGCCTATGGGGCGATCCCCTTGCAAAACTCTCCGGAGCGTAACTTCCCGCTTCTGAGCAAGCCGTACCGGAGAGAGGAACTCGCACGCCTGTTGCGCCATTGCCTCGATCAGGCGCTGGACCACATGGGCGACCCCATACCACTGCCTTACTCCGTGCTGCCGGACCTCGAGCGATTCCTGCGGGAGAACCCGCCGAAGAAGAAGCCATGAGCATTGCGGCCAGACGAGCGAGCCGGGTAGGCGTTTGACGTTACGTCAGCAGGTGGAAATCGAACGCGTGGGATGCGGCCGCGGAAGCGCTGGAAAAGACATCACCAGCTTGGTTGAGCTGCGCCTCGTGCGCGGCAAAACCATCGAATGCGAAGAATGCGTCACTTGACGGAAATGCGCCGGTGCCGGCGGCGGCGTTGCCGATCGTCGCGGGATTGCCGGCGAGATCGGTGACGCCTTGCAGGCTGCCGCCGGAATCCGCCAGCATTTGGGTCACGTAGGCGTGGCCGACAAACGAGAAATCGAAGACGAGTTTGCTCGGATCGTGCAGCGCGGCGGTGGCGGCCGCGTCATAAGCGCCGGTCACGGAGGCGCCGATCGTCAGTGTTGCGCCGTCGCTCGCTTGAACGGGCTTGTTGAAATCGAATTCCGCCGCGGCGCCAAAGCTGAGCAGTGGTACGGAGACGTCCACGAGCTGCGGCGGTGTGGTGTCGATCTGCAGGGTGCCGGGAGGATTGCCGATCGCGCCTGTGAAAACCGCGTCATGGCCGTTCGAGTCCTGTGCGGTGGCGCCATTCAGGTTCACGGCCGTGACCGTGAGGTCGGGCGTATTCTCGCCGTTGGCGACCGTGTAGGTGAAGCTCAGCGCCTTGGTGCCGCTGCCGCCGGAATAGGTGGCGACGCCGCCGTCGTTGAGCGACAGCGTCGGCGTGCCGCCCGTCGTGTCGATAGCGATATCCTCGTTCATGTTGAGGGTGAGCGTCACGACGTGACCGGCATTGAGATCACCCGAGCCGTCGGTGATGCCAGGCCCGGACACCGCGACCGACGCTTGGCCCGGATCAGGGCTGGTCACCGGCGCGACGGCCGGGTCGATGAAGATCAGCGTCCCCCCGTATCCATCGTCCGTGACATGGAAATTCTGTCCGGCAAAATTGTCATGGGGGTCGAACTGGAAATCGTAGGTTTGGTGGTTTTCGACGATTTGCAGAACGTTGCCCGGCAGCAGCTTGACGCTGGGGTGTGCTCCGATGGCCGCGCCATAGAAATCGAGCGTGTCGCCGGCCACGAATCCGCTGATGACGTTGGTTGGTGCGGTGGGGCCGTCGATTTCGAGCGATCCGCCGGCGCCCTCGAACGTGATCGTGCCGTTCAGCGTGCCGCCGGCGGCGACCTCGACCGAACCGCCCGGCAATATCATGAGATCGCTCGCCGATTGCTGGCCCGAATCGACGAAATACATCTCGCCCCTGATCACGACGTTGGCCGGCTGGGCCGCTTCCCAGCCGAGCACATGCATCAAGGTGAGGTCGGTATTGGTGATCTGGTTGAGGACGCCGGGGTTGCTGAAATCATTGAACGCATCGTTGCCGAACGGGCCGGGTCCGCCGCCGGACCCAAACCCCTGATCCCAATCGCCGAGATCTCCTCTTGCTGCGTGGTTGTTCCAGGTGCCGAGAACGGTATTGCCGTTGTCGATCGAGAAATAGCCGGTGGTGTGGCCCGGGCCAGGTGCCAGCTCGCGCACGCCCGGGCCTGAGAAGCGAAACAAGTCCGGTACGCCCCAGCCATGGCTAAAGTGTTCGCCGTTGACGCCAAGGAAGGAGTTTCGCCCCATCACCTCGGTGATCTCGTGCTCGATCGTGCCGACGAGATAATATTTGCCTGAGGCGGGTGTCGCGGTGGGACTGAAGGACCAGTCGCTGGCGTTGCCGTCGAAGCCGACCCAGCCGTCGAAACCCGAAGCGTTCCCGGGCATCAGGCCGAGCGCCTTGGCCTCGGCCGTTCCGATGTCGAAGGTGCCGCCATTGGTTGGATCAGAAAGGCCTGCGAAGGTCTGCACCGCGGCTTGCAGATCGGGCGATGCGCCGGGCAGCAATGCCTGCGCGTTGAGCGCATTGACGATGTCGGCGTAACTGTAGGCCGGCGCGCCGGCTTCCTCGCTCTCGCCGAGATCGGTCGGATTGAGTGCTTGTCCGCCGACCTCGCCCCATCCGATGTGGATGTTGAGCGTCACATTGTTGCTGAACGCGGCGTCGAGCAATTTGACGACATAGGCGACGTCGGTCTTGAACGCCGCCGGCGCTGAGGCGACGCTGGAATCGTAGCTGACGTTGATCTGCATGGGAATCCGACACGTTGAGGCAATGCCTGCGATCATAGCCGGTGCCAATACCGCGGACTAGGACTGACCGGCGTCGCAACTGGATGGATCGGCGCTGGCGTTCTCCACGAACCGGCGCCGCGCGGACCGGTCTGCAGAGAAGACACGGCGATGAAATCGATTGCTGGCGCGGCACTATAGAGTGAGCCGCTTGACGCTGCTCGCGTGAACAAGGGCGAGAATAAGAACACCGTCCAACGATATTTCGTAAAGAATGACGTGCGATCCGTGCTCATGACGCCGGACACCTGGCGCTATCGCCTCCGCTTCTCGGCCCATGCGGGGATTGTCCGCCAGCAATTGAAAGGTGTGTTCCAGTTCGGTGGCATAGGTTTCTGCCTGCCGTGCTCCAAACTGCTCATGGCCAAATAGGAAAATGTGGAAAAGGTCGGCCTCGGCCCGTTTCGTCAGGGCATATTCACTCATTCAAACGGCCGCTAGCCTTTGCGTGTTTCTTCGCCTGAGCGAGAATCTCACGGACAGATTTTTCACCAACGCCGCTGGCGCGCGATTGATCGACGATCCGCCGAAGGTCATCCATCGTTAGTTCCGGGTGTGAACGGCGCTCGCGGTCACGACGGACTAGATCGCGCACGTAATCGCTTGTGCTGGCATACTCGCCTTCCTTGATCCGGGCCTCGATCCAATCCTTCATCGGTTCAGGCAGGGATATTGTCATCGTTGCCATGCGGCACCTCCTACTCCTTCCAGCATACCAAAAATAGGAATATTTCACAAATATTCTTATTTGCTCTTATTACGCCAAGACCTGGTACGCCAAGGATGGAAGCCCAATGGCCGAGACCACATCGTGGCCTCGGTTTAGGGCCGCCCGACCGCAGTCAGGCAGGACGGTCCTATCTTCAAACGGACCCGATAGCCAAATCGCAAGCAGATCGATGCTGAGAGACAGATGCTCCGGGAGCGATGGCGCGTGACGAAGCGGACTTCGGCAGCGGGCCGATCAGCGGGTGGGCCCGGCCTCGGCTCCGATCAGATCCCTGATGGCCGCGTCAAACTGGCTGGCGGAGGTGGCGATCGTCAATCTCGCCTCCTCCTGGAAGGCCGAGAAGGTGCCGACCACGGCAGGGACGCCATCGATTTCCGCCAGGATCGGCGAACCCGAGTAGCCGAAATTCGCCAGGCACTGGACCATCAGCAGCCGATTGTCCTTGCCCAGATCGGCGCGGCAGTTTCGCAGCGCGGTCGGGGAATAGCGCCGTTCTTCGCCATAGCCGATCTCGGAGATCGTTCCGGCACGCGTGGCGGCCCTCAGTTCCTCGCGTGTCAGCGCCTTCACCGCGACGGGCCGCGCCGGCACCGCGTCCTTCAGCACGATCAGCGCCCAGTCTGCCGGCGATCGATCGAGCGTCCACTTGTCCCTCAGGGTCGGAATGAAATCCTTCGCCACGACGAACCGCTCGGCAGCCGTGGATGATGCAGGCGTTCCCTTGTTCATGCCGGCCAGGAAGCGGACGTTCCCAGGGCTGACCGGCTCGGTTCCGTTCAACAGGCAGTGCGCGGCGGTCAGCACGATCCGGGGTGCAACGAGCGTGCCCGTGCACCAGCCGCCGGTGCTGAAATGCGCAACGGCGACGACGCCGATCGACGAGGCCGGCCAGCTCGAGGCATCCACGACCTCTCCGATATGCCGATCGAGGCCGAGCAGTTCTTCGGCTCGCGGGTTTGCGACGGCGGTGAGCGATGATTCGGGCTTTGGCTTCCAGTGGTCGATGATCTCCTGGGCCTGGCCGCGCTGCGCCTCGGTCAGCGCCAGCTTCTGCACGACGCGTGCGGCGGATCGGACGCCTCCCTTGCCGGCCATGACGATGTACGCGTAGCCCTGCACCAGGTCCTTTGGGACGCCCCGGCCGTCCAGGGTCATGATGCCGAGCATGTACTGGGCCTGGGAAAACCCCTGCGCGGCGGCCCGGGCGAACCATCGCGCGGCTTCCGCCTCATCGGGCCGCACGCCTTCACCATTCACGTAGGCGATGCCGAGAAAGTGCTGCGCGACCTGAAGTCCCTGGTCTGCGGCCTTGCGGTACCATGCGATCGCCTCGGCAGGATCTCGCTGCACCCCCCATCCGTAGGCGTGCATGAATCCAACGTCGAACTGGGCGCGGGCATCGCCTTTCTCGGCAAGCGCAGACAGCGATCGAAGCGCGGTGGCGTAATCGCCCCTGTGGGCCGCGGCGACGGCATCGTCGAGTTCGGCTGCCGTCGCCGGACCAACGAGGCCGAGAAGGAGGATGAGGAGTGCGAGAGCTCTGTTGATCATGCGCGTCCACGGCAATGACGGATTCCGCCAGACCACACGATCAAGACGGCGACCGTATGACTGGCTGGCGGCGGGTTCATTGGCCCCGCGTGCGCGCAAGTTTGATCACGTTACTCATCGTATGAACAGGCGCCTGCTCGCGACGCGAAGACCTGATGAAATTCGGGAAACGCTTTCGAGAAGGCGCATGCCGGCGCGTCGCCGCAAGGCGTGGACCGTTCGCAAAACCGACACAGCTCTGTCACCCGCGCTGGCTAAGTGGTCGCGGGTGATGACCAACTTTGTGGGCAATAGGCAATAGAAATGAAAACCAAACTTCTTTCTACGGTTGCGATGTTCGTGGTTGCTGCTGCGGTTTGGCACTCCACTCCGGTCTCCGCCGATCAGGACGACCGCGACCGCGATCGCGACGATCACCATTCGCATGACGTGCATACCGCGACGCCGATCAAGCATCTCGTGATCATCTTCAACGAGAACCGCTCGTTCGACCACTATTTCGCAACCTATCCGACCGCGGGCAATCCGCCCGGCGAAATTCCCTTCAAGGCGAACCCGCACACGCCGAAGGTGAATAACCTCGCCAACGCCAATCTTTTGGTCAACAACCCGAACGATACCAACACGGCGAACGGCACCGGGGCGACGAACCCGTTCCGTCTCGACCGCACCCAGGCCAATACCCGCTCGCAGAACCACGCCTACACGCCCGAGCAGCAGGCCTATGACAACGGCAAGGCCGACCTGTTTCCGGAATTCACCGGCCGCGGCACCGCCGGCGGCGTCGGCGCCTTCGGCACCAACGGGCAGGTGATGGGCTACTTTGACGGCAACACCGTCACCGCGTTCTGGAACTACGCCCAGAACTTCGCCATGAGCGACAACGCCTATACCGACACCTACGGGCCGTCGACGCCCGGCGCGGTCGAGGTGATCTCCGGCCAGAACAATGGCGTGCAAAACATCGTCGGCACCTCCTCGTCGGTCGCCGATGGCCAGGGCGGCCTGACGCTGATCGGCGACACCGATCCGGCCTTCGACAAATGCTCCAGCACGACCAGCACGATCTTGATGTCGGGCAAGAACATCGGCGACCTGCTCAACGCCGCGCAGATCAGCTGGGGCGGCTTCATGGGCGGCTTCGACCTCACGCTCAGCAACACCAATGGCACGACCAACTGCGCGCGCAGCACCTTCTCGAGCAACGTGGGCGGCACCATCACGGACTACATCCCGCACCACGCCTGGTTCCAGTACTACAAGTCGACCGCCAACCCGAGCCATGCGCGGCCGAGCTCGATTGCCGCGATCGGCCATACCTTGGAGAGGGACGGCAAGACCGTCGATCCGGCCAACCACGCCTACGATCTCGAGGATTTCTACGCGGCGGTGAAGGCCGGCAACTTCCCTGCCGTCTCTTACATCAAGATGCCGGCTTTTCAGGACGGTCATCCCGGCAATTCCGATCCGCTCGACGAGCAGGTAGGAAACGTCGACCTGATCAACTTCCTGCAGAAGCAGCGGGAGTGGAAGGACACCGCTGTTATCGTGACCTATGACGACTCCGACGGCTGGTACGACCACGCCTACGCCACGCCGACCAGCGCCTCGTATGACGCGACCGCCGATCAGGTCAACGGCCCCGGCAAGTGCGGCACCGGCGTCGCTAGCCAGCCGCAACCGGATGGCCTCGACGGCAAGCCGGTGAACGGCCGCTGCGGTCCGGGCACGCGCATCCCGTTCCTGGTGATCTCGCCCTTCGCCAAGAAGAACTTCGTCAGCCAAACGCGCATCTCGCAGGCCTCCGTGGTGCGCTTCATCGAAGACAACTGGCTGCGCGGCCAGCGTGTCGGCGCCGGCTCGTTCGACGCCAGCGCCGGATCGATCATGGACATGTTCGATTTCGACGACGATCGCGATTTCGATCGCGATCACGATCGCGACGATCAGGCGAACAGGCTGTTCCTCGATCCGACCGCCGGCACGGTCGTCGTCAGTGTGCCGGACGGGCACTGATCCGCCAGAAATGACATGAACAGCCGTACTTTTTGGCTCCTCGGCGCCGGCCTGCTCTGCATGGCCGGCGCCGTCTCCGCAATCGAGACGCAGCGGGTCGAGACGCAAGGACTCGCGGGGGCGAATCCGAACCCGATTCACCTCGTGCGTCCGCGCGCCGCCCCGCTCTCCGCGATGGCACAGCTCGGCCAGCAGATTTTTCACGACGCGTCCCTTTCCTCGTCCGGCACGCTGTCTTGCGCGTCCTGTCACAGCCCGGACCACGCTTACGGTCCGCCCAATGATGAGCCGGTCATGCTCGGCGGCGCCACCGTGTCGCGGCAAGGTGCGCGCGCCGTGCCGTCGCTGACCTATCTCGAGCGCCATCCGAATTTCAGCATCGGCCCCGACCATGGCGACGACGATAACGCCCTTGGCCTGGCGCAGATGGCCGCGCTTGGTCTAAACGCCGCGCGCGCGAAGAAGACCGCGACCGAGACCGCAGCGTCGGCGGGAAATATTGTGCCGCAAGGCGGCCTGTTCTGGGACGGCCGCGCCGATACGCTGCAGGATCAGGCGATCTTTCCGCTGCTCGACCCGCGCGAGATGGACGGTGGCAGCACCGAAATTGTGGCGGACAAGCTGCGCCACGCGCCCTATGCCGAGCATTTCGCCGGACTGTTCGGCGCTGGCATCTTCTCAAATCCGCGCCTGCTGATCTCGGAGGCGATGTTCGCCGTCGCACGTTATCAGTTCGAAGAGGTGAGCTTCCATCCCTACACCAGCAAGTTCGATTACTGGCTCGAGGGCAAAGCGCGGCTGAGCGAGGGCGAGTTGCGCGGCCTGCAATTGTTCAATGACCCTGACAAGGCGAATTGCGGCGGCTGCCATCTGTCGAGGCCGACCCGCGACGGCCTGCCGCCGCTCTTCACCGACCACCAGTACGAGGCGCTCGGCGCGCCGCGCAATGCCGCGCTGGCTGACAACCGCGATCCCGGCTATTTCGATCTCGGCGTCTGCGGTCCGCAGCGCACCGACATCGCCGACCAGACCCAATATTGCGGCATGTTCCAAACGCCGACCTTGCGAAACACGGCGACCCGCCGCGCGTTCTTCCACAACGGCGTCTTCCGCAGCCTGCAGCAAGTGCTCGATTTCTACAATTTCCGCGACACCAATCCGGAGAAGGTCTATCCGCATGCGGCGGACGGGACGGTGCAGAAATACGACGACCTGCCGGCGAAGTATCATGCCAACATCGACGTGACCGATCCGCCGTTCGATCGCCACCCGGGCGAGGCGCCGGCGATGACCGCGCAGGACGAAGCCGACATCATCGCCTTCGTGAAGACGCTGACAGACGGCTACCAGCCGAAACCTCTAGGCGTTGTGGACGATCGATGAAGTTTTATGTGGAGCAGCTTGGCTTCACCTGCTCACTGCAAATTGGAAAATCGGCTGCAAACCCGGGCTCCCGAAAATCCTTGAAACCACCGAAGACACCCCCTTAGATTGAACATCGTCACATGGATAATGTTGCGGCTTCGTTGCAACGAGGGCGTGTAAATTTTTGTCATGAGATCGTCTTTGGCGGTGTTGTTGCTCGCGTTTCTGCCTTGTGGCGTATTGGCCCAGAACGATCGGGATTGGCGGTTGTGCAGGGCGGCTGATGCCGACCATCTTGCGATTCCGGCCTGCACGCGCCTGATCAACGCGGGCGCCTTGTCCGAGCGCGACCGCGCCACCGCCTACGTCATTCGCGGATCGGCCCATTGGCGACAGCGCGATTTCGACGAAGCCATTGCCGACGAGAACGAGGCAATCAAGATCGATCCGAACCTTGCCGCCGCCTATGTGGCACGTAGCGCGGCCTATGGCAGCAAGGAGGACGACGACCAGGCGATCGCCGACGCCAGCAAGGCCCTCGAGATCGATCCGAACCTCGCGGCGGCCTACCTCGACCGCGGCATTGCGCGCGGCCACAAGGACGATCTCGACGGTGCGATCACCGACACGACCAGGGCGGTCGAACTCGACCCCAACAACGCGCTCGGCCTCATTGCGCTCGGGATGCTGCATGCGAAAAAACGCGAGCCGGGGCTCGCCTACGCTGACTTTGGCAAGGCGACCGAGGTCGAGCCCCGCGGCGGCTTCGACGGCTACCGCGTTCGCGGCATGGCGTTTGAGCGCAGAAACGACTTTCGCCATGCCATCGCCGATTTCAGCCGCTGGATCGAGATCGATCCTGCTTGCGCCTTCGCCTATGCGTTGCGCGCGGACGCGTTCTTGCGGAACGCCGACGATGAACATGCCTTTGCCGACGCCGGCAGGGCGATCGACATCAATCCGAGATCGGCTGTCGGACATGAAATCCGCGGACGAATCTACGCGTTCCGGCGCGATCCCGCGCGCGCCGCCGATGATTTCACGGCCTGGATCGAGACCGAGCCGAAGAACGCCAGCGCCTATCATCTCCGAGGACGGGTCTACACCGACAATTACGACTATGATCGCGCGATCGCGGATTTCACCAGGGAGATCGAGATCGAGCCCGACAACGCCGATGCCTATCGCGGCCGCAGCCTCGCTTATGTGAAAAAGCAGAACCCGACCGCGGGGCTCGCCGACTACAACCGGGGGATCGAGGCAGCGAAGCGGAAGATCCAGTCCAGCGATCGCCCGCTGCAGTAGGCCGTGGCGGTTGGCCCGTCGTCGTTCGCCTGACGGCGCTTTGAGAATCACGCGACTTGATTCGCAGCGGACGCGGGGGTCGGCGGCCTCGCAGTGTGGAAGAGAGAAGGTCCCGCCGCGCGGCGCGCAGCGGGTCTTTTTTTGATCCGATCGATAGAGCGGGGGGCGGGTCGTCGAAACGACCCAGCGGCTTCGGTTTTACTTCAGGACCTCGACGCCTCCTTCGCGCACGGCCTGGAGGCTGCGCGGGTCGAGGTCGAGCGCGTCGAGGATCGTCGGCGCGATCTGGGTGGTGAAGGTAGTGTCCTGGACGACCTTCGCCTCAGTGATACGAGGCGAAGATACCAGCAGCGCCACGTTACGATCGTCCTTGGAGAAGCCGCCGTGCTCGGCGAGCTTGCTGCCGCCGGTGCAGATGACGCCGTGATCGGTGATGGCGATAAAGTCCGGCACGCGGCTGTTGTGGAACGGATCCTCATAGAACCGGGTCAGTTCATCGCGGTCGAGCAATTGCTTGATATGCAGCGCCGTCGCGTTGGCCAGGATGTAGGCCTTGGCGTCAGCATAGTAGGGATGGCCGGTCGCCGGATTGGTCGCCTGTTGCATTTCCGGCGACAACCAGACCAGCGCCTCGTCGTCGCAGATCTCGAAGCCGTTGGCGCCGAAACCGGGCGCGCCTGCATATAGCGCGTCGGAGATCGCCACGCGGTCCTTGACGTTGATCGGCGACTGGCCGTGCTTGGCGCTGACGATGATCAGCGTCGAATTTTCGAGATTCTTTGTCTTCAGTTCGCCGATGAACTTGCCGAGCGCGTCGTCCACGAACTGCAACTGCAGCGTGAGCGCATTGCCGGGCGTTGCCTGGGCGTCGAGATAGCCGCCTGTGAGCGACTTGTCGGCATCCGCGTTGCCCGACTTGGCGAGCTTTTGGCCAACGCTGACCGCCTGGAAGTTCATGCCGAAGATCGCGGGGACGGGCTTGTTGTGAGTTCGCGCGCCGTCAAAACCGTCGATCCAGTTCACCACCGCTTGAACTTTCAGCGAGTCGTAGGTGCGAACGCCGGTGTAGCTGGTGGTGTAGTCGTCGCCGGTTTGGGCGCCGAGATCGAGCGTGTCCTGCGAGTTGATCTCCGGCGCATAGAGTTCGTCGAGGCCGGCGCCCGACGGGCCCATCAGGTCCTCGTAGGCCGGATGCTTGTCGGACCAGACAGTGCGCATTCCCGCTGCCTTGATGACTTCGAAGATCGTGTTGGTGCGAACATATTCGTGGGGAAAGACCGGGACGCACTGGCCGTTGACCAGCTTGCGCTGCATGTTGTCCGTATCGAGCTGCGTGTAGACCTGACCGATCGTGCCGCCGCCGGTGATGTCGCCCACCAGTTGGGTGGAGAAATTGTAGCTCTTGTCGAGCGCCTCGAAGTTGGTGATTTCGGTTCCCGGTGCGCCCACGCAACCGGGGTCCGGAAGGCCCTTGCTGGTGTAGAAGGCCTTGGCGGGATATTCGGTGCGGTCGTAGCTGTCGTCATAGAACAGGCCGCCGGACTTCGGCGTCCCGCCGGTAACCTGCGCCAGGATGCCGGGATAGCTGTCCGACGGCGCGGTCGTGTAGGCATTGGGATAGACGACGCCGTTGTGGGCGAGCTTGGCGAAATTGCCGTTGGGATGGCTTTCGATCCATCGGCTCAGGTCGATGGAGTGCATGCCGTCGACGCTGACCAGCAGCACGTGCTTGTAGCCATGCCCGGCATGCGAATGCCTGATGTCGTCGTCGGCCCGCGCGACCGTGACGCCGCATGCAAGCATCGCGCCCGCGATCGCGGCGGTTGACAACAAATAGCCATGAAAACGACGCATGAGCTCGCTCCCCAGTCTGGTTTTTGATAAGAATTTCCCTTCGACTGGGCCGCGACAATGTATTCGCCGTCGGTTGACGCAGTCATGACGGTCTCTTGCGAATTGAATGACGGTGTTCCTGTGAAGGAACACCCGCGCCAATTTCCGTAATCGAAGCTTCACGAGAGACTTGTCCGCCGGGTGTGCCGGTGTCCTGATTTGTTCGTTGCCGAACGCCCGCCCGTAGAATTACTGGGACGGCATTCAATTAATTCGCGCGTCATAGAGTGACGGCAGATATGGACCGCCGGCATTTGAGAGAGCCGACCACGGAAATGCCAACACCGCCGAGCGAAGATATTCCGCTCAGGCGGTGTTGTGTTTCGGGCCCGCGCTGGCGTCCGCGGAGGGCGTCATGAGTGCCATGCGCTGGTTGAGCTTGCTCGGTCTTCTTGGTCTGGCCGCATCGTGCCCTGCGGTCGCCCAGGACTATCCTTCCCATGTCGTTACCATCGTCGTGCCGAACGCCCCTGGAGGCCCTTCGGATCTGTTCGCGCGCTGGATCGGACACTTGATGAGCAAGGAACTGGGGCAGCAGATCATTGTCGAGAATGTGGCAGGCGCGAGCGGTACGATCGGTGCGAGCCGCGTCGCCCAGGCTGCGCCGGATGGCTACACGCTTCTGATGCACAACATTACGTTTGCAGCGGCACCCGCGCTCTACAAGAGCCGCACCTATGACCCTCTCAGGGATTTCGATCCGATCGGCCTTGTCACCGAAACACCGCAAGCCATCGTGGCCAGGAAGGCGATCGCTGCGACAAATTTGCGCGAGCTGATTGCCTACATCAAGACCAACCAACGGACCATCAATCTCGCCGATGCAGGACGGGGCAGCGCATCCTATCTCTGCAACCTGTTCTTTGCGCAGGCCATCGGCGCGTCAATGATCGCCGTCTCGTATCGCGGAATGAATCCTGCTCTGAACGATCTGCTGGCAGGCCAGGTCGACCTCATGTGTGACCAGGTCGCCAATACGGCCGAGCAGATCAAGGCCGGAAACATCAACGCCTATTGCGTGACCGCCCGTGAAAGGCTGGTCCAGCTCCCAGCTTTGCCGACGTGCGACGAGGCGGGACTTCCACATCTCGAAACCAGCGTCTGGGTCGTCCTTCTTGGTCCGCGAGGAATGCCGCAAAACGTTGTCTCCAGGCTCGCCTTCGCCTTGCGGCAAGCTCTGCATGACCCGGCTTTGGCACAACAACTGGCGAAGCTCGCGACGACAGTTGCTTCGGACGATTTGGCCACGCCGGAGGGGTTGAGCGCGTTTCTCAAGGTGGAAGTGGAGAAATGGAATCAGACGCTGAACGCGATGCATGTCACGCCTGAGTAGGGCCTCCACCCCTGCGGGCATTCCGGCGGCATCCATTCAATTCAGGGACGTTTCGGCGCCGCAGAGGGTAGCTGCGTTGCCAAACCGTCAGCGCAGGTTGGCGCGAAGCTCGCGCACGCCTCGTCCCAGGCGTTCGCGCAACAGCGTTCGCAACGTTGCTCCGTCGACATAGCCGACCTCGGCGGCGATGGCGTCGAGGTCGAGGCCGCTGCCGTGGAGCAGAGATTGCGCGCGTTCGACACGCAGATCCTGGAAGTACGAAAGCGGCGATTTGCCCAGCACCGCTTCGCAGCGGCGTTGCAACGTGCGTGCGCTCGTTGCCAGCGCGTTGGCGGCTTCCTGCAACGAGAAGCCTGCCTTGAGATGGTCGCGCGCCCACCGCTCGAAGCGCAGAATGAGCGGATCGGCCTGCGCCAGATGATTGGGGATAATGTAGGTGGCTTGCGAGGAGCGTATGTCGGCGAGCAGGTAGCGCGAGACGACAGCGGCCAGTTCCGGGCTGGCCTTGCGTATCAGCCAGAGGGCGAGATCGAGATGCCCCATCGCCGCGCCGGCCGTAACGCCCACGTCTGATGGCACGAGCATCCGGGACTCATCGAGCGAGACATTCAGGTAGCGTTGCCGAAACAGCGGCGCGAGCCACCAGGTCGTCGTTGCTTCCTGATGATCGAGAAGTCCGGCTTCCGCCAGCAGGAACGTACCGATGCAGGCAGCGGCGATTTGGGCGCCTTCGTCATGCCACTTCCGCAGCTGCGTCTTGGCCTGAATGACATCCCGTCGTTCGAGAGCCGGGATCAACTGCTCCGGCCTCCCGGTATTGAGCGCCGGCACGATCACCCAGTCCGGCTTCAGATCTGGCGTTATGGCTTGCACGGGTGTCGCCAGTCCCTGACCGGTCCGGACCCTGCGCCGAACGCCTACAATCGACACATCGAAACGGACCGTCCCGCGCATTTGCAGAGCCGAGAATTTATTGGCGATCGTGAACGCATCGAGCGTCACGGTTAGCCCCGTGTCCCACAGACCGTCCAGGGCAAGTACCGTAATTCGCATGGCGCAAATGACCTCAAAGTTGGCAGTTACGGCGATACCGACTTTTGTTTTGTTGAGCTAGATAACTCCTTGTGATGATGGCTCGGCTACGAGGTCACGTAGGGAGATATCCTATTGATTCTACCTGATATTGCTACAAAAAATAGCAAACATTAAATGTCGTAAATGGTGCTAAAAATGTCAATTACGGCACTATCGGTGACCAAAATGCCGAGTAGATTCGTCTTCAGCAAACATCTCAACCAAAGACAAGGAGATCACCCATGAAAGTCATGGCTATCGCGTCCGTCAAGGCACCGCTCACGCCGGAGCAGCGAAGCAGATCATGCCGAACGAGGTCCCAGCCACGCTCAAGCTCTACCTCAACGGCACGATCGAGCAGTTCTGGTTTCGTGACAAAGCCGGCCCGGTTTTTCTCATGAACGTCGAGTCGGTCGAACAGGCCAAGGCGGCGGTCGATGCGCTTCCACTCACGGCTGCGAACTTGGCGACCTACGAGCTGATGCCGCTGAGCCCGCTCATGCAGCTGGGCATGTTGATCCCTGGGAAGTGATCAGGGTGCCGCCGCGAAGGTGGCGGCGGCATGACGCGGGCAGCGCGTTTGTCTAAGCGCGGCGGTCTGCCTGTCGTGTTCGATCTCATTGAGAGCCTTCGCTGAGATGGACCGAGGGCAGATCGCCCGTCGATGAACCGAATTAAAAAGGATCGCAAATGCAGGAACTGATCACGTTGTCCATTGAAGCCCACGGCGGGCTCGATCGATGGAATCCGCTACGCCAAATCTCCGCGACCTTCGCCCCTGGCGGCATCGGGCTGAAGCAACGAGGCCAGGAAGCCTTCACGCAGATGTCCACGCGGGTGACTGTCGACACGCGCGAGCAAAAAACGACTTTTGGACCTTTCCTGGCTGCCGGGCAGTGCGGCATTTTCGAGCCAAATCGCACGGCTGTTGAGACTGTCGCTGGCACCATTTTGGACGAGCTGAAAAATCCACGTGACTCCTTCAAGATCATGGCCGTGGGAACTCCTTGGAGCGCGACCCAACTGGCCTACTTCGCCGGTTACGCGATGTGGATGTACCTCACCGTGCCGTTCTCTCTTTTGAGAGATGGGATTGAATGTCAGGAAGCCGAACCTTGGGCGGAAGACGGAGAAACGTGGCGCGCATTGAAGGTCACCTTCCCGAAGTCATACGTCACGCATTCCACAGAGCAGACCATTTTTTTGACGGCAAGGGGCTGATCCGCAGGCATGACTACACGGCCGCAGTATCCGGCGATGCGAAGGTCGCCCATTATCTCTACGATCACCAAATCTTCGATGGGATTGTGTTTCCCACCCGGCGCCGCGTTTATCTTCGTGGCCCCGACCTGAAGCCGCAGAAAGACCTCGTGATCATTTCGGCTGATCTCAGCGACTTCAAGCTCTCGCGCGCGGGCCCTTAGAGCGTGCCGAATTGCGATCAGGGCGGTGGTGCCTCCGGCCGGCGCGCCGGAACAAGGGAAGGCTTGAGGAAATATTGTCATGAAGTTCGACTTAGAGAGTCTCGATGAAGATACGCGGTACAAGCTGATGCTGGCGACGGTGTTGCCGCGGCCGATCGCGTGGATCACCTCTCAGGACAGCAATGGACTGGTCAACGCCGCGCCGTTTTCCTTCTTCAACGTGTTTGGTACGGAGCCTGCCACGGTCGGGATTGGAGTAGGGCGCAATTCGCCGACACAACCCAAGGACACCTGTCTCAACATCCGCGCGACGGAAGAATTCGTCGTCAATCTGGTTCCGTTCTCTTCAGCGGAAAAGATGCGGGCGAGCTCCATGCCGTTTCCGTCGCATGTGAGCGAGGTCTCGGCGGTAGGGCTTCAGACATCGCCGAGCGAACGGGTGGCTCCGCCGCGGATCAGTGAAAGTCCGGCCTCCTTCGAATGCAAGTTCATGCAGGAAATCCGGCTCGGAAATTTCAGCCTGATCCTCGGCCGCGTTGTCATGTTACATGTTCGCGACGAAGCCGTGCTCAATCCCGATCGTCTCCATATCGACGCTGCGAACATGGACCTCATCGGCCGTATGGAGGGCGCGCTATATACGCGTACCCGCGACAAGTTCGAACCGAGCGTCGAGCTGGCGCAGTCGCTACTGGCGAAACACAAAGGCTGAATGTTGGGTGTGCGGCACTCGACAAGGAACACATGAGGAGGACAAAATGAAAATCGCTCTCGCTTCCGGCCTTGCTGCGTTGATGATCTGCATGTTGAGTTCAGGCCTTGGGCACGCACAGTCCGCAGCTCCGCCAACGCCCACCACACGAATCCTTGCCATCGGAACCGTAAACCCCGGTGTCGATCCAGCAGCCGCACGCGCGATCCTGCCGACGGAAGTCCGGGAGACCGTAAAGCTCTACCTGGATGGCAAGATCGACCAGTGGTTCTCGCTTCAGGGACGCAGCGGCGTGGCGTTCATATTGAACGTCACCGATCCCGCAGCCGCCCGCGAGATGCTCGAAAAACTGCCCTTGGGCCAGGCTCATCTTATGACCTTCGAGTTGATCCCGCTTGCGCCGCTTAATCCGCTTCGTCAGCTGCAGGGAATGACTGCGGGATCGCCTTAAGGGGGTAGGCCGCCGGCCGACCGTCCGATGTTTGTCGGCTGTCCCGCCAACGCTATAGGTCTCTTCCAACTGACAAGTGCGTAGGGCGGGTTGGAGCCGAAGGCGTAACCCGCCCTCTCGGCGGCCGTGAACCATGGACGTCGCGTGTGGCTATCGAGGGCAAAGCGAACATTGCGCGGATATCGCCTAGACAACGCGATCTACCCGAAAGGACCTCGCTTGTTCAGGTGCAAAACTCAAGGCAATTGCACATGCCGTAAGCCTCTATCCCGCGTTGCATTTTCGCCGAAAATAGGGCTTATGGGACCCTTGGGGCCTGGTCTTGGGGAGATCGATCGAATGAGCGATCCAGTGACAATTGGCGCTGTTGTCGTTTCAGTGATGGTAATGGCGGCCGAGGCTGTGGTCAGAAGCGGCGTTGGAGAGGCAGTCAAAGACGCGTACAAGGCCCTTAAAGGAAGGGTTTCTAAGTGGGCGTCTGGTGAGGTCGCCACGCTGGAGGCCGCCTCTAGTTCCAAGGGGAAGCAGCTTGCCGTCGCAGAGATTATTGATGCCCAGACCCAAGACGACAAAGACGCGCTCCTCGCCTTGGCGGAAATCGTGATCGCGAGATTGAAGGAAAACGGTGGCGCGATTGGTGCCGATTTCAACAGAGTGACAGATTTAGAAATTCAGCTCGGCAACATCATGGTCACGAGTGGCATTGGCGTCCGCGTTACGGATGCGCGGGGCGGGACAGTAAAGACCGGCGACGTTGTAGTTGGCGATCGCTCGGGAAAATAGAGTCACCAGCGGGCAACCGCCGAGCCGCTGCGCCGATTGGGGCACAATTAATCAACTCTCAGGTTGAGAATTTTTTTCTTGGGATTGATCCAGAGACACGCGCTAATATTTCGGAACTGCTTGAGATCGCGCGGAAAGGCCAGGCATTTCAGCGTGCGGAGCAAGAAGGAATTTCCGCCTTCGCCGTGCGAAAAATAGTCGTTCGTTTGGGGGGGCAAGGAATTGCCCATAAAGATCTTTTGCCATGGCTGGACAATTGGATCGAGGTCGCTCAGCGTGAGCTTGGACGCCATACCAATGAAGACGAAGCCTTCGAAGCGGCGCGTCTAGAGGCGGAGCGCCGGTTCAAGACCGGACAAGGGAACCCGTCGTCCGCGCTCATGGACGAGTTCGCGCGCGAGGAGCGGATAGAGACAGAGCGGCAGGAGGAGCGCAAACGCCGTCGCTGCAGGCTTTTGGAAGCTGCAATTCGTTTCGACGAGCTCGTTCTCGATGCTGACGCAGCGATTCAAAAGATTCGCCGAATGGCGGAGATCGAGGGGCATTCAGGATGGCAGGAGATCGGCTCGTATTTGTTCGCGCAAGCGCGCGAATATTATGAGCGCGGCGACCAGAGGGGCGAAAATTCGGCGCTTCTTGTTTCCGTAGGGGCTTATCGGGCGGCGCTGGAGGAAACGACCCGCGAGCGCGTGCCGCTCGAGTGGGCCAAGACGCAGTCCAATCTCGCCAACGCGCTCCAGTTGCTCGGATCGCGCGAGTGCGGAACCGCTCGCCTCGAGGAGGCGGTCGCTGCCTATCGCGCGGCGCTGACGGAAACGACTCGCGAGCGCGTGCCGCTCGATTGGGCCAAAATGCAGTCCAATCTCGGCTCAGCGCTCCAGACGCTCGGCGCGCGCGAGAGCGGAACCACGCGGCTCGAGGAGGCGGTCGCTGCCTTTCGCGCGGCGCTGGAGGAGATGACCCGCGAGGGCATGCCGCTCGAGTGGGCTGTCACTCAGAACAATCTTGGCAACGCGCTCTCGGCGCTCGGCGCGCGCGAGTGCGGAACCGCTCGCCTCGAGGAGGCGGTCGTTGCCTATCGTGCAGCGCTTTCCGAGTACATCCGCGAGCACGTGCCGCGGCTGTGGGCTATAGCCCAGAATAACCTCGGCAACGCGCTCTGGAGGCTCGGCGCGCGCGAGATCGGAACCGCTCGGCTCGAGGAGGCGGTCGCCGCCTGTCGAGCCGCGCTGGAGGAAAGGACCCGCGAGCGCGTGCCGCTCGATTGGGCCATGACGCAGAACAATCTCGGCAACGCGCTCCGGACTCTCGGCGAGCGCGAGAGCGGAACCGCGCGGCTCGAGGAGGCGGTCGCTGCCTATCGCGCAGCGCT
>Ga0307479_10000585_pt1 | contig 32664 bp, 24 predicted proteins | sample atmos_gasesECM4C_FD_203743 | JGI IMG/M metagenome (GOLD analysis project Ga0307479, IMG submission 203743) | Hardwood forest soil microbial communities from Morgan-Monroe State Forest, Indiana, United States - atmos_gasesECM4C_515 | ecosystem: Environmental > Terrestrial > Soil > Temperate...
GTGTTCAGCAATGCGGCGGCGAACGCCACGACCACGGCAGCGACGTTGACAGTGGACTCGGCACCGGTGATCGGCACCAATCCGGCGAGTCAGACGATCGCCGGTGGGAGCAACGTGAGCTTCACGGTGGGGGCCAGTGGGAATCCTGTGCCGACGGTGCAGTGGCAGGTGAGCATTGACGGTGGCACAACATTCACGAACGTGGCCGGGGCCACCTCGACGACGCTGACGTTCACGACGGCAGTGGCGCAGAACGGGAATCAATACCGTGCGGTATTCACCAACACGGTGGGGAACGCCACGACGACGGCGGCCACATTGACGGTGGATACGGCGCCGGCCATCACGGTCAACCCGAGCAATCAGACGGTGACGGCTGGGAGCAATGTGAGCTTCGCGGCGGGGGCCAGCGGGAATCCGGCGCCGACGGTACAGTGGCAGGTGAGCAGCAACGGTGGAGCGTTCAGCAACGTGGGCGGAGCCACCTCGACGACGCTGACGTTCACGACCACGGCATCACAGAACGGGAACCAGTACCGGGCAGTGTTCAGCAATGCGGCGGCGAACGCCACGACCACGGCAGCGACGTTGACAGTGGACTCGGCACCGGTGATCGGCACCAATCCGGCGAGTCAGACGATCGCCGGTGGGAGCAACGTGAGCTTCACGGCGGGGGCCAGCGGGAATCCTGTGCCGACGGTGCAGTGGCAGGTGAGCATCGATGGAGGCACAACATTCACGAACGTGGCCGGAGCCACCTCGACGACGCTGACGTTCACGACGGCAGTGGCGCAGAACGGGAATCAATACCGTGCAGTGTTCACCAACACAGTGGGGAACGCCACGACGACGGCGGCCACATTGACGGTGGATACGGCGCCGGCCATCACGGTCAACCCGAGCAATCAGACGGTGACGGCTGGGAGCAATGTGAGCTTCACGGCGGGGGCCAGCGGGAATCCGGCGCCGACGGTACAGTGGCAGGTGAGCAGCAACGGTGGAGCGTTCAGCAACGTGGGCGGAGCCACCTCGACGACGCTGACGTTCACGACCACGGCATCACAGAACGGGAACCAGTACCGGGCAGTGTTCAGCAATGCGGCGGCGAACGCCACGACCACGGCAGCGACGTTGACAGTGGACTCGGCACCGGTGATCGGCACCAATCCGGCGAGTCAGACGATCGCCGGTGGGAGCAACGTGAGCTTCACGGCGGGGGCCAGTGGGAATCCCGCGCCGACGGTACAGTGGCAGGTGAGCATTGATGGTGGCGCAACATTCACGAACGTGGCCGGAGCCACCTCGACGACGCTGACGTTCACGACGGCAGTGGCGCAGAACGGGAATCAATACCGTGCAGTATTCACCAACACGGTGGGGAGCGTCACCAGTAGCGCTGCCACTCTCACGGTCAATACCGCTGGGGGTGCTTCCATAACGGGCGGCGGAACCAACACGATCACTGTCACCGTCAGTTCATCTGGCTCGTATCAGATCGTTACATCGAATCCTTCTTGGACCTTTGGCGGCCAGGTTGGCTTCCCGCTCACCAACGTCGTCACGAACACGGGTACGGATGGAGTGGGAAGCTATCAGGAAATCGATTTTAACTATCAAGCTAGCGTGGCTCGTAGCAGCGGCATCCGCCTGTATGGCAGTAAACCGGTCGTTTTGTTCACAACGACGTACAAGGCGGCTGGCGCGAACAGCCAGCCCTTCCCGGTGCTCAGCACTTATCCCAACAACCCTTATCACCTGAGCTACGATGAAACCACAGATTTCAGCCCCCATGTGTTTAATTGGTCGGGAATCAACGGTCCATTGCTTTCTTTTGACGGTCAAGCCAATGCGTTCCTGCTGTCGGCGGGGTCGAATTTCTTGGTAACGCAGACGCAGGTCAGCGCTGGGGCTCTGCTAACCGGTATCGACACGTCCAACATCAGCAGCCTGCCTCAGGGCTTCACTCACCAGACCCTGCTGGTGGTGAGCCCAGGGATCAATCAAACGTACCAGATTTGGGGCCACGCGCTGACGGACATGAACGGGAAAGTCCGGCCTGCCAACGATGCGGATGCCGTTCTGAAGTACATTGGGTACATAACAGACCACTTAATGGCCTATTTTTATGTTTACAACACTTCCTTGGGCTACCCAGGCACGCTCGAAGCGGTCAAGACGGATTTCACTAATCACGGCATTCCCGTGGGCTATATCCAGCTCGACAGTTGGTTCTATCCCAAGGGGTGCAGTCCGCCCAGTTGGTGGTGCGGTGATCCAAGCATGATGCATAACGGAGTCTACACGTTCAATGCCGACCCGGCTATTTTCCCCACCGATCTTGCGGGTTTTGAGCAGGCGATCCAGATACCGCTCTGGACGCAAGCCCGCTGGATCGATACGACAAGCCCTTACCATCAGCAGTACACGATGTCTGCCGCGGCCATAACGGATCCCCGGTACTGGCAAGATAGGGCCAACTATCTCCAGCTGTCGGGTGTGAAGGTTTTTGAGCAGGATTGGCTGCAGAGAACAGGTGGGACTCAGGGGGCCCCCATTATTTGGAACCTGACCGATCCGGATGCCTACCTGGGGAATATGGCCGCCGCTATGCAAAGCCATGGCATAAACATTCAATATTCCATGCCGAGAGCCGGCCACTATATGCAAAGCACGAAGTACAACAACGTCACCACGGTCCGCGTCAGCAAGGACGGGTTCACACAGGCCCACTGGGACGTCGAATTGTATAACTCGCAGCTGGCGAACGCCGTTGGGCTTTGGCCTTTTACGGACGGCTTTATGAGCACATCGGTCACGGACGCTCTGCTCGCAACCTTGACCGGGGGGCTCGTGGCGGCCGGGGATGCCATCGGGGCGGAAAACGCCGCCAATCTGATGCAGGCGATCCGCGCGGATGGAGTGCTCATAAAACCCGATGCGCCGATGGTTCCCCTCGACAGCATCTATGTCCGCGATGCTCAAGGAATGACCAGTTCCCCGATGATCGCTTGGACCTACACCGATCATAATCCGCCCATGAGAGCAGCTTACGTTTTTGCCTTCACGAGGGGTACTAATACCAGCGGACCCATTACGTTGGCGCCCGCCTCGCTGGGATTCACGGGGTCCGCTTATGTCTACAATTACTTTACAAAAGTGGGGACGCTCATCGGCGCGGGTGGCAACTTTACTGATACCGTCGGTCTTAACGGATCGTATTATGTCGTTGCGCCCGTCGGCGCCTCAGGAATAGCGCTCCTGGGCGAAACCGGCAAGTTCGTTTCTTTGGGGAAGCAGCGCATCGCCCAATTGCAAGACAATGGAAGCGTCCTTGTCACTGTCAGCTACGCCGCTAACGAAAGCAGCGTCACGCTAACCGGCTACGCGCCAACCACGCCAACCGCGGTGGCGACGAGCGGATCGGTCGGAGCTGTCAGCTTCGACCCTGTGACGCACCTCTTTAGCGTCGCGGTAACGCCGGGGCCAGGTCAATCGGCTGTGGTTAAACTGAACTAGCCAAAGCCCCTAGATTTCCAAGCCAGTTCATTGTAATCCTCTCCGGGGAAGCCATCTGGCCTGCATATCCATGCCGACTGAGTTAGGTGGCTCGCCGTTAAGGGGGATGGTGCGCACCGAATTGCATCTTTTAACCAGGTAAGTTCCCCTCTGCACGACTTGATCTCGCCCTTCGTTTAGTATGCCATTGATATATCAGCACTTGGACAATCGAAATTCGGCATGCAGATTGCTCGCAAATCGATGGGTGGAGGCTGTTCCCCCCACTGACGAGGGCCCTAGGCTATGTCCATAAGGCGAATTTTGGAGTTAAAGTTTGCTGGGGCGTTGGTCTTTGCAGTAGTTTCAATCCTGATCCAGGCGGGTCAGATTGCATCTGCCGACACAATTACTGGCAGTTTGAATCTTGGGGCTTCCCACTGGACCGCCAACGGAACGTTGACTACCAGCGGGGGGACAAGTGGAACCTGGTCTCTCGCTTTCAATTTTGTCAATGGCACGGACAATACGGTCGACATTAACTCATTTGCCGTGCAGCTCTTCAATGCTGGGTCCAGCGAAAGCTTTATTGTCACGAGCGCTGCGCTGAACGGCGGCTCGTTGGGCGTTTGGGAATACTTTGCCGACGATAAGCTCAACAACGGCAGCAGCCCCAATTGCAGCAGCAATACCGTCAAAGGTTGGTTGTGCGCAGATACGGGAAACCCGACGTTGAGTCCATATTCAATCGGCAGCGGACAGAGCGCGATGTTCGTCTTCTCCGGCACGTATACGAATACGGGCGCGGTGAACCCGCTGGATCTGATGGCCAGTGGCTGCCTCGTTGCAGGAACCTGCAAGCTTGACGGCGGCAGCGGCAACGGAAACAAGTGGGCTGTCTCGGCACCCCTGACGACCGCGCCGGAACCGTCCAGCCTAATGCTGCTGGGTGGCGGGCTGAGCATGCTGGGCATGTTGGCGCGTCGCAGGACACTGTCCCCCCATTGGAGAGGGCGTTAAGGTATGTCTATAAAGCGGATGCAGTGGCTCTTGGCAGTTCTGTTGCTCGCTGCGGTATCGGCTAAGGCAGACTCGATTACTGTCAATGGCAGCTTTGCCTTTGCGGACCATGGTGTTGGTATCCCCCCTTACGGGGGTACTCTGAATGGTCACGATGCCTCGTTCTACTGTGTTGATTTTGGCCACCAAATTTCTGGGAATACTGGTTGGACGGCGACAGCCACCTCCCTTGTAAGCGCTTCGGGCTACAACAATACTTACCTGCAGAACCAGACTACTTACCTGGAGATGGCTTGGCTCATTACGCAGATGCTAGGGACGTCGAATCAAACCTTGCAGGCCCAGTACCAGTGGGCCATTTGGTACTTATCGGTGGGCAGTAACCTGAATCTTGTAAAAGATCCTTACACGAAAGACGTCTTCTGGGCCGCTGCTGCAGCGACGGCGGTCCTCCAGAATCATTTCACTGTTAGCGGATGGGAGATTCTTACTCCTGATCCCAAGGGGTCCTATGGACAGGAGTTCATAGTTGTTGGAGCCCCCGAATCCAGCTCTCTCCTGCTTCTTGGCATCGGCTTGATCTCCCTTGTAGGATTGGGCCGAAGAAAGTAAGCAAATCCTCGTGAACTCGTAAGGCTTCATCTCTCCGCGAGTTTGTTGTTTAAGTCCAGAAACAATCAGGCCCCGTCCGCAATGCCAACGGATTCCCTGCCGCGGACTCCGGAGAAGCGTGATTCTATGGATTCCACGTCGGGCGGACTTCCACACGCATGCTAGACTACGGGAACCGAATCATTCGTTTGGAACAGTTGATGAAACATATATAACTGTCGGCCGACAGTCCTGAGCCGCGGTGGGTAAATGAAAAACGCAGCTGATTTCGAGAGGCAAGTAGGTAATTTAATCGAGGCTTCGATTGCCACAAAAAAAGCGATGCTGGGCGATTCCCAAATCGTGGTGACCGTCGCGAAGGTGAGCGAAGTCCTAGTCAAAGCACTCAAGCAAGGAAATAAAGCTCTGTTGTTTGGCAACGGTGGCAGCGCGGGTGACGCGCAGCATATAGCGGCGGAACTTGTGGGACGCTTCGCATTCGATCGGCCCGCCCTGCCTGCATTGGCCTTATCCGTGAATACTTCGTCTGTTACCGCCATCGGAAACGACTATGGGTTTGATCAGGTCTTCTCTCGACAGCTCGAAGCCCTGGCTCGTGCGGGCGACGTCGCCATCGGCATTTCGACGAGTGGAAATTCGGCGAATGTGCTTCGCGCCATGTCAACAGCACGAAAAATGGGGCTGCACACGATCGCGCTGACTGGCCGCACTGGCGGGAAACTGAGAAACACCGTGGATCATTGTATTTGTATCCCATCGGACGACACGCCGCGGATTCAGGAATGCCATACTCTTATCGGCCACATCATCTCAGAAATAGTGGAGCGAGAAATATTCCATGAAGAGAGCCGCGCTTCCGGATCGTGACGGGGTTAAGCCTCATCTAAATAGCTTAAATGCAGTGGTTTATGGTACCGAAGACCAGGAATTGTTTTGGCATGTGCCATCTATAGCTATGCTTCGACGGCCTCTCCCACCGAGAAATACGTGCAGTCCGGATGATGAAAAGCCAGCGCGCTGACGCTCGCCTCCGGGTCCATCATGAAGCCCTCGGTGAGCTGCACGCCGACCTCTTCCGGCTTCAAGAGCTTCCAGATGCCTGTCTGGTCCTCAAGGTCGGGGCAGGCCGGATAGCCGAAACTGTAGCGCTTGCCGCGGTAACGCGAAGTAAACCTCTGCGCCATGGTCATTTCCGGCGGGTCCGGAAAACCCCAATCCTCACGGATGCGCCGGTGCAGCCATTCCGCGCATGCCTCCGCTGTTTCGATGGCCAGGGCCTGCAAACCGTGTGACTTGAAGTAGTAGCCCTCGTTTTTAGACTTCTCGGATCGCTCGCGCACGCCCTCGCCCGCGGTCACCACGAAAAGCGCCAGATGGTCACGCTTGCCATTCTGCGCCGGCAGAACGTAATCGCTCAGGCAGAGGAAATCACCCTGCCGCTGCCGCTTGAAGCGGAAAGTATGCAGAGATTCTCGCGCGCCTGGAGCGAACAGGCGCAGGGCATCCCCTTCCGCCTCGGCCTCGAAGAACTGCCAGACAGCACGAACCTTCATGAACTCCGCCGCTTCGCGTTTTACTTCCTCCATGCCTTGGTACAACTCGACTGCTTTCGGTTCGCGCGCAGCAAAGTGTTTTTCGAAATCTCCGCGATATCCCATGTGCCGCCCGTAGAGCATGAACGGGTTGATGTAACTCCAGATGTCGCGCAAGTCGGGCACCAGCCGCACCTTGCGGTCGAGAGTCGCAATGCCCGGAATTGGCAGATCCGCACGCACCCGGGGAGAGCGTTTCAGCAAAGGAATCGATGTCACGCTTACCGTAGTTGTTATGCCAAAACCGTTTCCTGAAGATGTGTTCGCGCGCACGACTGTTTCTCGCCGCGCGGGATCCATCAGTTCGTTCATGAGGCGCAGTCCGGTCATTGCGTCCTTCGCATAGCACACCGCGTGGCCATAACTCGGTGCAATCTTTGTTTGTGTGAATTTTCCGGAAAGCGCTGCGCCACCCACGAGAAGTGGAATCTCGATGCCGGCGTCCTTCAAATCACTCGCCGTAATCACCATCTGCTGCGCGCTCTTCACGAGCAATCCGGAAAGCCCGATGGCATCCGGCTTGTGTTCCAGATACGCCTTGATCAGTTCCTCCGGCGGCACTTTGATTCCCAAATTCACGACCTCGTAGCCGTTGTTCTTCAGAATAATCTCGACGAGATTTTTTCCGATGTCGTGAACATCGCCTTTCACCGTCGCCAGCACGACCTTTCCGCGCTTGGCCGTGTCCGCTTTTTCCATGAACTGTTCGAGGTGACTCACCGCCGCCTTCATCGCTTCCGCCGATTGCAGCACCTCCGCCACAATCAGCTCATTCGCATTGAATAGCCGCCCGACCTCCGCCATTCCGGTCATCAGCGGGCCATTGATGATATCCAGCGGCGCGGCGCCTCCCCCGCGCTTGCGCTCCAGATCGGCAATCAACCCGTCCCGCGTGCCTTCGATGATGTAGTTTGCCAAACGCTCGTCCAGCGGCAAGTCTGCGGCACGCGTTTTTTCTTTCTTCTTAGCAGTTCGAAAGTGCTCCGTAATCGCCGTAATGTGATATCGGTTGACCGCCGCGCGCTGCTCCTTGCTTTGCTCGCGCCAGTCTGCCGGCACGCCGCGTAGCAGCAGCGCCGCCTGCGAATGGCCGGCGGGCACTTCCTTCGGTGGATGCGAAAACAGCAGATTCTCAGCAAGTTCCCTTTCATACTGTGGGATTGACGCGAACCGCTCCAGCCGCTCCGTATTCACGATCGCCAGGTCCAGCCCTGCTTTCGTGCAGTAGTACAGAAAAACCGAATTCACCACTTCGCGCGCGCCTGCCGGCAGACCGAACGACACATTCGATATCCCCAGGATTGTCCGGACGTCCGGCAGCGCCTGTTTGATCAGCCGGATGCCCTCCATCGTTTCGACGGCGCCGCCGATGTAATTCTCGTCGCCCGTCGCGCATGGAAAAACCAGCGGATCAAAGATGATGTCTTCGGGCGCCAGCCCGTATTTCTCCGTCAGCATTTTGTAGCTGCGCTGCGTGATTTCGAGCTTGCGTTCCCGCGTAAACGCCTGCGCCTGCAATTTATCTTCGTCAATGCAACCGACCACCACCGCCGCGCCGTAATCATGGGCCAGCGGCACTACGCGCTCAAACTTCTCCTCGCCATCCTCCAGATTGATCGAATTGATGATCGCTTTTCCCTGGCAATACGTCAGCGCCAACTCGACCGCCGTCGGATCGGTAGTGTCGATCATCATCGGCGTCTTGATCTTGCGGATCAGCTTTTCGTAAAAGAGCGGGATGTCTTTCTTCTCGTCTCGTTCTGTGCTTTGCAGGCACACATCCACGATGTGCGCTCCGCCGCGCACTTGCCGCCGCGCAATTTCGCTCGACTCTTCCCACTTTTCTTCCGCAACCAGGTTTTTGAACAGCCGCGACCCGATCACGTTGGTGCGTTCGCCCACCAGCAAGGGCCGTGTGCTTTCTTCCGCCTCGATCGTCTCGATACCTGAATACACCGCACGGTGCGCCTCCGCCGCAGGCCGCCGTGGCTTTTTTCCCTCCACCATCTGTGCAAGCGCGCGGACGTGCTGTTCCGTCGTTCCGCAGCACCCGCCAACGAAATTCAACCAGCCGTGATCCGCAAACTTCTCAAGCTGCGCCGCCAGCGACGTCGGTGTTTCCAGATATTTCCCTTCTTCATCGGGCAAACCGGCGTTCGGATAGCACGACACAAATTCACCGGTAAGCTGGCTCAGCGTGCGGATGTGATCGGTCATGAACTCCGGCCCGGTGGCACAGTTCATTCCAAACGCCAACGGCTTCGCGTGCCGCAGCGACGCCCACATCGCTTCGATCGTCTGCCCCGCCAGCATCGATCCCATCGGCTCAATGGTCACCGATACGATGAACGGGACCGGCGCTCCAATCTCTCTCGATAACTTCTGAATGGCCAAGATCGCGGCCTTAATGTTTCGCGTGTCCTGGCAGGTCTCCACGAGCAGCAGGTCCACGCCGCCTTCCACGAGTCCTCGCGCCTGGACGTAGTACGCCTCGCGCAGCCCCCCAAATGTCACGCCGCCCGTCACGGTAATTGCCTTCGTCGTCGGTCCCATCGATCCGGCAACGAAACGCGGCTTCGTCGGCGTGCTCGCCTCATCCGCCGCCCGCCGTGCAAGCTCCGCCGCCCGTTGGTTCAGTTCGTGCGCGTCAGCCGCCAGCCCGTATTCCGCCAGCACAATCGGCGCCCCACCGAAGCTGTTCGTCTCGACAATGTCCGATCCCGATTGAAAATATTTCCTGTGAATGTCCAGGACCACATCGGGCCGCGTGCGCACCAGGTTTTCGTTGCACCCTTCGAGCGCCGCCCCGCCGAAATCCGCCGCCGTCAATTGTCGCTGTTGCAGCATCGTGCCCATCGCACCGTCAAGCACGAGGATTCGTTGCGAGAGCAGCTCCCGCAGTGCCTTCGCCGATTCGTTCAGATTGCGCATGCCCTGAAAGGTCCTAAAGTCCCTGTCCGACTCCCTGGTGAATTGGGGGCACAGCGAAGCAAGCCGAACTTCGCCTACACCTTTATTTTACGCGGGTTCCTGCAAGAATCGAACTCTCTTACAGCGAAGTGGTGTTTTTTTGGTGCGAACGGGGATTAGGCCACATCGGGAGGCCAAAACGCGGATGGTATACTGCTTGCGCCGTCGAGAACGAACATCCATAGTCACGGATTCTCCTGACGACTGTGCCCCGAGGGAAAAGCGCCCTAGGTGTCACGTAACAATTCGAGAACAAACGCCCCCAAGGCACTTGCCCCTTTGGCCAGTTTTATCTACCCTGACCGATAGTGACTACCAAACGAGCGAGTTCTAAATTGACAGTTTGCCTGCTCTCGCCGCATCCCCTGGTGCTGAGCGAGTTCGAGCGGCTTTTGGGGAAGGCGGAGTTCAAAGTTGTTGCCAAGCAGCTCGAATCCATGCTGGCACCTGACCTGCGCAACATGGAGCCGCCGCGCGCCCAAGTCTACGTCATTGACGCGCACGCCGCACGCCCCGCGACCGGTGCGCTTCTCACCAACATTCTCGAACGCTACCCCGAAGCGCGCCTCATCGTCGTCGGCGAGCGTCATGACGACGCCAACAGTTTTTCGCTTCTTCGCCTCGGCGTAAAGGGCCTTTTGACCTACGTCGAAGCCCGCGACCAGTTGATTCGGGCCCTGCCCCTTGTATCCAATGGCGGCTTCTGGGTGCCGCGTCAGTTGCTCTCCGGCTTTGTGGATTCCATTCTCACCGGTCAGGGGCGTCGCCTCAAAACGGACACCGTCACGAACCTCAGCCGCCGCGAGCAGGAAGTGCTCGATTCGCTCCTCGAAAATCTTTCCAATAAGGAAATCGCCAGCAGGCTTAATATCGCCGAGCGCACGGTCAAGTTCCACGTCTCGAATTTACTCAACAAATTTGGCGTCCGCCGCCGCGCCGATCTCATTCTTCTCACTTTTCAGCGCCGCTTGTCACAAGCCTAGCGCCGATCGAAGCCAACTACACCTCGCGCAGATTCAATCTGCAATCTTGAATCGAATGATGCACCACAGCGCCTGCACCCCGTCTATCCAGGTGATCTTTTTTCCTTCTTCATAGGTGCGGCCCGCGTAGGAGATGGGCACTTCGTAAACCCGCCATTTTCCTTTTGCAATCTTTGCCGTAATCTCCGGCTCAAATCCAAACCGGTTCGACTTGATTTCGATTCCTTTCAGCACTTCTCTGCGGAAGACCTTGTAGCACGTCTCCATGTCCGTCAGCTTCAGATTCGTGGAGATATCGGAAAGCAACGTCAGAACCCGGTTCGCCACGTAGTGCCAGAAGTAGTGCACCCGCTGCGGCCCTCCAAGAAATCGCGATCCGTACACAATATCCGCGCGGCCGTCCACAATCGGCTCCAGCAAATTCGCGTAATCCCGCGGATCGTATTCCAGGTCTGCGTCCTGCACCAGCACGATATCTCCCGTCGCCTCCGCGAAGCCCCGGCGCAACGCCGCGCCCTTCCCCTGGTTGCGCGTCTGAAAGAGAAACCTAAGATCAGCAAGTGGCAGTGGATCCCCGCCGTCCTGCGTCGCCGCTTCCCTTCCGCCGTTGGCTTGCCGCACGGACATATTCTCGAGGATTTGCCGCGTGCCGTCCGTCGAGCAATCGTCCACGACGATCACTTCCTTGCGCACATCCGTCTCCAGCACGCGCCGCAGGATTTCTTCGATCGTCGATTTCTCGTTGTAAGCCGGAATGACAATCGAGATCTTAGGATTGTCCAGCGCGGAAGGGTGGCGTTGGTGGCGCATGTCAGCGCGAAGATTGTAGCGGCCATGCCACCAGCGAGTAAAGTTACCGCTAACCGATGGAATTTCCCTTCCTACCCCCTACCGCGCGGGCCTGCTTCTTGGGTATCCTTGAACTGCCCCCTTCTGCATCCCTTGTCTTATCGAAGGATTAGGCGAGGATTGTTTTCGATGACGACCTTCTACATCCAACAATTCGGCTGCCGCGCCACCCAGGCCGATGGTGCGGCCCTCGAACGTCAATTGCTCGAACGGGGTTGCAGCGCTGTCCCCGAAGCAGTTGCTGCTGATTTCGTGGTTGTAAACACCTGTACCGTTACGGCGGCCGCCGATGTTCAAGCTCGCGACGCCATCCGCAAGATTCACGCCCAAAACCCCGCCGCTCGCGTCATTGTTACCGGTTGTTACGCACAGCGCGCTCCCGAGGATCTCGCGGCTCTCCCCGGCGTATCTTGGGTCGTCGGCAATTCCCACAAGCCGGAGATTCCCCAACTCATCAGTGCGTTCCCGCAATATCATTCCTCCTCCAGCGTCCAAGACTTTTTCCCCGCTGCCTTGCTTGAAGCCGAGCCGCTATCCCTTTCTCGCGCCCCTGCCAAAATTCTCACTGGCGACATCTTCGAGCAGACAACTCTGCTAGCCGCGCCTGTTCTCGGGGGGGAAGGGAATCACACACGGCCCACGCTCAAAATTCAGGACGGCTGCGACAGCCGCTGTTCCTACTGCGTGATTCCGTTCGTTCGCGGCAAGAGCCGCAGCCTCCCCGTCGAAGCCGTTCTCCGGGAAGTCCAACGCCTCACCGCCGCCGGTTTCCGCGAAATCGTTCTCAGTGGCATCAACCTCGGCACCTACGGCCGGGACCTCTCGCCGCGCGTCGAATTTCTCGATCTCGTCCGCCGCATACTCAACGAAACCTCTATCGAGCGCCTCCGCATCAGCTCCATCGAACCCCTCGACGTCACCCAGGACCTCATCGAACTCTTTGCTTCCACCGATCGTATCGCCCAGCACTTCCACATGCCGCTGCAGTCCGGCTCCGACCGTATCCTCGCCGCCATGCACCGCTGGTACCGCTCAGAACACTATGCCCGCCGCGTCGAGATGATTCGCGAACGTCTCCCCCACGCCGCTGTCGGCGCCGACGTCATCGCCGGCTTTCCCGGCGAGACCGAAGCCGACCATGCCGTCACTCTCGCGTTCATCGACCGTCTGCCGTTCACCTACCTGCATGTGTTTTCGTTTTCAATGCGCCCCGGCACGCAAGCCGCCAAGCTCGGGAATCAGCTTTCCGCCACGGTAATCAAACGCCGCGCACGCGAACTTCGCTCCCTCGGCGAAGCCAAATCCGCCGCGTTTCGTCGCACGCAACTCGGCAGCACCCTCCGCGTTCTGACGCTACGCCCGGATGAAGATCCCGCCGCGAATTCGACCCCTGCCATTTCCAGCAACTATCTGCGCGTGCGTGTCCCGGGAAAGCGGCCGGCCAACAACTGGGTGGATGTACGGGTTCTAAAAGACGAAGGGAATTGTCTTCTCACTGAGGTCGTGGTCCCGGCCGTTGCCGCGTAGTTCCAAATTTCAGCCGACTCCCGTCGGAGAGGACCCCAGCGGCCAGTCTCCGCTAAACCCTAATGAGGGATGTCCTGCCCTTATCCTTCAAATATCACCTGCGCAAGGGCCTGAGCCGCCGTATGGGTGATGCTGAGCGCGATATGCTTCACCCCGAGTTGCTTCGCAATTTTCCCCGCCTCACCCGCCAGCGTCAGGGCTGGCCTCCCGCCCTTTTGCCGCACTACTTCAATGTCCACCCACCGCACGCCTCTGCTCCAACCCGTACCCAGCGCTTTCATCGCCGCCTCTTTCGCTGCAAAGCGCCCCGCATAGCGCTCAAACTTGTTCTTGAACCGTTCGCAATACTCTCTTTCCTTCGCCGTGAAAAGTCTTCTTAAAAACATCTCGCCATGCCGCTCGATCGCCCCCTTGAGCCGCTCCACTTCCGCAATATCAATCCCCATCCCAACGATCACGCCACCCTCTTGTAGGGGCGCAGCATGCTGCGCCCCATTGGCCGCCAACGCCAATTCAGGTCGTCGGCCTCGGTCTTTCCGTCAGACTGCGATTATACTGGTTCATCTGTGGCCCCAACGAAAACATCACCAAGGAAGCGCGGCTTCCGCAAACCCCGCAGCCCTGCCGCTTCAGCGAACGCCTGGACGGAGCGCACCTCAAACGGTACACGAATCCTCCAAGTACCCGCGCTCAACAAGCTCCCCTGGCTGGTGCACGGTTTCAGCTCACGTCCCGGCGGCGTCAGTGCGTTGGCCGGGCGCTCTGCGGTCGCGGAGGAAAAAGTCGAGCAGGTCCTCAACCTCGGCTTCGCGGAATGGGACTCTCGCGAAAACGTCCTGGAAAATCGCCGTCGCTTTCAGTCCGCCCTCGGCGCCCGTGAACTCGCTCTGGTTTCTCTAAAGCAATTTCACTCCGATGTCGTGCACGTTTTCGAAACCGCTCCCGCCGAACCGTGTCAAGGTGACGCCTCCGCCACCAACCGGCCTAGTCTCCTCCTTGGCGTCCAGACTGCCGATTGTGTTCCTATTCTTCTCGTTGATCCCCGAAGACGCGCTGTGGCCGCCGTCCACGCGGGCTGGCGAGGCACTTTGCAACGCATCGTCATGAAAGCCATCGGAAAAATGCAAATGGAATTCGCTACCAATCCTGCCGATCTGCTCGCCGCGCTTGGCCCCGCGATCGGCGGCTGTTGCTATGAAGTGGGCACCGAAGTCGCCTCCGCTTTCCTCGCCCGGTTCCCCAACGCCGCGGAATGGTTCGACGAGCTTCGCACCGGCGACGAGCCAAACCCGCTTCAATGGCTCAACATGATGCCCCCCGGCCACCAGCCGCCCGCCAAAAACGTCTTCCTCGATCTCCGCAAGGCCAACCGCGCCCAACTCCTCGATGCTGGCCTTTCCGCAAAAAACATCTTCGTCAGCGACCTCTGCACCGCCTGTCGCCTCGATCTCCTCTTCAGCTATCGCAAAGAAGGCGCCCAGTCCGGCCGCCTCCTCTCTGTCATCGGCATCCGGCCCTCCTGAATCAGCCCGTGCGCGATTCATCTCAATGGTCCGCTAATTGCCCTCCTTGAGCGGATTGACGTTGAAAACATAGACAACCGGTCGTTGGAATTACGTCCAGCTGACGAAGAAAACCGCCAAATTGGATGCGTGCGACTGTGCTTGTAAGGAGGCGAAATGAAGAGGATTCTGGTAGCGGCGGTGGTGGCAATAGTGACGATGGGTCTGACGTCAAGGGGACGAATCGGAGATGAGAATGGCAGCCGCATTGTGCTGCCGAACTCCAAGCTGTTGGGGTGCAGGTCGTCCGATTGCTTTCAGTTATGGCAAGACAACCCTGCGAATGCTATCTATCCGAGGCAAGTGATCATCGATATTTTCGGCAATGATAGTTGCCCGCGGGGAATATTGGCGCTCTACGAGAAATCCGTATCCACGGACGAAATAAAAGCGGCGCTGGATCAGCGTTATGGCAAATGGGCCCTAGCCGACACCGCCACTTTGCCGGTGAAGCTCTGGCGCGTGGAGCCGGAGAAGTTCGCCATTCAATTAGCCATAACCCATGACCGAACGAAGGAAGTGAAACGCGATGAAGCGTACGCATTCGCGCTTTCACAAGCTATCGAGCGCACTGAAAGGAGCAACGTAGCCGAGGGAGGTATGAAACAGGTTATTTATTTAGCCTTTGCCGGAGAAAAGTGCGGCTCCCAATAACACCCTCTGACGTCGCCCGTGAAAGGCTACTGGACGATTAACGCATTAACCTGAGACTGACACCCTCCCAGCCACTTTCCCTATTGACAACACGTTCACTACTCTGGTATACTATCTTCGTAAAGTAGTACGCCTCGCCTTCCGCGAGTCCCTCTTACAACGTAATCCTTCTTTTCTGGAGACTTCCATGTCCGCCAAACGTCCCAAGGACCGCTCGTATTTGTGTGCCTTCACGTTCGCTGATGGCCGCTGCTGCCGCACTCCGCGCTGCTCCGCCCATCCGCACCTATGCTTTGACCATGCACGCAAGGAAGCGCAAGCCCTTGCCGCTCAGCAAATGGGCCGCAATATCGCCGCTGACCTCTCCGGCGGCTATCTGTCCGCCTGTGACCTCAGCTCCGCCTTGGCTCGCCTCTTCGCGGGAGTAGCGCAGGGCCACGTCAAGCCCAAAACCGCCGCCACTCTCGCCTATCTCGGCCAGACCCTGCTGCAATCCATCCAGTTCGCCCAGGGGGAATACATCAACGCCTTCGGCACTGACTATTGGCGTCGCACCATCCGTTCCTCCTTTGCTCCGCCCCCCCGCTCCGCGTGAATCTGCTCCCCAGCCAGCGCCGCGCCAACCAGCTTTAGAATCAACACTTGCAAAAGTGCAACAAAACAAACAACTTTAACCACCTTTAGAATGAACACTTGTGAAAAAAAGGGGGAGGGGTTGGTCAGGTCTCGAGATTCTTTCCCTAATGAGGGCTGACAGCGGACGATTCAGAACCACCGATTTGCAACAGCGCAAGTTGCCCGCAAGCTGCCATCACGTCTCGCCCGCGCGAATACCGCACGAAAGTAGGCACACCTTTGTCGTTCAAGATTCGCCGGAACTCCTCAATCCGCTCCGCCGTCGGCTCTTGGTACGGCAGCGCCCCCGGATTCCATGGAATCAAATTTACCTTCACGCTCTTCAGCGGCGCCAGCAGCTTCACGACTCGCCGCGCGTCTTCCGGCGCATCGTTTACGCCGCCCAGCATCACGTACTCGAACGTCAAATGCTCCCAGGGTCGAAGGGGGTATTTCTTGCAAGCTTCCAGCAGCACACTCAGCGGATATTTCCTGTTAATCGGCATCAGCGCGTCGCGCTGCTCGTCGTTCGACGCGTTGAGCGAAATCGCCAGCTTTGGCCGCACTTTTTCTCGCGCCAAACGCTCGATTCCCGGCACAATCCCGCTCGTCGAAAGCGTCACGTGCTTCGGCGAAAGTCCCACGCCTTCCGTATCCAGCAAAATGCGCAGCGCCGCCATCACTGCATCAAAATTCAGCAGCGGCTCGCCCTGTCCCATCAACACAACATTGGTCTGCACGGTGGATTCCGCAGAGCCGACATTCTTGCTGGCTTGTTTTCCTTCGCTGCCCGTCGCGCGATTTTTCGCCGCATCATCCAACGCCACCAACACTTGTCCTACGATTTCTCCTGCTGTCAAATTCCGAATCAGCCCCAGCTGCGCCGTCAAACAAAAATGGCAATCCACGGCGCAGCCCGCTTGCGTCGAAATACAAATCGTTTGCCGTCCTTCGCTCGGCATAAACACGGCTTCCACCGAAGCTAGCCGCTGCAAGCGGTCTGCGCTTTCTCTTCCGCTCTTCTCTGTGTTAAGTTCTCTGTTTTTTCCGGCGCTTTCCAGGTCAAACAAATACCGCACGGATCCATCCGCCGAAACGAACTTCTGCTTTACCTCCGGCAGCGTAATCCGCGCTTCGTTTGCCAGCCGCTTGCGCAGCGCCGCCGGCAGATTCGTCATCCGTTCAAAGTCAAACTTCCGTTCCGCGTGCAGCGCGTGATAAATCTGCATCCCGCGATAAGCGGGTTCTCCCAGCGCCGCGCAAAATTCGCGCAGCTCTTCTTTCAATTTGCCCAACAACTCCATCTCAGCCAGTCCTTCTCCTATTCTACTTCTTCGCTCCCGCGCGCTATAATCTTGTGAAGGCTCCCGCTTTTCGAATCCTATTGAGGAACGTTATGCACAAGCAAGCTACCACCGATCAACTCGCGATCACCGATTGGGTCGAGGGTCTCGCCGCTATCCCCGAGCGCGAATTCACGCTCGAAAATGTTCAGGATTACGTCCTCCGTCATTCTGTCCGTCCGGAGACGCTCGACAAATATCTCTTCTTCTCCAAAGGCAACTACACCCGCAACCTCATATTCAAAAATGGCGTCTTCGAATGCATGACCATCTGCTGGGAGGTCGGCCAATTCAGCCGCGTCCACAATCATCGCGACCAGAACTGTTGGATGGTGGCTCCTATCGGCCGGCTGAAGGTCCAGAATTTCCGCGTCGAGGAGCGCAACGCCTCTCACGGCACGTGTCGCATCGTCCCCACCGATATCTACGAAATGGACGCTACCCATCCCGCCTATGTCAATCCGCTCGAACCCGTACACCAGGTTCTCAATCTCCCTGAATTCAACCAGCGCGCCGTCAGCATCCACATCTATTCCAAGCCCTTCGATTCTTGCGAAGTCTATCTCCGCGAGAAGGGCACCTATTCCGATGTCCCGCTCCACTACACCAGCGAATACGGCAAACTCAATCCCGCTGAAAAGCTTTTATAGTGCCGCTTGGGAATGCATCTTATTGAAGAAGTTGGATTTAGCCACCGCCTTCCTTCCGTTTTTCCTTTCCATTCTGCCTATGTCACAATGATCCCATGTCCACGGAAACGCGCGACATTCAGAAGCACGTTTTGCCCAACGGCCTCGTGGTCATCACTGAGACCATGCCCCACGTTCGCTCCGTCTCCGTCGGCATCTGGGTTCGCAACGGTTCCCGCCGCGAAATCCCCGAAGAGAACGGCCTCGCCCACTTCATCGAGCACATGGTCTTCAAAGGCACCGAGCGCCGCTCCGCCGAGGCTATCGCCCGCGAAATGGACTCCGTCGGCGGCATGCTCGACGCTTTCACTTCCAAGGAACAGATCTGCTTCAACGCCAAGGTTCTCGACGAGCATCTCCCCATCGCCTTTGACGTCATCGCCGATCTCGTCCTCCGTCCGTTGTTCGACTCCGAGGATGTCAGAAAAGAGCGCCAGGTTGTCCTCGAAGAAATCAAGATGGACCTGGACAACCCCGAATACCTTCTGCACGAACTATTCACCAGCGGCTTCTGGCCCGATCATCCTCTCGGCCGGCCGATTCTCGGCACTCCACGCACGGTGAATAAATTCAGCCGCGAGACGCTGCACCAGCGCTTTCAAAATTGGTTCGCGCCGGACCATTTCGTTCTCACCGCCGCGGGAAACGTCGCTCACGAGCGCATTCTTGAGCTCGCCCAGCGCGAATTTGCCGCTCTCAAGCCTGCTGGGGTGTATGACGACCATGCCGCCCCGTCCACCCAGGCTCCTATCCATCTGGAAACCAAGCGCGACCTCGAGCAGGTTCATCTCTGCATCGGCGTCCCGTCTTTCCCTATTGCCCATGAACGCCGCTTCGGCGTAGCCGTCCTTAACAATCTTCTCGGCGGTGGCATGTCCTCGCGCCTCTTTCAAAACATTCGGGAGAAGCTCGGCCTCGCTTACGCTGTCTTCAGCGAAATTACGCCCTATTCCGACGCTGGCATGCTCACTGTTTACGCCGGAACCGCCGCGGAAACCATCGGCCAGGTCATTGACCTCACCGTCAAGGAATTCCGCTCCTTGAAAGAATCGCCCGTCAGCGTGGAAGAACTTCTTCGCGCCAAGAACCACCTCAAGGGTTCGCTCATGCTCTCCCTCGAATCCACCAGCTCCCGCATGACGAATCTCGCCCGCCAGGAGCTCTATTTCGGCCGCTTCTACTCCCTCGACGAAATCCTCGCCTCCATCGAAGCCATCACCCGCGAAGAGGTCCAGTCTCTCGCCCAGGAATTCTTCCGCACCGAACAAATCGCCGTCACCGTCCTCGGCCCCCTCAACGGCTTCACCCTCGACCGCGACCGCTTGGCCTGTTAAAGCCTTACCTGCTGATTAAAGTGATTACTTTTGTTAGTCACTATAGCTTGTCGAAATGTATATGCTGTGTTTAGGTAGAAGCTGCAAGGCCTTTGCGTTCAAAGAAAATCAGTTCGTGCTGGAGGCGATATGCGGCCACTTTCTTTCATCTCAATGCTTTTATTTTGGGGAGTTGCACAACCTTCAGTCCTTGCTCAATCCGACCGGGCCGTAACCAAAAAGTCGATTGAAATTCGCGCGACCGCGAAGGTCAACGTGCCGGCCGAAGTTGCCACCGTGAAGATAGGCTACGTTAATCAGGCCGTAAGCAAAGACGCTGTTTATGCGGAAAACACTCGAATGGCCAAGAAAGTTGTCGACGCTCTATTGAATGCCAAAGTGTCGCCTTCTGCAATTGAGACGGAATCCATCACTCTGGAACGCGAGGACGAACGCGTGCGTAATGCTCCCGTGAAGGTACTCAAATTTTCCGCCGACCAAGAGTGGCGCATTCATGTCACTGCGGGAGATGCTCAAAAGATCGTGGACATTGCAGTCGGTGCTGGCGCCACGAATGTCGCTGGGGTCGATTGGGGTGTGAAGGACCCAGTGGCCCTTGAAGCCCAAGCCTATGCCGCCGCAATCGACCGCGCAAAAAAGATCGCCGAGCAAACGGCATCGCAATCCGGCCTTAAACTCGGTGAAATCATCTCTGTAGTCAATTCTGTAAATCGATTTGACCTGACCGGGACGAACTTGAATATGAGCATGGCAGGCTTGATTGCGCGATCCAACTCCGTGGAAACCGTGCCGTTAACGCTTTATCCCCCAACTATCGAGCGAGAGGCTTCGGTTACGGTTACTTACGCCATTGCACAGTAATCTTTGCCCGTTGACGCGCGCCCGCGCCTCTGCCATCATTCTGAAAATTTGTTTTGCTGTAGCTCAGGCCTTTAGGCCTGAGGTTTTTCTGGAATTCGGGGGGAACCGATCGGCTTGCGGGTATCCATTCTGGCGTCAGGCAGCTCGGGCAACATCACCTTGCTCGAGACCCAGCGCACACGCCTCCTCATTGACGCCGGACTCGGCAAGCGCGAGACCCTGGCCCGCCTCGCCGCCGTCGAACAATCCGTTGACCATCTCGACGGCATCCTCATCACGCACGAGCACACCGACCACTGCGGCGGATTGCCGCAGATGCTCGCCCTCTGGAAAGCTCCGCTCTATGTCACCGAAGCGACCATGGACGCAATGAACCAGATTCTTCCCGACACGCTCGGCAAGCGCCTTAGGGGCCTTGAAACGATTCACACCGGCCAGCGTTTCACAATTGGCGATATTGATGTCCACGCCTTCGCCATTCCGCATGATGCCGCCGACCCCGTGGCCTTCACCTTCCGCACCAACGGCGCGAAGCTCGCCATCGTCACCGACCTCGGCTACATGCCGCAGCTCGTCAAAGTCCATCTACGCGACACCGATTGCCTCGTCCTCGAGTCCAATCACGATCTCGACATGCTCAAGGTCGGCCCCTATCCCTGGGTCGTCAAGCAGCGCGTCCTCAGCCGCACCGGCCATCTTTCCAATCACGCCGTCAGCGAATATCTCGCCGATCCCGAAGGCTTCGACGGCCATGCGCGCTATCTCGTCCTCGCGCATCTATCCGAGGAAAACAACAACCCGCATACCGCTAGAATCTCGGCCGAAGAAGCCCTCAACCGCCGCCCCGCCGAGTGCGCCTTCCGCGGTGAACTTCTCACCGCCTCCCAGCACATCCCCCTCAAGCCTCTCGACCTGTAGTGTCGGGCCAAACCGTCTGACCTAACCCTTGGTCGCATACGGCCTCAAAATACCGTATCATTTCAAAGGGATTTCCTGTGCCGAGCGTGCGAATTGGCTGATTTCGCGCGTGTTACCTCGCATTTGGCGGGTATGGGCGATAATCCAGGGAGCGTAAGTTGATTCAACGTTACACCCGCGAACAGATGGGCCGCGTCTGGAGCGATGCGAATAAATTCGCTAAGTGGCTCGAGGTTGAGCTGGCCGCGACCGAAACCCTAGCCGAAGCCGGGCAGGTTCCCAAAGAAGCTGCTGCTGCGATTCGCTCCTGCGCCAAAGTCGACGCCGCCCGCGTCCTCGAGCTCGAAGCCCGCGTGAAGCATGACGTGATTGCCTTCACCATGGCGGTTGGCGAATCCATCGGCGATCCCGCCGCTGCGCGCTGGCTCCATTACGGCATGACCTCCAACGATGTCGTTGACACCGCCCAAGCTCTCCTCGTCCGCGACGCTTCACGGCTCATCGATTCCGCGCTCGTCAAATTCGGCGACGTGCTCGCCAAACGCGCTGACGAATTTCGCCATACGCCTCAGATCGGCCGCACCCACGGCATTCACGCCGAGCCCATTACCTTCGGCCTGAAAATCGCTAATTGGTTCGCCGAAAACGAGCGCAACCAGGGGCGTTTCCGTGACGCGGCCGCGCAGATGGCCGTGGGAAAAATTTCTGGCGCCGTCGGCAACGCTTCGCATCTCGGCCCGGAAATGGAAGAGCGAATTTGCCAGCGCCTCGGCCTCAATGTGGCACCCGTCGCTTCGCAAGTGATTCAGCGCGACCGCCACGCTCACTATCTCAGCGCGCTAGCCCTCATCGCCGCGACGCTTGAGAAAATTGCGCTCGAGATTCGCCATCTCCAGCGCACCGAGGTCCGCGAAGTGGAAGAGCCTTTCGGCGGCGAGCAACGCGGCAGTTCCGCCATGCCGCACAAACGCAATCCCGTCGCCTCCGAGCAAATTTGCGGCCTAGCCCGCTTGGTGCGGTCGAACCTCATTGCCGCCTTCGAGAACGTGGCCCTTTGGCACGAGCGCGACATCTCGCACAGCTCGGTGGAGCGCATCATTCTTCCCGACTCTACGATCCTCGTTGATTACATGCTGGCCAAGATGACCGCGATCGTCGCCGACATGCGCGTCTTTCCGGAACGCATGCTGCGCAATCTGCATTCCACACACGGCCTCGTGTTTTCCGGGCAGTTGCTGCAGGACCTGGTTGAAAAAGGCATGCCGCGCGACGACGCATACAAAGCCGTGCAGGAGAACGCCATGGCCGCTTGGGAAACGGACACAAGCTTTCGTGACCGCGTGGCCGCGGACACGCGCATCACGAAGTACCTCGACGAAAAAGCGCTCGCGCGCACCTTTGACTTGAAGCGTCAGCTTCGCTATGTCGACGCTATCTTCGCCCGGGTTTTCGGAGAGACGGCGTCCGAAAAATCCGCCGCAAAGAAAGCTTGAAGAATCGGAAAAAAACAAAAGGCGCCAAGCGATAAAAATCGCTTGGCGCCTTTTGTTTTTCACCTCTTCTAATTTTGGCTCGCGCCAGAATTAGCTGCGGAGGCGGAAGCATTTGGTTGGTGACGAAATCGGACGAGAAAATTCAACGCTCTTATTCAACTCGCTGGACGTAGCGCGCCTCGGACGTATCCACTTTTACTTTATCGCCGGAATTAACAAACGGCGGCACCTGGATAACCAGGCCGGTTTCCAGCGTCGCTGGCTTCATCACGGCGCTGGCCGTGGCCTTTTGCAGTGTCGGTTCGGTCTTCAGTACCTTGAGCTCCATGGTGTCCGGCAGGTCCACGCCAATGGGTTTATCCTCGAAAAATTCCACCCTCACCACGGTATTAGGAATGAGGTAGTACACGGTTTCGCCGAGCTGTTCCCGCGTCAGGTGCATCTGCTCGTAGGTTTTGGTGTTCATGAAATGGTATTCGTCGCCCTCGTTGTAGAGGTACTCGAACTCAACTTCGTCAAGAATGGCTCGGTCGACGAACTCTTCGGCGCGGAACCGGTAATCGATGATCGCTCCGGTGCGGAGGTTTTTCATGCGCGTCTGCATGGACCCCCGCTTGTTGCCCGGCGTGCGGTGGTCCACGCTGAAGACGGTGAAAAGCTGGCCCTCATGCTGGATGACCATTCCGGGGCGGAGTTGTGTTGCTTTGACGCTGCTCATTGTTTTGTGCGACCGCAGAACGGTCGCCGGCTCCCTAGATAGAAATCGCTGAGTTCGGAAATTCCGGAGGGCGAAAGAACCCTTCGACATGCTCAGGGCAAAAACTCGCCCCTGCGCTGCATGCGGAATGACTCAAGGCGCGCTGGAGCGAGTTTCTCTCCCAGCGCGAATCTACAGTATAAAGGCCGGTGTTGGACCCGGTCAATCGGTTCGGTTGCCCACGTTTTTCGCGCGTTGCGCAGCCGCTTCGATCATAATTTTTTCGATTTCCTCGGGACCGCGTGGCAAGCGCTCGCTGAGGAGCTTGTAGCCTGCTTCCGTGATCAAAACATCGTCCTCGACGCGTACGCCAAGGTTTTCTTCCGGAATGTAAATGCCTGGTTCCACAGTGACCACCATGCCGGGCTCGAAAGCGCGGCAGTAGTCGCTGGGATCGTGGACGTTCAGGCCGATGTGATGGCCGAGGCCGTGGATGAAATATTGACCGAGGCGCTTGCCGTGAAGATCTTTTCCATGGGTATTGATGTAGTCGTACGCGATCCTGAAGATGCCGCCGTCCTTGCCTTTGCAAGAAAAGTACGTTCCCGGCCGGAGCGCAGCCAAAGCGGCGTTCTGCGCGCCCAGAACGATCTCATAGATCTCGCGCTGGCGTGGTGTGAATTTTCCATTGGCGGGAATCGTGCGCGTAATGTCCGCGGAATAGCCGGAATATTGCGCCCCAACGTCAATGACGACGATGTCGCCGTCTTCGATTTTGCGGGAGAGCTTGTCGTAATGCAGCACCGTTGAGTTAGGTCCCGCGCCGACGATGGGCGCGTAGCCTTCCGCTTCCGACCCGCCCATCGCGTGAATTTCGACCATCTTTGCGGTGATCTGATATTCGTAAAGCTCGGGGCGCATCATGCGCATGGCTTCGAAGTGAGAATCGACCGATAAATCGACAGCTTGCTTCAGGAAAGCGATTTCGCCGCGAGATTTGATTTGGCGCAGCCCATTGATGTTGGGGCGAACGTCTTTCACTTTCTTTTGCGGAGCCGCCAGATCGAGCCAGTCCACGACTGCCTTTTCATGCGGGTATCCGCCCAGCTCTTTTTCGTAAGGAAGGATCGTGTAGAAAATTGGATAGAAATCGGCGAGCCTTTCCACCACGGCGCGCATTTCCTTGAAGGGTTTTACGCTGGAGAATCCCGTGCGCGCTTCGATGCCGGGATCGGCAGGCGACATTCTGACGCCATTCCACTTTTCCTTGCCTGGGTCTTTGGCAGGGAGAAAAAGCATTTCTTGCGGACCGTCCCAGGCCGTGACCGCCGCCTTGTTCCCCCCGTTTTGGAGTCCTGGCAGGATGATGAGCCCCGCGCCTTCTTCATTGTGGCCGGTAAGGTAGTAGAAATATTCTTCCTGGGCGAAGACGTAAGCCTGCGAGGCTTCTTCGCGGCCCGTAAAACCCCAAAGAACAATAGGACCCTCGACTTGCGAGGCGAGCTTGGCCCGCCGTTCGGCGTACGCGCTGTTCGGCTCCCGCTCGCGACGCTGCTGTGCGGCCGCTTGTGGTGCGGCGCAAATCAGGACCAAAACGCCTGGTATTAGGGCCGTTGACAGACTTAAGAGACCACGCGACCACGCGCAGTTGGCCCGACCACTCATCCCGCCACCTCGCCACCACCTACGGATTGTTGTCCCCACAGGGCATGTGGGTTCGCTGGGGTCTTTTCGCAGCGTCGGGATTGTATCCGAAATGGGCCGCGCCTCGAAATTGATAAGCTCGTGCAGGAGGGGTACCTACCCCCTGTTTCTTGGAAGAGTGCGTAACGGATTGATCCCTAGAGACGGCTGCCTCAAAGGAATTAGGGGTGGCCGGGCCGGGACTGGCGCGGTGGCTGCGGTGGCTGCTGTTTCTGCTGCATCTGCTGTCGTTGTTGCGTGTGGCGCTGCTCGAGTTGCTGTGTCTGTTGCGTGTGGCGCTGCTCGAGTTGCTGCGTCTGTTGCTGGCGGCGCTGCTCAACCTGTTGGCTTCTCACGTCATTTGCCCTTTGTTGAGCTAGACGCTGATGTTCTTGTTCCTGTTTTTGCTGGAGTCTCTGATGTTCTTGATCCTGCTTGGCGTAGAGCTTCTCCTGCTGTTGCTGGTATTTCTGATCGAGCCTGGGATTGCCTGTGTTCGGAGGAGCCAGTCGCTCGTGAGGGGAGAGTTCGCTGGCATGCGTTGGACGGCCCGCATTCGGCGGCCGATCGGCATTCGCTTTGCGATTGGCGGGCGGCTCGTAGCGCCCTCCTGCCTCCCGTGCTGCCACTGCGCCGCGCTCGTGGAATGCTCCAGGCCGCGGAGTCGCCGCCACGGGTGGTTTGCCGTGGTTTACGGATGCGCGCAACTCCCGGTTGGAGCGTGCTTCCTGAAAGTGCTGGTCTTGCGTTCCAACCGGCCGGATATGTCGCTCGCGGCCTGCGGCCTCTTCTTCGGCGGTGGGCCGCTCGTTAACGCCACCGTTGCCGCCGTTATAGCTGACGCGGTTTATTGTCGTATTGTTGTTGATGATGGTGGTGTTGTAGGTGTTATGGATTTCCGTGACATTGATGTTGTTCACCGAGCGGTTGTAGAAAAAGTGGTCGTGGTCCCAGCGGCCGCCTTCATAACCGCGGCCGAAATAGCCGTAGCCGTAATTTATGCCGCCGTAAAAACCAACCCGCGGGCCCCAATAACCCTCATGGAAAGCAAAGACAGCTCCGCTCCAACCCCAATAGGCCGGCGTCCAGAAAAAACCGGGTTCCGGAGCCAGCACCCAGGTGCCGGGGACCCAAAAATAATCATCCCCGTCCCAGGCCCAATAGCCAGGAGTCCAGATATAGCCTTCCTCCGGGCAGATAGGTTGCTCGTAAACAGGCAGTGCAGGTGGAGGAAAGCCCACAGAAATGCCGATGCTGACTTGAGCGTACGATGACGCAGAAAGACATAGCAGGAACAGCGCGAAAAACAAGGAACGAATAGACGAAATCATGCGCATGGTGTGTACTTCCTTTCGCCCGAGCAGCCTTCGGTGGCCGGGATCGATCTGCTGTCGTCGTGGGCCAACCGGATTTGGAAACGTGGTTATGATATCTCGAAATAAGACTGACATTCATTAGGTGGTGTCCAAACCATCCTCAGGTGTGTCCAAACCATCCTCAAATAGTGTCCAAACCGTCCTCGCTATCGCCGGGCTGCGACCAGGCGGCTCGATACACCGAGAGGTCATCCGGGGAAGAAGTGCCCTCCACTGTCACTGCTTTCTCCGTAGATACTGCAAACAAAGCACTTACAACGGATTGGCATCCCTCATTTCCGGCATTGAGGCGGGAGCACTCCCATATCGGCGGGCCATGCAACTAACTCTTGCGAGCGTGCATCTTGGGTACCGAGAAGTGACCTAGCCCGCCCTGTCCCCAATCTCAGTTTTTCAGAACCAGTTCGACTACTGGAGGATTCCTCATGTGGCGAAATCTTTTGATCGCGCTTGCAGTTTCGACTTGCGTCTTGTTGGCAGCCTGCGGCGGCTCTACAAACTCCATGCCGCTGGGCAGCAGTAACAGTGTTCCCATGAGCTTAACGATTGGCGACACTCCACCCAGCGGCGTCGCCGTGCTCTTCTTCGAGGCTTCCATTACCGGGGCCACCCTGCAGCCCTCGGATCCCAAAAAAACCGCCGTGACCGTGATGACGACCCCGGTGGAGGTCGAGTTCGGGCACTTGCAGACCGACACGGCATTCCTGAGCTTGGCCAACGTCGCGCCCGATACCTATAGCAGTCTTACTTTGACCTTCGCCAACCCGGTGCTGACGATCGTAAACCACGGAGCGCCGATCGGGTCGTCGTGCGCCAGCAACACGGTCTGCCAGTTGACGCCGAGCCTTAATTCGTCTTCCACAACGTTGTCAGGCGCTCCCTTTCCCATCACGCTCGATATGGATTCGGTCTTCGGGCTTAAGTTGGACCTTAATGTGAACACCTCGGTGCAAGGCGATCTCTCAATCACTCCGGCAGTCACGGTTGCTCATGTGACCCATCGACACAATTCCGATGAAGGACAGGAGATGGAGAACCTGGATGAAGTCGAGGGCCAGGTAACAATGGTAGGGAGCAACCAATTCACCTTAATGAACGCCCGAAGCGGACAGTCGTTCACGATCAACGTGGACGGCAACACGACGTTCCAGGAATTCGACCGCGCGGGATGCACCGCAAGTCCGGCGGACTTCACCTGCGTCAAGACCGGACAGATTCTCGATGTAGACTTAAGCGAAAATGGCACAGGGACAATGCTGGCCAAGCGCGTGGAGTTCGTGGAAAACGCCAGCCAGCAGGCCATCAAAGGAACCATCACCAGTGTGGACAACACCACAAGCAGCACACAGTTCCACATGGTAGTTTTCACAGAAGAGCCCGAAGTAAACGGGATTCCCGAAGGGTCGCAAGTGGTCGTAAACGCTTCGGGTGCCACCTTCCAGGTGGGCCGTGAGGAGATGGGCGAGAACGGAGGCTTCGACAGCCTCGGCTTCAGCTTTACTATCCCTCAGGACCTGCTCGTGGGCCAGGACGTGCAAATCCGGCCGGTGACAGTGGTATCGGCGGGCGGCGTTAATACCGTCACGACCGACCTGGTGCGCTTGTGGCCGTCGCAGGTCACGGGCCAGGTGGGAAGCATAAACTCCAGCAACGGCACTTTCACCCTGACGAACCTCTCATCGCTGTTTACCGGGGCCACTCCATCGATCACGACGATCACAGTCCAGACGCTCTCCGAAATGAACTTGATGGACTTTTCCAACGGGAACTCGCCGGCGGTGGGTGACACCGTGTCGGTGAAAGGACTCCTGTTCAACACTACTGGAACACCGACGCTGGTGACGAGAACAATCCGCCACGACGGCGAGTGATTCTTTACTAAGCGGTCTTGCAGTAAACAGCGAGCTTCCCGGATCAGAGAGAAGCTCGCTGAATATACATCACCACCGCAAAGAATTGTGTCTCCAAGAAAGTGAACTTCGAATCGGCGCGTGGGCTCACGCGGAAAAGAAATCAACAAGGATTTGGGAAACGCGGGCAGGCTCTTCGTGCTGGAGCCAGTGGCTGGCCTCGGGGAAGGTGATGAGTTCGGCTTGAGGGCAGTAGCGCAAGCTGTCCTGCGCCATTTCAGCCATCAGAAAACGGTCGCGCAGGCCCCAGAGGATGCGCGTCGGGACGCGTACGGTGCGATCGGAGAACTTGGCGCGGTAGCGGAACGCAGCGCGGTACCAGTGGATCATTGCAGTGAGAGCGCCGGGCTGCGACCATGCAGCGCGGTATTGCGCTAAATCCGCCTCGGAAAAAGTGCCGGGGCGGCTCGTGCCAGCCAGCGAAGCCGTACCTCTGCGAAAGTTGGACGCGGAGAGGAAGGCTTCGGGCAGGTATGGGAGCTGGAAGAAAAACATGTACCAGCTCTTGCGCCGCTGGCTCCAGTTTTTCATGAGATAGCGCCGCATCACCGAGGGGTGAGGAACGTTGAGGATGGCGAGTTTGGCGACGCGGTTCGGGTGCAGTAGAGCGACGCTCCATGCCACGGCCGCTCCCCAATCATGTCCGGCGAGAAAAATGCGCTCCTGGCCAAGCTGGTCGGCGATGGCTATGACGTCCGAAACAAGTTCTGTGAGCGCGTAGGAGCGCACGCCGGAAGGTTTGCTGCTTTTGTTGTAGCCGCGCTGGTCAGGGACGATGACGCGGAAACCAGCCGCAGCCAGCGGGTCGATCTGTTTGTGCCATCCGTACCAAAATTCAGGAAAGCCATGGAGGAGAAGAACGACGGGACCATCCCTGGGGCCTGCGGCGACGGCATTCAGCGTGACTTCGCCATTTTGAAAAGCGATCGTTTCCAATAAGAAATTCCTCGAGGGAAAGTTTACTCGCCGCGGCCGATGGGCCTCCAGGAAAAAAGATGCCGACGCAACGCTGACGCTACATACAAATTAGAAGCCGGGCGCGCCGGAAGCTGCTGGGCGCATTTCTGGCGCGTTGACGCCGAAGCGGAGATGGGCGAAGTAGGTTTGGCCGAGGGACATGAAGCCGGTGTAGAGATAGCCCCAAACGAAGAGGACCAGGAAGGGCACCGTGGCGTAGTTTTCGTTGGTGATGGCGTAGACCACGGTGAACGCGAAATAAATCCCCAGCAAGACTTCGGCATAGGGCATCCAGCCTGCTTTATTGCGATAGGATTTTTTCACGAAAGAGTCTTTCCTGCCTTCGATTTTGAACTTGGGCGTGCGCGCGAACTCACTCTTCTTGCCGACAATCGCTTCGATCACCGCTTGCGCATTTCGCACCGAGATTCCAATGCCCGTGGCCATCACAAAAGGCATGTACAGAAAGGTGCGCCACCAACTCTTAGGGCGAAGCTCCTTCTGCGCGACGAGATAGAAACTCGAGATGGAGCAGGTGGAAGCAAGAAAGAGCGGCAGGTCGATGACCAGCATCTGGAACCAGCCCTGGTAGAAACGCACGATCATGGCGGGAAGAAGCATCGTGGAAAGCAGGACCATGAGCGGGTAACTGATGTTGGCGGTGAGATGGAAGAACGCTTCCGCCTTGATGTGCCAGGGGGCGTTGGATTTGAAAACTTTTGGGAGGACTTTTATTGCGGTTTGCATGAGGCCCTTGGCCCAGCGCGCTTGCTGCGCTTTGAAGCTGTTCATGTCCACGGGGAGTTCGGAAACACATTCGATATCCGGGAGATAGAGAAATTTCCAGCCTTGAAGCTGCGCGCGATAGGAGAGATCCGTGTCTTCGGTGAGCGTGTCGTGTTGCCAGCCGCCGGCATCTTCGATGGCCTGACGGCGCCAGACGCCTGCCGTGCCGTTGAAATTGAAAAAAGTGCCGCGGCGGGAACGCGCGCCATGTTCGACGACGAAATGGCCGTCGAGAAGGATGGTTTCAACTTGCGTAAGTAAGGAATAGTCGCGGTTGAGATAGGTCCAACGGGCCTGGACCATGCCGATTTTGTCGCCTCCGTCCGGATTCAGAAAATAGGGTATCGTGCGGAGCAGAAAATCCTGTTCGGGGATGAAATCCGCGTCGAAAATGGCGACGAACTCGCCCTGCGCGGTTTTCAGGCCGTTTTCGAGCGCGCCGGCTTTGTATCCTTTGCGGTTTGCTCGATGGATGTAGCTAATCCGCATGCCCTGTGCAGCGTGGCGCTCGACGCAGGCGCGGGCGACCTGTTGGGTTTCGTCGGTCGAATCGTCGAGAACCTGGACATCGAGGAGCTCGCCCGGATAGTCGAAACGCGACACGGCTTCGACCAGCCGCTCGATGACGTAGCGCTCGTTGAAGATGGGAAGCTGGATCGTGACACGCGGCCACCGAGTAACAGGCGGCGGCGGCCCGGGAACGTTTTTCGAATATTTGTAGTAGTCGTAGACGAGCCAATAGCGATGCAGGCCGTAGAGCGCGAGGATGCCGAGGACAAGGAAGTAGGGAATCATCATCGCGAGATCGAAGGCGTTAGCATGATAAATGCCGCTGAAGGTTCGGTCGGTAATCTTGTGCCAGTAGTGGCTGATGGGACTCTGCTGCGCAAGAGTGAACGAAAGTAGGAGAGCGATATGCACCTTGGGTTCTCGTAGGAGGCCCGCGCACAGTCCGCTGCGGGGCTACTGGCGACTAGCCATTATACGGTGCGAACAGGAGCAGTCAATGACGAGCTGCGCTGCATGCCAGCTTCAGGGAATGAGCACAATCTTTCCGAACGCGCCGGGCTCCATGATTTCTTTGTGTGCGCGAGACGCTTCGGCCAGAGGGAGTTCCTTGCCGACGATGGGACGAAGCGTGCCGTTGTCGAGACCCGCGATGATGCCGGCGTGGATCTCTGCCTCTTCGCTATCCGTGATTCTCCAGAGTGTGAAAGCGCGCGCCGACGCGCGGCGCTGCATGAGATCGCGCGGGGTAATGGTGGCGTCGCCGCGGCTGCCAATGATGATAACGCGGCCATTCGTGGCGAGGAGCTTCAAGTCGGCGGCGAGGTTCACGTTGGCCAGCATTTCGAGAATCAGGTCAACGCCGCGGCCGTCCGTGGTTCTCAAAATGGCGTCCGTATACCCGGCGGAGCGGTGGTTGAAAACGTGATGCGCGCCTTCGCGCTTGGCCAGGTCGAGGCCTTTTTGGGTGCCGGCGGTGCCGAGGACGGTGAGCCCCATCGCGCGCGCCATCTGCACCGAGGCGAGGCCGACGCCGCCGCTGGCACCGTGAACGAGAAGCGTCTCGCCCGCGTGAGCTTGCGCGGAATGGTGCAGCGCGTGATACGCGGTGCCGTAGGGAACCCAGACTCCCGCGCCCTGGGCGAAAGTGATTTTTGCGGCAAGGGGGTGCACCTGGGTTTCGAGCGCGAGGGCGTATTCTGCGTAGGCTCCGGTGAGAGTTTTTGCAGTGTAAACGCGGTCGCCGGGTTTCACTCTCTTGACGCCATCGCCCACGGCTTCGACGACGCCGGCGCCGTCGGAGCCGGGCGTGTAGGGCAGCGGCGGCTTGATCGCGTACGTGCCGGCGCGCATGTAGGTGTCGTAGGGGTTCACTCCGGCAGCATGGATGCGGACGAGAACTTGTCCCGCGGCGGGTTTCGGCGTCGGAATTTCTTCGAGCTTCATCGCTTCCGGTCCGCCGAATTCATGGACGACGATGGCTTTCATGAATGTTTTTCCTTTCGCCCGCAGCGAAATTTTTCCAACGATTCGATCAAAAATCAAAAATGCTCGTCGTGGTGGACGACGGCGGCTTCTTTTTCGACTAATCCTGCGGCTTGGCCCCAGGCAGTCGTCTGCCAATTGTCCTTCCCTTTTTTCTGTGGGATCCACGGCGGCAGAGATTGGTTCAGAAACGCCGCCAGCGCATAAACGTAGGGTTCATACATGTCGCGCAGCTCGGCCAAGCGGCGATCGGCCTCTGCGCCGTCACGCAATTTCAAGCCGTGCTGGGCTAGGACGTCGCGGATTCGGCGCAACTCCTCTGCGGGGAGGCGGTCGTGTGGCAAGGGTCGCGGCGCGGTGAGGAAAACCTGCGATAGGTCGACGACGGCGTGGCGCGCGATCGCAAAGGTAAGCTCAGCCTGGCGTTCGCAAGCGTCTTCCATGCCGGCCATGACCAGCGCGCAGGTATCGAGAATGGCGGTGAGAGAAGAGATCCAGGATTGGTTGTCGTGCTGCGAGCGGAAATACGCCAGCACGGGATAGGAAAGGTGGCTCTCCATCAGTTCGGCGGACCATCGTTCCCAGTCTTTGAGGAGTTCACGCAGAGCGTCGAGGCCCCGCGGGTAGCTATGGCGGCGAAGGAGTTCGCCCGCGGTCGGAGGCGTGCCGGCGCGGGAATCGAGGAGCGAGATGTTCACTTCGCGATTCGAAAACGAGCCGTAGATGAACGGAAGATAGCCGATGAT
>Ga0307479_10000586_pt1 | contig 32593 bp, 23 predicted proteins | sample atmos_gasesECM4C_FD_203743 | JGI IMG/M metagenome (GOLD analysis project Ga0307479, IMG submission 203743) | Hardwood forest soil microbial communities from Morgan-Monroe State Forest, Indiana, United States - atmos_gasesECM4C_515 | ecosystem: Environmental > Terrestrial > Soil > Temperate...
TGAGATCCGCGAGTGGATGAGCGGCAATCTCTGCCGCTGCGGCGCCTACGTCAACATCGTCGCGGCGGTGACGGCGGTGGCCCGAGCCGCGGCGGCCGGCGGCGCGGCGGAAGCCGGGGCGGCTGGCTGGGAGGCGGAATCCGGGGCGGCTGGCGGGGCGACCGGAGCCGGCGGCGCCGGGCGTGGCGGTGGGCACGAGCCCGCGGCGCGGACCGCGGGGAGCTGAGCGATGGAGACCTTTTCCTACCAGCGCGCCGCCGACCCCGAAGCGGCGATCGCCGCCCTCGCCGGCGACCCGCGAGCCGCCTTCATCGCCGGCGGCACCGAGCTGGTCAACTGGATGAAGGAGGGGATCCAGTCGCCGCGCTCCCTGATCGACATCAACGATCTGCCGCTCGCCGAGATCGCCGCCGGGGAGGACGGGCTGCGCCTGGGCGCCCTGGCGCGGATGAGCGACGTCGCCGCGCATCCGGCGGTGCGCCGCGGCTGGCCGGCGGTGGCCGAGGCGCTCGAGCTCGCCGCCAGCCCGCAGCTGCGCAACATGGCCTCGATGGGCGGCAACCTGCTGCAGCGCACGCGCTGCCTCTACTTCCGCGCCGAGACGGCGCTGCCCTGCAACAAGCGCACGCCGGGCAGCGGCTGCGCCGCGCTGCATGGCGAGCACCGCGCCGGCGCCATCTTCGGCTGGAGCGAGGCGTGCGTGGCCACCCACCCGTCGGACGTCGCTGTGCCGCTCGTCGCGCTCGATGCGCGGCTGCGGCTCCGCGGGCCGCGGGGCGAGCGCGTGCTGGCCATCGCCGAGCTGTGGCGCCTGCCGGGCGAGCAGCCGGAGCGCGACACGACGCTCGACCATGGCGAGCTGATCGTCGCGATCGAGGTGCCGGCCTCGCCGGCGGCGCGGCGGTCGCGTTACCTGAAGGTGCGCGAGCGGAGCTCGTACGAGTTCGCGCTGGTCTCGGCGGCGGCGGCGCTCGACCTGGACGGCGGCGAAGGCGCCGGGGGAGGGCGCATCCGCGATGCGCGATTGGCGCTCGGCGGCGTGGCGGCGAAGCCGTGGCGGCAGCCGGAGGTCGAGGCGCGGCTGCGGGGAGCGCCGCTCAGCCTGGAAGGCCTGCGCGCCGCGGTCGCCGAGGGGTTCGGCGAGGCGCGCTCGCTCCCCGGTAACGGCTTCAAGATCGAGCTGGCGCGGCGCGCCGCGGTGCGGGCGCTGGCGATGGCAGGAGGCCTCGCATGAGCACGCGCGGCGGCATCGCGATCGGCGGCATCGGCGCTCCGGTGTCCCGGCTCGACGGGCGCGTCAAGGTCACCGGCGAGGCGCGCTACGCGGCCGACACGCCCGCCGCGGGCATGGCCTACGCGGTGCTGGTCGGCAGCGCCATCCCGTGCGGCCGCATCCGCAACATCGACACCGGCGAGGCGGAGGCGGCGCGCGGGGTGCTCGCGGTGCTCACCCACCGCAACATGCCGCGACTGCCCGCCGTCCCCAGCCCGCCGGCCGGCCAGTCCCTCATGCCGATGCAGGACGAGCGCATCCGCTACGAGGGTCAGCACGTGGCCCTGGTGGTGGCCGAGAGCCTCGAAGAGGCCACGCGGGCGGCGGCGCGAGTGCGCATCGACTACACGCGGGAGCCGGCGGAGGTGGACTTCCGGGAACGCCTGGATGACGCCTTCACCGCCACCAACTTCGCTCCGCCCGACAGCCGCGTCGGGGACGTCGAGGCCGCCCTCGCGCGGGCGCCGGTCACCGTCGCCCGCACCTACCGCACCGCCGACCGCCACCACAACGCCATGGAGCCCTCGGCGACCGTGGCGGCGTGGGACGGCGGCAAGCTGACCGTCCACGACGCCACGCAGTACGTGTGGGGAGTGCGGATGGTCCTCGCCACCGCCCTCGGCATCCCGCAGGAGGACATCCGGGTGATCGCCTCCTTCACTGGCGGCGGCTACGGCTGCAAGGGCTACGTCTGGCCGCACCAGGTGCTGGCGGCGGTGGCGGCCAGGCAGGTGGGCCGGCCGGTGAAGCTGGTGCTCACCCGCGCCCAGGACTTCACCGCGCACGGCTACCAGGCGGCGAGCGAGCAGCAGGTGACCCTCGCGGCGGCCCGCGACGGCCGGCTCCTCGCCATGCGCCACGAGAGCGTCAACCCGACCTCGATCGACGACGACTACGTCGAGTACTGCGCCATCGCCTCGCGCACCCTGTACGCCTGCCCGGCGATCGAGACCCGCCACCGCGTGGTGCGCGTCCACCGCGGCAGCCCGACGCCGATGCGGGCGCCGCACGAAGGCATCTCCATGGTGGGCCTCGAGTGCGCCATGGACGAGCTGGCGGACGAGCTGGGGATCGATCCGGTCGAGCTGCGCCTGCGCAACCACGCCGAGCGCGATCCCACCTCAGGCAAGCCCTTCTCCGCGAAAGCCCTGCGCGAGTGCTACCGCGAGGGCGCCGAGCGCTTCGGCTGGGCCGGGCGGCCGCCGCGCCCGCGCTCCCTGCGGGAGGGGCACCTGCTGATCGGCTGGGGGATGGCGGGCGCCCTCATGCCGACCTACCGTTTCGGCGGCAGGGCGCGCCTCACCGTCGAGCGGGACGGCCGCGTGTTGATCGAGTCCGGGACGCAGGAGATCGGCACCGGCGTGCACACCATCATCCCGCAGATCGCCGCCGAGGCCCTCGGCCTGCCGGTGACGCGGGTGCGCCTCGAGCTGGGCGACACCAACCTGCCCGAGACCGGCGGCACCTTCGGCTCCTCCACCACCATGGGCCTGGGCTCGGCGGTGCTCGACGCCGCGGGGCGCCTGAAGCGGCGGCTCGACGAGCTGGCCGGCCCGGGCGGGGCGGCCCGGCCCGAAGACCTCGGCGAGCTGCTTGCCCGCCACGGCCTCGATCGCCTGGCCGCCGACGGCAGCTGGTCGCCGGCCGACGAGATGGACGACCCCGCCTGGTCGATCCACACCTTCGGCGCGGTCTTCGCCGAGGTGGAGGTGGACGAGGAGTTGCCGGTCCCCCGTCTGCGCCGCTGCCTGGGCGTCTACAGCGCCGGCCGCATCGTCAACCCGAAGACCGCGCGCAGCCAGATGATCGGCGGCATGACCTGGGGCGTCGGCCAGGCCCTCCTCGAGCGCTCCGAGATGGACCGCGCGCTGGGCCGCTACCACTCCAAGAACCTCGCCGGCTACCTGGTGCCGGTGAGCGCCGACACCCCGGTCCTGGAGCCTTACTTCGTGGACGAGATCGACGAGCACGCCAGCCCGATCGGCGCCAAAGGCATCGGCGAGCTCGGAGCGGTCGGCGTCGGCCCGGCCATCGCCAACGCCGTCTACCACGCCACCGGCGTCCGGGTGCGCGAGCTGCCGATCCTGCCCGAGCGGCTGCTCCCCGCTGCGTACCTTGACATTTGGCGCTAGGGTCGGTAGCTTCCTACTCTGTTGTCGCAAGTAACGAACAGGAGGACCTACCGGCACTAGATGCGCTTGCGCGTGCGAGAGTTACACAGTGCTTACTGCACCGCGCTCCTAGCACTCAATCAGAGGAAATCTTCTCGCTCCGATGAAAACGAACAGTTCGACAGAAACGCTCGCATTAACTACTCACGTCGCAGAGTTGCTCGTAGCTGTCGTCAATCGAACCGCTGAAGCTGGCAATGCTGAAGCTAATCCAGCGCTCGGTCCCTTGCTGCTGCACATGCTCGCACCCGAAGTAGATCTGACATCGGTCGTAGCGGACGAGCTTGAGCGTGCGTTTCAGATTTGATCCAGCCGGCGAGCGCGGAGGTGGGATTCGCCTTATTGAGGAGATCCCAGACTTCAGAATCTGTCACCTTGAAGGACGAAACGGTGCAGGTAAAAGCCTTGCACTTCGGCTGCTTGAGTTGATTACCGGGGAGCAACCCTATAGGGCGACTCCTGGCGCGTGGTCGTCGCTGCGTCAGTACCTCGGCGACACCACGGTTACTATCGATGGCCTTGACGATCAGACATTACGAGTCGACCTTCGGCCGCAGCACTGGCGACCGACTCCGGAGCCGGTGGGCGAATGGCTTGGTGACGCATTTCTAAACGCCAAACCGATAGACATTAGGTCGATAAGCTCTATTCTGCGCGTTGTTCGTATTGCCGGCAACGAGACCTTTGAAAGGACGATCCAGAACTGGCTTGACACTGAGAGAGAAAACATTAAACAAGTTCATGATCGCTTGCAAGAACGGTTCTCCAAGCTCGAGTCCCACCTCGACGAGCTTGGTAGCGCCACCTCTGTCGTCGGTCCCGAGCGCCAGTATCGGCAGCGTCTTGAAAGTGTGACGGTGCAGGTGGCTGAGGCCGAACGCGCCTTGAGCCTCCTCCAAGAAGAAATCGCCCTCCTTAGTGACGCCTTGCTTGCAAAGCAGCGCATTGCAGCATTAGCCGATGAGCTACCGACAGTTCAGGAAACACTTGCGCGGCTCGACAATGAAGCCAAGGACACGGAACGCCGTCTACGCTCAGCGCAGGATAGACAGGCGGCCCTCCTTGGAGATCTGGCGCGGGGATCGGAGGTTGAAGAGCAGATGCAGAAAGTCCGTCAGACGCGCGATGCTCGTCTGAAGCGCCTAAAGAAACTTGCTGGTGAGGTTCAACTTAAATCCGCGCAGCTAGATGTGGCCGCAACAATCGAGGATGTCGCAGCGGCGACTAAGGAGGCGAGGCAGAAGCGTGATCAGGTCGAGTCAGAGAGGTCGTCCACTGATCATAATGCATCCGTTCGGCAATTCACGTCGAGGATGATCCGGGATCTCAACGCCCATCGCGAGCTTGACCCGGAGATCGTTGCAGTACTCGAGATCGAGGCAACGGCACTGCACCTAAGCGCCAGTCAGCTGCGCGATGGTATTCAGCGACGCCAGATTGAACTCACGGAGATCGAGGACGATCCACTTCGACGAGAACTGGCCAAACGTTACGACCAGCTCTCGCGGCGTTTAGTCGAATTGGGAGAGCTTGGGAGCCTGCTGACAAAGAGGGATAGAGCCCGCACGCTTTTTCTTGAGAGTGAAAACGACCTTGCCGCTTTAGTCGAACACGCACAGATTACAGGAGAGCTTCGGTCAAGGTATGACACTGTTGACGCCGAGATTCGCGCGTTGGAGCAACAATTGCGAGAGGGGCTAAGTCAACAGGCTCGGCTGCGTGTGCAGGTCGATCAACTTGGCGCTGGCAAATCGCGGGAGGCACTTGAAGAGGAGCTTCGGATTGCGCTCGAGAAACTGGACCTGAGTGACGCCGGCAGTCTGAGCGAGCGCCTTGACATCGCAAGGCAATCTGCTGAGTGGCACCGTACGCGCCTGCGTGAGCTCCGAACCGACCAGATCGGCCTTGAACGCTCGCTTGCGCTCCAGGCAGCAGAGATCGGACAGGCCTCGGCAAGCTTGGCGGCCGTCTCGTGGCTGCCAACATCGGTAAGGCACGTGCTCGCGCAGGATACGCAACGTCAAAGTGGTGAAGGACTTCTCGCACTACACAAGGCAGTGGAGTCCGTGCGGCGATCTCTCTACGACTTGCGGGAACGGTTTGACCAGCTGCTAGTTGCTGCAGGCCGAATTGCAAGCGAAGTTGGACGGAGAGATAGGATCAAGGACGCGAGTAAAATCGCGCTTCAGGCAGAGCTAGAGGAGGAGATGGCGGATCGCCTGCGGGAGGAATTCGCGCAGGAGGAGATCCAGAGCGCATTGTTCGACGGAGGTCAGCTGAAGACAATCGATTTAGGTAGTCTAGAGGCCCGATGGGTTACGAGTGAGGGAGAGCTCAGAAGCCGCCCCTTTGAGGCCTTCTCTAGCGGAGAGCAAGTATTCGCATATACGCGCGCGCGCATCCAGGCTGTTTCGGCAATTGAAACTAAGAAAAAGGTAGTGGCACTCGACGAGTTCGGAGCGTTCTTGGAGCGCGACCGGCTCGAAAGGCTGGCCAGATTCCTCCGCGACACTGTCGGTGGGGAGATCGCGGACCAGGTCATCATCGTCGTGCCACTCGCAGCGAACTACAGGGCGCAAGCTGAAGTGACTAGCGGGACACTGGGCGAGCGGTTCTCCCAACGAGCACTTGAGATCGAGAAGCGCGGTTACTTCGCGGAGGATGCTACGGAAAGGGAGCTAGTGTGACTGCCGCAGACACCGACACACTATTCGGCCTGCCGCGATGCCTAAACCGTCCAGATGCCAAAGCCCTGGAGTCGTATCTTGCCGCGGCGTGGATCGCTCAAACTAGAAGGCTACCGGCTGCACTAGATAGCGACTTGGCACTCTTAGCTCGGTTCTTTGCACCGACTTCCACCAGCCGCCGCCTGCGGGCAAGCCTCGCAGTGCTGCAAAGTGTCAGTGCCCCACGTCCGGCGTCTCTTCCAGAGGAGATTTACATAGAGTCGCCTACTGGGCCAGGCCTCGTCACTCCGGAAGGTCGGGTGATCCTTTACCTCCTTGGGGCGCACCGTGACAGTGAGACGGTGGTCTTCGACTTGGAGGAGGTAGTGTGGGCCTATCGCACGGTAGTAGCTCTATACCGAGCGTGGGGTAGAACTCGACTGATAGAAGCCCTGGGGATCAAGGAAAGCGCGCTCCGCTTGCCAGTCGTCGGTTTCAACCTGGCTCTACTTGTGAACGGTTCTGTCGGCGAGGCCAAGGCCTTTCCAGTCCCTGGTGACGAGACTGAAGAGCAAAGGCTGAGTAGTATCCTTGGACCAGTTATAGATTCCTTTGTAGAATCGCTGAGGCCGCGGAGGAAGCGGAGGGAATCCTTCCGGCTGCGGGGTGGATGGGTCCTCACCGAAACCAGTCGCCACTTGTCGGATGTTGTCACTTTCACGAGCAAGGCCATCTGGATTCGCTCCAACCGGCAAAGGCAGCTAGTCGCTCGGCTTGCTCGCGAGCTGGCACGCGATAAAGGTCGAGGACAGTCAGAGGTTGACCAAGCCTTCGACGCACTTCTGGAGTCATACGCAAGAGCTCGGCCAGCGCTTGCATCTCGCTCCATTGGTCATGAGCGGTCCGCACAAACTCGGATGATTAAAGAACAGCTGCTCGTGTCGTTCGGCCAGGCATCGGCGAGTTGAGCAGAGCGGTGACCGGAACTGGAAGCCTAGAGCTTGCGATCGCACTTGTAAGAGAACACCACGCATCGCGTGGACCTGGCACACAGCTTGTCTTGGCTATTGACACTGATCTTGAACGAAACCACGAGATTTACGATGCTGCCTTGCGCCGTTTCGAGGGAGTCTACATCGCCGTTGACCGAATGATCGAAGCTCGGATTAAAGGAACCGTCGATCCATCTCTCCGCGATGTGGTGATGGAGGGCCTGCGGCTCTCGGCCCTAGGGATTCGTATCGAGATTCGGCAGGAGCGGGACGAGGTAGCAGTGGGCCTCGCCAATGGTATTGAACCGACAAATGAGAGCGAGCGGATGATACCAGCATTTGTCGCCGCTCTGTTCTCGCGAGAGCTATCGACCCACGCAGTGGCTGCGATCTCCTGGACAGATTCGCGACTAGAAGTCCTTGCGAGGGATGCCCTTTGGCAGCTTATACGCGCACACGTTGCCCGCCGGCAGCTTGGATCGTTAGCTACTTTGATCTTTATCGGTGGTGGGCGCATTGATCCGGAGCTTCACTGCGAGCATGAACCTTCCGTGCGATTCGCACTGACTGAGCGTGGGCTCTCAAGACGAAAAGGGCCAGTATCGCTCGGGATCACGGTAAACAAACTCGTTCGTAGTGCTCATGGCCCGTTCGTGCTCTTTCTAGGCGCCGGCGCGAGCGCCTCTGCGAAAATGCCCCTAGGTGACGAGGTGCGCGATCACGCACTCGAGCACTTTGTGGGTGACAGGGTTCCGTCTCCAGTAGGCGAGCTGGCCATTCGGTTTCATCAGTGGATCTGTGAGAACGACAGGTTGCTTGTTGGAGAGGAAACGTTGACAGCGGGCATGTTTGCTGAGCGACTAACCTTGGAGCGGGTCCTTCGAGAGGAGTTTCGGCGCGATGGACGCAGCCGAAGTCGTACTTTGCATTACCTCCAGGAGCGGAATGCGCAAGCAATCCAGCGTAAGATGACACGGTCGCGAACGGCATTACGAGCTATAAGGGCGAAACGCAACAGACTCATACTTGTGACGGTAAACTTTGACACAATCATCGAGGATGAGTTCGGTGACGAGGCAAAGGTGTTTGCGACAAGAGATGACTTTGAGGAAGCAGGCAAATACTTGGATGGGTATCTAGCAACCGGCGGTGCACTTCCGGTGCTCAAGCTTCACGGAACATTGGCAGTTCCTGATTCAATTGTAGCCGATGTGGACACTCGTTCGCTTGGCATTCCGGCTGGAGCGATTGAAGCACTTCGGCGACTCCGCGGTACAGAGCACTTTATCCCGTGGGTCTACATCGGCGTTAGCATGCGAGACCCGGATGTCGCGGAGGTAATCGGCGGCACTGACTTTGCTGAGGGGTTAGAGGAGGCGTGGGTAGCTCCCTTTCCCGATCCCGCAGTATCAGCGTTTAGCGATGATCATAGAGCATCGCGGTGGCAGGAGGCAAAGCGGGCCGGAATTGGGGAGCGTCAGATCACAGAAACCGCGGACAGCTTCCTTAGCAAGCTGGCCTCCGCTTGGCCTGATTGATCCCCATCTAACTTGGTCGGCGAAGCACAATCAGGTGCTCTGAAAGAGCCAGCTGGTGGCGCGTACCATTCTGCGCCCAACGACTCCCCCTTTGGCGCAAGGGGATAGTTTGAAGCGGCGTGAATCCTGTCTCTTCTGCCATTCGGGAGATCAAGGCTGGAGTATCGACATAGACCCCATAGGGGGCACTATCGCCGACGACCCAAGCGAGTATGCCGCCGGCATCGAGATGTGTGTGTGCCCGAGAGAGAACTTGAGAAATGTCGGCGAGGTACGCGGGCAACATCTGATCATACTCCTTGCCGCGGGGACGGTCGCGGCGCTGCTTGGTCAGGCTCGTACTTAGCTGTCGGGCAGCCCGCGCAGTGTTCGGCAGCGACGTTAGGAGAGTCCAGCCCGCTTCTGCCCTCTCAAGAGTACTTTGCTGAGTTGAGGCGGCGACCATATTCGCGCGTATCTTGCTGCAGAGACCAGCCCAGGTCCTAACGGTGCCGAGGAAGTAGAGCTCAAGGCGCGTTGCATCCGCGTAATCGTAGTTGTTGAGGTATGGCGGCGATGAGAGACACACTTGAGCCTTCGTATCGCATAGGGCGTCCCGCCACGAACCGCTGGCGCGTGAGTCGCCAATGATGATGCGCGCATCCACTCCGAGAGGCAGGCTCGCTACATCATCAACTAACCATTGTATGCGCTCGCGGAACCGCTTCGGGACTGAACGATGCGGTGCCTTTCGCTCAAGCGCTGGGCGCTGATATGGCCACCCCACCTTGACGGATGCAACGTCGCGAAGAGTGCCAACCAGTGCACAGCGTAAATACGGTTCGAAGCGGCTACCGGCCGCAGCGATTATCTCGCGAAGTGCGATCAAAAAATGCAGCGTCTCGTCGTCAAAAGAGCGCCGCACAAGTGAAGTCTCGGCGCTATCGTTGAAAGTAGCAATAGAGGCTGCTCGCACAATCTCCTCTGATGCGCACTTTAGTTCCTGTGCTGTCTGCTCGTCGAGGCGGCAAAATTTGAGCGAGGCGATCTCGGCAACAAGGGGATGCGTTTCAATGCCTCTGAAGGGGCGGCCCTCTGCAACTGCCCGGGTACCTGTAGTCGCCACACCCGCAAAAGGATCGAGAATCAGACCGTTCTCGTCGGCCAGGGCCTTGAAGCAGCGGTCCAAGGTCTCCGTCGAGAAGCCTGCAGCGTAGCGGAACCACCGGTCGAAGGGCGATCGGCGGCTGGCGCCGTTAGGTGCACCCCGTTGGTCAGTCACCGCAGGAGGAGTCTAGCATCTCGTTGACTAGAGATGTGAGACCAGGCAGACGATAGCGAGGGAAGTCGCCCGCATAGTCGGAGCCAGCAGGAGCGGCATCCCTGGAGTTGAGCGGCCCGAGACTGGAAGCTGAGCGTCGCTCCGCTCCGGTGGCGGTCTCCGGTCCGGGACGATGCTGGAGCGTGCGCGGCCGAGGTGGTCAGCGTCCTTTCTGGACGACGACCTCGACACGGCGGTTCTTCTGTCTTCCGGCTTCGGTGTCGTTGTCGGCTACCGGCCGGCTCTTGCCGAAGCCGCGCGTGGCCAGATGGTCGGCCGCGACCTTCTCTCGCTCGACCAGCCAGCGCTTCACCGCCTCGGCGCGGCGCTGCGAGAGGAGCTGGTTGTAGGCGGCGTTGCCTTTGGCATCGGTATGCCCCTGGATCTCCGCCCGACCGGCTGGATAGCCGCGAATCACCGTTGCCAGCCGCGCCAGCGCCGCCGCAGCGTCGGGCCGGATCTCGGCCTTGTCGAAATCGAACAGGACGTCCGCCGGTAGGCTCACCGTCACCTCGAGAGCCGACTCCCTGGCGCCCAGCGCCTGCATCGCCTGGTGCAGCTCTTGGACCGTCGCGGTGATGCCGCCGCGGGCGCCGGCGACACCCTGTTCGACGCGTTGGATCTCGAGCACCTGACGCTCGACGTCGAGGGCCCGGTGCGTCCCCAGCCGGGCGGCCGCCGCTTCGGCCGCGGCCTGCGTCGCCGCCTCCCAGGGCCCCGCGTACGCCGGCTGCTCGCTGGCGCGTACCGGCGCTGATCCCAGCAACAGTAGAGCCGCGGCGAGGCGAGGCAATAACATCACGAATCCTGAATCGGCAAGTCCTCGAAGGGTGGCATGCCGGGAAGTTGCAACGTCACTGACTTGACCTCCGGCGGCGGTGCCGGGAACTTCATCCAGATCGTATAGCTCGCGCCGGGCGCCAGCTTCTCGTACCAGCGGTTGTTCCAGCCGCTGCGCAGGGCGGCGATGTAGGTGCCCTTCTCGTCCTTGAGGACTTCGTACTTCTTGCCGGCCCCGAGATCCATCACGTAGACCTCGTTGTAGTGGATGTCGGGCTCGGAATCGACATTCCCCTGATTGCGCAGCACCACCCGGACGGTCAGAGTCGATCCCTTGCGGCGGAACTCCGTGACATCGGCCACCACTCCCGGCCAATTGCTCGTCTGCGTCGCCACCGCCGCAGCCGGGGCCGCAGCCGGCGCGGGCGCAGTACCCGGCGTCACCGGGTTGGGATTGGTGACGGGCGCTGGCGCGGGCGCCGCGGCAGCGGGCGCGGTCGGGGGCGGCACCGCGGTCGGAGCAGCCTGGGCCGAAGGCGCCGGAGCGGGCGCCGCCGGTGCCACCTGGGGCGTCGCTCCGGTCGGGGGCGCGCCGGCGCCAGGTGACGCCGCTTCCTGGCCCGTCGGCTTGGCCTGGCATCCTGCGACGAGCGCCAAGAGCATCAATAGCGTCAGGAAAGAAGGCGGTAAAGCATTGATCCGCATGGGTCCCTCCTCCAGTCGTGAGCCGGTGAGCCGCGACGACGCAAGCATACACCCGGGGGGGTGCGGGCGAAGATGGTCGAACAGAGATAGGGAGCTCTGGCGGGAGCGGTCCTGAGTAGCGAAAAGATCGCAAACTCACATCAGGGGCTCGGCGGCGTTATGATCGGCGTATTCGGTGCCATCCCAGGTGTGTTGTCAGTGCTCCTTCAAGAGATCACCTCGCAGTAGTGCTTGCCTGGTTTTGAACGATGATGACTTTTTCGCCGCTCCCGGTAGAGGCATTCCTGTTCATCAGTCGCTGCCTTGGGGACGGATGTCGACCAGTTTGAGGCTGAAGCGATCAGGTTAGCGAGGAGTATGGCTAGGCTGACGCGGCAGGAGGCGCAGCGTCGCTTCGTCGAATAGCGGCTCGTCTTGTCCTATGCGGACGAAGAGGACCATGCGGGCGCCGGTTGCGGGCTGGGCTTCGAAGTACTGGATGCCGTCGGGGGACTCGCCCCAGTCGCCGCAGGGCGGATCGGGGACTCCGTCTTCAGGCTTCGCGGCCAACTCCTTCTGGTAGGCGGCGTCCGGCACGAAGGTGAACCGTTGCACGCCGGGCGGGGTGGCACCCTCGGTGTAGGGGCGCAGCACGCAGCGCTTCGCGAGGGCCTTGTCCGTATGCTGCTCGAAGATTCGCCGTATGCCGCCCTCGGGGGTCTCCCTGTCCTGGAGATCGAGGACATCTACCACTGGTTCCTCGGTCCCCCCTCCGTCAGGCCAGTGGATGACGAGCGAATGCTTGGAGATCTTGAAGTCGATCTTGCGGAATCCAAAGTCGCACTGCTGTACCCACGCGTCGAGGCCGACCATCTCGTCCGAGAGCTTCTTCCAGGTGCATCCCTTCACCGGCTTCCGCGACGGCCCGGACGGCCCGCTCGCCTGCGTAGTCGCCGGCGATGAGACAGCCACCCCGACCAGGAGTGCTGCGCAAACCAGCGCTCGTCTTGTCATCGGCGCACTCTACCAGGTGCTGGTTGGACGTGCGCCGACGCGCTGGGGTGGTGGTCCGCAACCTCCCTGCGCGCGGACCTTGCGCGAGGTGTCTCGGTAGGCGCGAGCGCTCGAGACCCGCCGAAGGGCGGCCAGGCAGGGGGCCAGGCAGCCGAGCTCGGGTGGCGGCGGGAGGCAACAGCTTGCCGGTGGCCGATACCTGTCTGGCGACGAGGCGATACGGAGGGGCCGTAACCAGGGAACGGCGCGGGCGGAGGGTCCGGAGGATTTGCTTCCGGGGGTGGCAGGGTCTAGATTGGGGCAACCTGGTCAAGGGGGCCAAAAGGGGGCACGGCACAGACCGTAGGAAAGGTCTGGCTAGAAAACTGCCCCATCGGGGGCAAAATCGTGTACACTATTGTCAGCATGGTGGAAACCACTCCCGAGGTCGAAGAAGAGGTCCGGCGCTACGCCGCCCTCTTGAAGCAGGCCATCCGGGCTGGCGGCCTGAGCGTCAGCGAGGTCGAGCGCCGGCTGGGCGCCGGCCCCAAGGCCCTGCGCCGGATCTTCAACGGCCAGGTGGACCTGAAGCTCAAGCACGTCGTCGCCATCCTGCGCATCATCGGCATGTCGCAGGAGGAGTTCTTCGCCCTCGCCGCGCGCCCCAAGCATCGCCAGCACTCGGCTCATCACACTCCCACGGCAACCGACTTCCTGGCCGCCTTCCAGCGCGTCGGCTTCCGCGGCGCCTCGGCGCCGCTGGACGACGAGCTGGACCCGGCCTCGCCGGAGGACTTCGATCGCCTGGTCGAGGACGCGGTGAACCGGGTCCTCGAGCGCCGCCGACGCGAGGGGAAGGCGCTCCCCAAGGCGCCGGGTGAGGGCGGGGGCGGCGAGTCCGAGCCGTAGGTCTGCCGGGCCAAGGCCAGAGGTGGCGATCCGGCGTTCCGGCACCGGCGCCTGGTGCGGATCGGGACGCTAGCCTCCGCCTCCATTCAGCGCCTGCTCCAGGGCCGTACCGTTGACGCTGCCCAGGCCGCTCGCCGCGTCCCAGCCGGGCGCGGCGGCGTAGGCGGTACCTCCGACGCCGTTGACGTTGTTGTTACCGCTGACGACGTCGTTGTAGCCACCGGCGACCATCGACGCGCCGTACAGGACGGGATTCAGGAACCCTGCCTTGCCGCCGCCGGCGGCAAGCTGCTGATTGATCCGCGCCACCAGGCCGGCATAGAGAGGGGCCACGGCGCTGGTGCCGCCGATGACCGTGTCCTGCCCGTCGACCCGGACCTGGTAGCCGGTGTTGGGATCGGCGTCGGCCGAGACGTCCGGGACGCCGCGCCCGGTATGGCCATCGTCGGCGGCCGGCGGGACATTGGCGCCGCTCTGGTAGGCCGGCACGGGGAACGAACGGCTGATCCCGCCGCCCCCGGCACCGTTGCCGGCGCCGCGGTTCCAGACCACCTCCTGGGCGATGGTGTCGCCGGCGCCTTCGGTGAGGGTAGTGCCGCCGCAGGCGGTCGCATTCGGGCTCGAGGCCGGGAAGTCCACGTGCAGCTGGCCGTCCTTGACACTATCCTCCGACCCGTCGTCACCGGAGGCCACCAGGATGGTGACGCCCAGGGCGGCGGCATCCTGGAACGCCTGGTCCATCGCCTGCATCGCCTGCGCGGTCCATCCCTCTTCCGACTGTCCCCAGCTGATCGACACCACGGAGGGGTTGTTGACGCTGTCGTGGATGGCGGTGGTCACCGCGTCGACGAAACCCTGATCGGTGTTGGGGGCGAAGTAGACGGCGATCGTGGCGCCGGGCGCCACCGCCCCGGCGACCTCGATGTCGAGCAGCACCTCGCCGTCCGCGGAGCTCGGGTCGCCGGTCGGGCTGTTGGCGCCGCCGTCGACGGACACCGACGTCACCGCCGGCGGGTCGAGACCCAGCTCGGCGAAGTAGGCGTTGATGTCGTCGATGGCGTAGCCGCCGCCCAGCTCGACGATCGCGATGCTCTCGCCGGTGCCGTCGCCCTGCGGGAAGTTGTAGATCGCGGCGAGTTGCGGCGGGGTGAACGTCGGCGTCCCCGCGGCCAGGTCCAGCGGCAGCAGCCCCTTGGCGCCGGCTTCGCGGACGATCCTGAAGTGTGGCTTCGCCTGCGGCCGATCGTCCAGCCCGAGCACGCAGGCAACGATGCCGCCGAGATCCGCTGGTACGGAGAGGGCGCCGGTACGGTGGCGTACGACGCGGCTGTCGACCTGGACCTGACTGAGCTGCGTTCCGAAGGCCCAAGAAAGAGCGGCTACCGTGCCCGCGAGCACGATGCTGCGGCGCGGGAGGCTGATGTCGACGATGTCCAGGCCGTGCTGATGCGCGAAAGCCTGGACCTTGGCGACGTCGCGCCGATCCGCGCCGCGCGAGGCGGCGAGCCTCTGCCGGCTCTGCGGCCGCGAGCGCCGGCCGCCACGGATCCTGGTCTTGGGATGAAGGTAGATGGTGACCGCGACGCGCTGATTCGGGTCGGTAGGCCCGAGGACCTTCGCGCCGGGAATCGGCTTGCGTTCACTGCCAAGGATGAGGGTGCGTTCTTGAGCAGCCATGGCTTGTCCTCCTCGACAAACTTAGGTGCGCCCGCAGTGCCATCGGTCTACGGGGCTGTACATCCATGGGTAGGCGCGCAGTTGACCGATTGCGTTACAGATGAGAGTCGAGGAGGCAGACTGGCGGGCGGAGCTCCTCCGCAGCGCCAGTTCGAGAGTTTCGCGAAATCAGCGGGGCCTGACGACGGCACGGTCGTCCAACCCGAGGACGGCCTCGACCACGCCCGCCAGCTCCGCCGGCAGGTAGATCGGGCCGGAGAAACCGCGATAGGTGCCGCCATCGTGCTGGAAGAGCTGCAGCTCGACGCCGAAGGCGCTCGCGAACGCCTGGACCGTCCCATCCAAGGTGACGCTCCGGCGGGCCGCGTCGGAGGCGGTCACCTCCAAGTCGTGCCCGCGGGCGAAGGCTTCGACCGCGGCGAGGTCCGCCGGGTCCGCGCCGTAGCGGGCGGCGAAATTTGCGCGCGGGATCGGCTGGCGCGCTGGACGGGCCGCCTGCCCGAGAGTCTCCGCAGCGCCCGCCGCGGGGAGAGCGGCCTTGCGGCGCACGATCAGCGTAGCGGTGATGCGCTCGTCGGGCGCGGCGGGACCGATCGCGCGGCTGCCCGCCATCGGTTGGTGCTCGGAACCTGGGAGTGTGACGTAACCGGGGGGCACGTGCGGCGCCTCGCGTGACAAGGCCACTGTAGCAGGTGACGGTGGGCCGCGATGGCGGTGCCCGAAGGCGACCGGCCTAGCGATGACGCGGCCGGCTATGTGCCTGGTCGACGATGACACGCGCCCGCCAAGGCGCGCGCCATCTCACCGCTTGCAGCACACGCGAACGTCGATCCTTCGGGGTCTAGCGCGAAGACCTTGGCGAAGCCGGCTCGGAGCGCTTCGCCGGCTGGCGCTCCAGGTTCTCCAGGAAGGTCACCACCATCTCGATGATTTCCAGGAGTTGGGTGCTGCCCGCCGCACAGGCACGCTGGAGAATAAGGAGGGTCACGATAGCCTCCCGAGCGATGCGGAGCGCGCGGAAGGTCGCGATCATCTCCTGGGCCAAGGCGTGGATCTCCTTCAGGCGCCCTTGGCGCGCCCAAAGAGCTGCCAGCTCAAGACCGACTAGCGCAGCGGTGTAGGCTTGGCCAAGTTCTGAAAATCCGGTCCTCGTCTCTTGGAATGCCGTCTCTGCGCGAGGGTAATCGGGAATGCTGGCGTAGATCCTTGCCTCCAGCCAGCGAAGTCTAAGCAGCTCCATTTGACCACCATGCTCGACAAACAGGAACCGACTACGCCATAAGAGGCGACGTGCAGTGCGGAAGCGGCCGAGATCAGTCAACAGTCCAATCATCCCGCGGAGTGTTTGCGCAATCAATTGGGGATCACGCTCGGAATCCAACAGCCCGAGTCCGCGGCGCATGAGAATGAGCGCGGCACTAGGATGACCTTCCCAGGAAGCTACACCTGCCGCGCTAATGAGTGCTCTTCCGGCCAGATGGTCGCGGCCTTCCTGCGCATGCAACTGGTAGACGAGCCGTAAGAGCTCGCGCGCCTCCGGGAACCGCCTCTGGTAGGCCAGAAGAGAGGCGAGGAGATCAGCAATGCGTGCAAGCAATAGGGTGGGGCGCGACCCGCGGTGGGACCAGTATACGGCTCGGTCCATTGCCTTCCCCGCGTTGGAGAAGTCATCGCAGATTCGATAGGCATTGGCGAGCTCCGCCCAGGTGAGAGCACGAAGGTCGGCGACCGACTCCGCACCAACCTCCTTAGGACTGAGGTGGTCTGCGGCATAACGAGCGAGTCGGGCAAACCGCAGAGTCGCCTGGGCGTCGTGGTACCGCAATGAACGGCCAGCCTCGATCAGCCCCTTGACCCGCGGTAGGCCCCGCAGGGTTGCTAAGTCGGATGACGAAAGGTTGCTCCAGCTTCTCTGACCAGTGAGCAGGGAGGTCAAGATAGCCACAGCCTCTTGCCGCATCGGAGCTTCTTTGGTCGCCTTGGTAATCGCACGTGAGACTGTGGCTTCGTACGCCTCCTCGGGAACACTCGCTGGGTTGATCCCCACGTAGGTCGCGAGGAGCTGGGAGCACGCCGGGCAGCCGCGCAAGAGATGGCGGACAAGCCACCGGCTCTTCTGCCGCGGCAGCGTGCCGGCGGCGAAGCGAGCGAGGTCGTCGGGGGGAAGGTGTTCGGGCACTGGTTTCCTCGGGCAGCATCATTGTGCCATCGATTGAGTAAAGAAGGAAGGGAGGCGAGGGGATCGGACCCCCGCCTCTAAGGACCGACGCCTAGGGACGAACGCATCCACCGTTGGGATCGACAACCAAGCCATTGTCGCACCCAGGCCTGAGGTTACGGCCGCGCACACCGTGATGAGCCTTCGACGACCCGTGCGGTCCGGCTGGAGAATGCACCGCGAGAGCTCCCGCATGTGCCCTGCCGTTGGGGTCAGTGAGGAGCGCGCTGTCGGCGCTTGCGCCGCCCCACGGCCATAGGGCCGAGAGCCAGGTGTGGACCTTGGCGGTCAGGGTGTCGAGGGCGCCGGCGCTCTGGGCCGCCTGGGCGGGAGGGGCGGCGAGGGCTAGCAGGAGGGCTAGGGCCAGGGTGGTGACGGCGAGGCGGTGGGACAGACGAGATGACATGACAAACCTCCTTATCGCGGGGAGGCCTGGGCGCCTTCATGACGCCCAGCGGCCGCGGGTCTGGCACTCAGTTTCGCAATTTCCAGAGAGAAAGGCGCCACCTCGGGGTTGCGCGACGCTCATCTTCCGGAGGCGCCGGCAGGGCAGGCCGTCGAGGGAAGTTGATGAGAATTCCTCATCACCCGGGGATGGGGGTGCTGACCGACTGGCAGCGGTTGCAAAATGGGTGTGAGAAGGTCAATATATGACCTGGTGACGGAACCATCCTCAGATTGGCTCTCTGATGGCGGGCTCGCGGCGGCGGTCGGCGCTCGCATCAAGGCGCTGCGCGAGGAGCGCGGTTTGAGCCAGCGCGCCCTGGCGCAGCGCCTCCAGATGTCCAGCTCGACGATCGCCAAGTACGAGGCGGGGGTGCACACGCCGCCGCTCGCCGTGCTGGTCCGCCTGGCCGGCGTGCTCGACGTCAGCCTGGATCAGCTGGCCGGCCGCGGCGACCTGGCGCCGGTGACGGACCCTCGCCTGATCTGGTGCCTGCGGGAGATCGCCGCCATGGACGAGCGCAGCCGCGAGCTGGTGACGGTGACGCTCGAAGGGATGGCCCAGGCCTACCACATCCTGCGTGACCGCGGCCGGCGGATCGGCCCGGCTTCCCCGCCGCGCACGGTCACGCGTTAGGCGAGCGCGGCTCTCCTTCGATCCGTAACCGCCGGGCAGGACGCTACGTCTGTAGCAATGGGAAGGAGCGCCCTCGCGGCGTGCGCCCGGCGCCCGGCGCGGCTCTTGCACGACCGCCCACCCTGAGCCGCCCAGGCCGCCGCCGGCGGCAGGCGGTCGCGGGCCGTCGGAGAGCGTCGCGGCTGCGGGTGCATGGCCGCGGAACTCCGTCTCCCGGGACGACGTTATCTCTCAAGCGCATCTTGCGCACTCTCGGCGCCGACGCGGCGCCGCCGAGCCGGCCCACGGGACGCCCGTCGACGGCGATCCCCTGAGGTAAAATTGCCCGTTATGGTCACCGACGAGCCGTCGCAGACGACAACTCTGGAGCCCCCGGCGCCGTCGACGACGACCCCGGGCAAACCCGAGGCCCGCCCGCGCCCAGGACCAGGGTCCGAGGAACCGCTCGCGCCGCCCCCGGAAGAGCCGCCTCCGGCACAGCCTCCCGCGCCCAACAAGAAGCTCTGGTGGTGGGTGGCCGCCGCCGCCGCGGTGGCCGTCGCCGCCTATCTCCTGCTCTCCGGCCACAGCCGCGCCCAGGCGAAGGCGAACGCCGCCAAGGCGCAGGCAGCCGCCTCGGCGCCGGTGCCGGTGGTGGCGGCGACCGCCCGGACCGGCGACATCGCCGTCTACGTGACCGGCCTGGGCAGCGTGACCGCGCTCAACACCGCCGTGGTCAAGAGCCGCGTCGACGGCCAGCTGCTGCGCATCGACTTCCACGAAGGCCAGGAGGTGCGCCAGGGCGACCTGCTGGCCGAGCTCGACCCGCGCCCCTTCCAGGTGCAGCTGATGCAGGCGCAGGGGCAGAAGGCCAAGGACCAGGCGGCGCTGCAAAACGCCAGGGTGGACCTCGAGCGCTACACGGTGCTGATGCGCGAGGACGCGATCCCCAAGCAGCAGCTCGACACCCAGGCGGCGACGGTCAAGCAGTTCGAGGCGGCGGTGCAGAGCGACGAGGCGCAGGTGGAGAGCGCCAGGCTCAACCTCGCCTACTGCCGCATCGCCGCGCCAATCGGCGGCCGCGTCGGCCTGCGCCTGGTGGACACCGGCAACATCGTCCACGTCGGCGACGCCAACGGCATCGTGATGGTCAACCAGGTGCGGCCGATCACCGTCATCTTCACCATTCCCGCCGACAAGCTGCCGCCGGTGCTGCACCAGCTCAGCGCCGGCCGCCAGCTGCCGGTGGACGCCTTCGACCGCGACAACCAGAACCAGCTCGCCACCGGTCAGCTGGCGGCGGTGGACAACCAGATCGACCAGACGACTGGCACGGTGCGGCTGCGGGCGGTGTTTCCCAACCAGGAGAACGCTCTCTTCCCGAGCCAGTTCGTGAACGCGCGGCTGCTCGTCGACACCCTGCACAACACCGTCCTGGTGCCCACCGCCGCCATCCAGCGCAGCCCGACGGCGACCTTCGTCTACCGCGTCAAGCCCGACCACACGGTCGAGACGGCCAACGTCGAGGTCCAGCTCACCGAGGGCGACAACACCTCGGTCCGCGCCGGCCTCGCGCCCGGCGACGTGGTGGTCACCGACGGCGTCGACCGCCTGCGCCCGGGCATGAAGGTCGCCGTCACCCCGGCCGGCGCCGCCGGCTATGCGCTCCCCGGCGCCAACCCGAACGCCGGGCGCGGGCGAAACCCGAACGCCGGGCGCAACCCGGGCGCCGGGGGCGCCCGGTGAGCCCGTCCCGCCCCTTCATCCTGCGGCCGATCGCGACCTCGCTGCTGATGGCGGGCCTGCTGATCGCCGGCACCATCGCCTTCCGCCAGCTCCCGGTCTCGGCCCTCCCGGAGGTGGACTACCCCACCATCCAGGTGGTGACCTTCTATCCCGGCGCCAGCCCCGACGTCATGGCGTCGGCGGTGACCGCCCCGCTCGAGCGCCAGTTCGGCCAGGTGCCGGGCCTGAACCAGATGACCTCGACCAGCTCGGCGGGCAGCTCGGTCATCACCCTGCAGTTCGTGCTCGACTTGAACATCGACATCGCCGAGCAGGAGGTGCAGGCGGCGATCAACGCCTCCGGCACCTATCTCCCGCGCGACCTGCCGAACCCGCCGATCTACAGCAAGACCAACCCGGCCGACGCCCCGATCCTGACCCTGGCGCTGACCTCGACCACCCTGCCGCTGTCGAAGGTAGAGGACCTCGCCGACACCCGCCTGGCGCAGAAGATCTCGCAGCTCCCCGGCGTCGGCCTGGTGAGCATCAGCGGCGGCCAGAAGCCCGCGGTGCGCATCCAGGTGAACCCCACCCAGGCGGCCTCCTACGGGCTCACCTTCGAGGACGTGCGCACCGCCGTCGCCACCGCCAACGTCAACCAGGCGAAGGGCGCCTTCGACGGCGCCCACCAGTCCTACTCGATCGGCGCCAACGACCAGCTGCTGTCGAGCGACCAGTACAAGCCGCTGATCGTCGCCTACCACAACGGCAGCCCGGTGCTCCTGCAGGACGTCGCCACCATCGACGACTCCGCCGAGAACGTCAAGCTGGCGGCCTGGATGAACCAGGTGCCGGCGGTGATCGTCAACATCCAGCGCCAGCCGGGCGCCAACATCATCTCGGTGGTGGACCGCATCACCACCCTGCTGCCGCAGCTGCGCGCCTCGCTGCCGACCGCGATCCAGATCACCACGCTGACCGATCGCACCACCACCATCCGCGCCTCGGTGCAGGACGTCGAGTTCGAGCTGATGCTGGTCATCGCCCTCGTGGTGATGGTGATCTTCCTGTTCCTGCGCACCCTGGCCGCGACCGTCATCCCCAGCGTCGCCGTGCCGCTGTCGCTGGTCGGCACCTTCGGCGCCATGTACCTGCTCGGCTACAGCCTCAACAACCTGACGCTCATGGCGCTCACCATCTCGACCGGCTTCGTCGTCGACGACGCGATCGTGATGATCGAGAACATCATGCGCTACATCGAGGAGGGCATGCCGCCGCTCGAGGCGGCGCTCAAGGGCTCGGCGCAGATCGGCTTCACCATCATGTCGCTGACCGTGTCGCTGATCGCCGTGCTCATCCCGCTGCTGTTCATGGGCGACGTGGTCGGCCGCCTGTTCCGCGAGTTCGCGGTGACCCTGTCGGTGACCATCCTGGTGTCGGCGGCGGTGTCGCTCTCGCTCACGCCGATGATGTGCGCGAAGCTGCTACGCCACAAGAAGGAATCCGAGCAGGGGCGCTTCTACCGCGCCTCGGAGCGCGCCTTCCAGCGCATCATCGCCTTTTACGGCCGCACCCTGACGCGCGTGCTCGAGCACCAGCCGCTGACGCTGGTCGTTGCCGTCGCCACCCTGGTGCTGACCGTCCTGCTCTATCTCGTCATCCCCAAGGGCTTCTTCCCGGTGCAGGACACCGGCGTCATCCTGGGGGTCTCCGAGGCGCCGCAGTCGATCTCGTTCGCCGCCATGGCCGACCGCCAGCAGGCGCTGGCCGCCGTCATCCTCGCCGATCCGGCGGTCGAGAGCCTGTCGTCCTTCATCGGCATCGACGGCACCAACACCACGCTCAACAGCGGCCGCATCCAGATCAACCTCAAGCCGCTCGGCGAGCGCGGCATCAACGCCAGCGACCTCATCCGCCGCCTGCAGGTGCAGCTCGCGAAGGTCGACGGCATCACTCTCTACATGCAGCCGGTGCAGGACCTGACGGTCGAGGACCGGGTGAGCCGCGCCCAGTTCCAGTACAGCCTCGAGGACGCGGACGCCGCCGAGCTGGCGGCCTGGGTGCCGCGCTTCGTCGCCAAGCTGCAGACCCTGCCCGAGCTCGCCGACGTCGCCAGCGACCAGCAGAACGCCGGCCTGCAGGCGCGCCTGCTGCTCGACCGCACCACCGCGTCGCGGCTCGGCATCACGCCGCAGAACCTCGACGATGCGCTCTACGACGCCTTCGGCCAGCGCCAGATCTCGACCATGTTCACGCAGCTCAACCAGTACCGCGTGGTGCTCGAGGCGAAACCGGAGTTCCAGCAGCGGCCAGAGGACCTGGCCGACCTCTACCTCAAGTCCGCGACCGGCGGCTCGGTGCCGCTCGGCTCCTTCACCCAGGTGCAGACGACCAGCGCGCCGCTGTCGGTCAACCATCAGGGGCAGTTCCCGGTGGTCACCGTGTCGTTCAACCTGGCGCCCGGCGCGGCGCTGGGCGAGGCGGTGAACGCGGTCACCAAGGCCCAGCAGGACCTGGGCATGCCGGCCAGCATCCAGGCCACCTTCCAGGGGACGGCCGAATCGTTCCGGGCGTCGCTGGTCAACACGCCGTTGCTGATCCTCGCGGCGGTGATCACCGTCTACATCCTCCTCGGGGTGCTCTACGAGAGCTACATCCACCCGGTCACCATCCTGTCGACCCTGCCGTCGGCGGGGGTGGGGGCGCTGCTGGCGCTGCTGCTGACCGGCAACGACTTCAGCGTCATCGCTCTCATCGGCATCATCCTGCTCATCGGCATCGTCGAGAAAAACGCCATCATGATGATCGACTTCGCGCTCGACGCCGAGCGCAAGGAGGGCAAGGCGCCCGAGGACGCGATCTATCAGGCGGCGCTGCTGCGCTTCCGCCCGATCGTCATGACCACCATGGCGGCGCTCCTCGCCGGCATCCCGCTGGCGCTCGGCAGCGGCATCGGCGCCGAGCTGCGGCGGCCGCTCGGCATCGCCATCGTCGGCGGCCTCATCTTCAGCCAGGCGCTGACCCTCTACACGACGCCGGTCGTCTACCTCGCCTTCGACCGCCTGGCGCGGCGGCTGAGCCGGCGCGCGCGGGTGCGGGCCGAGCGGCAGCCCGAGGCCCGCCGCCCGGCCGAGGGCGGCGCATGAACCGGCGCGCGCGGGCGGGGGCGCGGGCGGCGCGGGCCCGGGCGGTGGCACCGGTCGCTCGGGCGGCGCGGCGCCCCGAGGCCCTCCGCCCGGCCGAGGGCGGCGCATGAGCCTCTCGACGCCGTTCATCGAGCGGCCGATCGCCACCACCCTGCTGACCGTGGCGGTGGCGCTGTCCGGCGCCATCGCCTTCCAGTTCCTGCCGGTGTCGCCGCTGCCGCAGGTGGACTTCCCGACCATCAACGTCTCCTCCGGCCTGCCTGGCGCCAGCCCGGAGACCATGGCCTCGGCGGTGGCGACCCCGCTCGAGCGCCAGTTCGGGCGCATCGCCGGCATCACCGAGATGACCTCCTCGAGCTCGCTCGGCTCGTGCAACGTCACCTTGCAGTTCGACCTCGGCCGCAACATCGACGCCGCCGGCCGCGACGTGCAGGCGGCGATCAACGCGGCGCGCGGCCAGCTGCCGGCCAACCTGCCGAACAATCCGTCGTACCGCAAGGTGAACCCGGCGGACGCGCCGATCATGCTGATGGCGCTCACCTCCGACGTCATGGAGCGCGCCCGCATCTACGACCTGGCGTCGACGATCCTGCAGCAGAAGATCGCCCAGGTGCCGGGGGTGGGGCAGGTGTTCGCGGGCGGCGGCTCGCTGCCGGCGGTGCGGGTGGACGTCAACCCGACGGCGATCAACAACCAGGGGTTGAGCCTCGAGGACGTGCGCGCCGCGCTCGCCGCCGCCAACGCCAACCGCCCCAAGGGCGAGATCGCCGGCACCAGCCGCGTCTGGTCGCTCTCCACCACCGACCAGCTGCTGACCGCCGCCGAGTACCGCCCGCAGGTGGTCAGCTACAACCGTCAGAACGGCGCCGCCGTGCGCCTGGCCGACATCGCCAACGTCACCGACTCGCTCGAGGACATCCGCACCGGCGGCCTGGTCAACGGCAAGGCGGCGGTCATGCTCATCATCTTCCGCCAGCCGGGCGCCAACATCATCAAGACGGTCGACGCGGTGCGCGCCATCATCCCGCAGCTCAAGGCGTCGATCCCGCCGGTCATCGCGCTCAACGTTGTCATCGACGCCACCCGCACCATCCGCGCCTCGGTGCGCGACGTCGAGATCACGCTCATGATCTCGATCCTGCTGGTCATCGGCGTCGTCTTCGTCTTCCTGCGCAGCATGCGCGCCACCCTCATTCCCAGCGTGGCGGTACCGGTGTCGCTGATCGGCACCTTCGGCGTCATGTATCTGTGCGGCTACTCGATCGACAACCTGTCGCTCATGGCGCTCACCATCGCCACCGGCTTCGTCGTCGACGATGCCATCGTGGTGATCGAGAACATCACCCGCCACATCGAGGGGGGGATGGCGCCGTACGCGGCGGCGCTGCGCGGCGCCCAGGAGATCGGCTTCACCGTCATGTCGATCAGCATCTCGCTGATCGCGGTGTTCATTCCCATCCTGCTGATGGGCGGCATCGTCGGCCGCCTCTTCCGCGAGTTCGCGGTCACCCTGTCGGTCGCCATCGCGGTGTCGCTGCTCATCTCGCTGACCACCACGCCGATGATGTGCGCCCGCCTGCTCAGGCCGCCGGGCGAGGAGCGCCACGGGCGCCTGTACAACGCCAGCGAGAAGGCGTTCGACAAGGTGCTGAGCGGCTACCGCGGCTCGCTCTCCTGGGTGCTGCGGCACCAGGGACTGACCCTGCTCGTCACCCTGGCGACCATGGTGGCCACGGTCTACCTCTACATCGCGGTGCCCAAGGGCTTTTTCCCGCAGCAGGACACCGGCCGCCTCGCCGGCACCATCCAGGCCGACCAGGACACCTCCTTCCAGGCCATGCGGCGGCGGCTGGCGTCGCTGGTGGGGATCGTCGAGAAAGAGCCGGCGGTCGAATCGGTCTCCGCCTTCATCGGCGGCCAGGCGGTGAACACCGGCCGGATGTTCGTCGGCTTGAAGCCGCAGGGCGAGCGCGGCAAGGGCAATCCGACGGCGGACCAGGTCATCGCCCGCCTGCGCCCGAAGCTGGCGCGGGTGCCCGGCTTCAGCCTCTTCCTGCAGCCGGTGCAGGACGTGCGCACGGGCGGACGGGTGGGCGGCGCGCAGTACCAGTACACGCTGCAGGGAGACAACACCGCGGAGCTGCTGGCCTGGGCGCCGCGCGTCCAGCAGCGCCTGCGGCAGATCCCGATCCTCGCCGACGTCAACACCGACCAGCAGAACAAGGGGCTCGAGGCGACCCTGGTGATCGACCGCACCACCGCCGCGCGCCTGGGGATCACGCCGCAGGCGATCGACGACACGCTTTACGACGCCTTCGGCCAGCGGCCGGTATCGACGATGTACCGGGTGCTCAACCAGTACCACGTGGTGATGGAGGTGCAGCCCGCCTACTGGCAAAACCCGGAGGGCTTGAAGGCGATCTACGTCAAGGCGACCGACCCGCGAGCCGCGAACTTCGGCCAGCTCGTGCCGCTCGCCGCCTTCACCCAGTACAAGGCCTCGACGGCGCCGCTCACCATCAACCACTCGGCACAGTTCCCGTCGGTGACCATCTCGTTCAACCTGGCGCCGAACGAGGCGCTGGGGACCGCGGTCACCGCCATCGAGCAGGCCGAGCGCCAGATGGGCGTGCCGAGCACCATCCACGGCAGCTTCCAGGGCACGGCGCAGGCCTTCCAGGCGTCGCTGGCCAACGAGCCGCTGCTCATCGCGGCGGCGCTGATCGCGGTCTACATCGTGCTCGGAGTGCTCTACGAGAGCATGATCCACCCGGTGACCATCCTGTCGACGCTGCCCTCGGCCGGGGTGGGAGCGCTGGTGGCGCTGCTGGTCACCAAGACCGACCTCTCGGTCATCGCGCTCATCGGCATCATCCTGCTCATCGGCATCGTCAAGAAGAACGCGATCCTGATGATCGATTTCGCCATCGAGGTGGAGCGCAGCGAGGGCAAATCGCCGGAGGACTCGATCTTCCAGGCCTGCCTGCTGCGCTTCCGCCCGATCACCATGACCACCATGGCGGCCATGCTCGGCGGCCTGCCGCTCGCCATCGGCCTGGGCACCGGCTCGGAGCTGCGCCGCCCGCTGGGCATCGCCATCGTCGGCGGCCTGCTGTTCAGCCAGGCGCTGACCCTCTACACGACGCCGGTTGTCTACCTCTACCTCGACCGCTTCCAGCTCTGGTGGCGGCGGGTGCGCGGGCGGCACGGGCGGGCGCCGCTGCCCGGCGCGCGCGGCGGCGCGGGCGCGCCCGGCGGCCCCGGCGGCGGCCCCGGCGCCGACGCGGGCGGGCCGCTGGGCCAGGAGGCATGACCCCTCGATGATCGAAAGGTTTCCAGCTTTGGTTCGCGCGTCGGGCCGTCGCTCGCTCGAGGCTCGCTCCGTCCCGCCGCTCCGCGGCCGCGCCGCCACACCGGCCGCCGGGCCGGCGCGGACGGCTCCGGCGCCGCGGGCGCCCCTGGCGGCGCTGGCAGTCCTGGCGGCGATCGCGGCGCTGGCGGCGGGATGCATGGTGGGGCCGAACTACCAGCGGCCGCCAGCGACGGCGCCCGCGGCCTTCAAGGAGCCGCCGCCGGCCGGCTGGAAGACGGCGCAGCCGCGCGACGAGCTGCCGCGCGGCAAGTGGTGGGAGATCTTCGGCGACGCGCAGCTCGACGCGCTCGAGGAGCAGGTCGCGGTGTCCAACCAGTCGATCGCCCAGGCGGAAGCGCAATTCCGGGCGGCGCGCGCGGCGGTCGGCGTGACCCGCGGTGGCCTCTTCCCGACGGTGACCGCGGGGGCCTCGGCGACCCGCTCGCGCGGCGGCGCGGCGCGCGGCGGCACGGGCGCCGGCTCGACCGGCACGTCCGGGACGGGCAGCGGCTCCTCCGGCGCGCCGGTGGCCACTACCACGACGACCAGCACCACGAACTTCTTTCAGATTCCGCTCGACGTCTCCTACGAGGTCGACCTGTGGGGCCGGGTGCGCCGCCTCATCGAGGCCGGCGTCGCCACCGCCCAGGCCAGCGCCGGCGACCTCGAGGCCATCCGCCTGTCCCTGCAGGCTGAGCTGGCGACCGACTACTTCCAGCTGCACGGCCTGGACGCCGAGAAGCAGCTGCTGGCGACCACCGCCGGCGCCTACCAGAAGGCGCTCGAGCTCACCACCAACCGCTACAACCAGGGGATCGCCTCGGGAGTGGACGTGGCGCAGGCGCAGACGCAGCTCGAGACGACCCGCGCCCAGGCCATCGACCTCGGGGTGCAGCGCGCGCAGTTCGAGCACGCCATCGCCGTGCTCACCGGCAAGGCGCCCGCCGAGCTCAGCATCCCGCCGGCGCCGATCGCCGTAAAGCCGCCGCCGGTGCCGGTGGTGCTGCCTTCCGAGCTCCTCGAGCGGCGCCCCGACGTCGCCGCCAGCGAGCGCCGGATGGCGGCGGCCAACGCCCAGATCGGCGTGCAGGTGGCGGCGTACTACCCGACCCTGTCGCTCACCGCCTCGGGCGGCTTCGAGAACAACAAGCTGGCCGATCTCTTCACCTGGCCGAGCCGCTTCTGGTCGCTCGGCGCCTCGGCGGTCGAGACCCTGTTCAACGGCGGCGCGCGCCGCGCCGCGACCGAAGAGGCCAAGGCGAACTACGACGCCGCGGTGGCCGCGTACCGCCAGAACGTGCTCACCGCCTTCCAGGACGTCGAGGACAACCTCTCGGCGCTGCGCATCCTGGAGGAGGAGGAGACCCAGCAGTCGATCGCGGTGGCCGCCGCCGAGAAGTCCCTCTCCCTCTCCAACTACCGCTACCAGGGGGGCATCGCCACCTACCTCGAGGTGATCACCGCGCAGGCCCTGGCCCTGGCCGACGAGCGTACCGCGGTCGACCTCCTCACCCGCCGCATGACCGCCTCGGTGAACCTCGTCAAGGCCCTCGGCGGCGGCTGGCGCGACACCGACCTCCCCCCCGCCACCGCCATCCTCTCGCGCCGCTGATCCACGCAGACGAGAGATCGGCGTAGACCGTCGCCTCAACGCCGTTCAGCCACACGCTGTTGACTCGCCATGTGGTATCGCAGACAATACCACTGTGGAGGGTGCGCGAGTCGTTCTCGACACCAGTGTGATCGTGGCCGGCCTCAGGTCCCGCCGTGGAGCCAGTTTCAAGCTAATCTCTTTGCTCGGCACCGGTCGCTTCGGTGCCGCTGTCTCGGTCCCCTTGGTCTTCGAGTACGAAGATGTCCTCTTGCGCTCAATGGAACAAGGCCTCTACAGCAAGAAGGATATCGAGGCATTCCTCGATTACATGTGCGCGACCGCTCACCAACAGGACATCTTCTTTCTCTGGCGCCCCCAGCTCGTCGATCCGAGAGATGACCTGGTCTTGGAGCTCGCCGTGGCCGCTGGCTGCCGCGGTATCGTAACCCACAATAAACGGCACTTCACAGGGGCGGAAAAGTTCGGCATATCCATCTTTCTACCGCGGGAGTTCCTGCGACTCCTGGAGGAAGCCCGATGACCACTCTCAGCCTCAGACTGCCAGAGTCGCTGCATAAACAGATTCGGGAGCTTGCCAGGCAAGAAGGCATTTCTATCAACCAGCTCATCAGCTCCGCCGTGGCCGAGAAGATGGCTGCCTTGATGACCGTCGATTATCTGGACAAGCGCGCCAAACGGGCGAGCCGAGAGAGGTTTGCGGCCGTGCTCGCGAAGGTGCCCGACATCGAACCAGAGCCTGACGACAAACTCTAAGTGTCGCCCAATAAGGCACTACACGACACCGAGGTTTGCGCGTCAATCGTGGCATTCTCGCGTTGTGTCCTCCTCGCTTGCCCAACGAGGCATCTTCAATTATTCCTTCATTTCAATAGGTCAATAAGCTTGCCTGTGTCGTCGGACTCAAGGTAGTATCAGCGAGACGCAGCGCAAGCAGCGGAAATAAGGACAGGTCTGCATAGAGACCGAAAAACACAGTTGCCATACTGAAGACCTCAACAAGGTTGAGCATTGGAAACACAGGCCAACCTGAAACGCAAGCTCGTACGTTTGATCTGGCTATTTCTGGGCTTGAATATCACTGCCTTTGCCCTTATCAGTTACTGGCCCTCCGGAGAGGAGCTTGTGCCACCCGGCACCGCTCTATTTAGCCAGCTGAAAGAGGAAAAGGATGTAACGCTTCTTGGCCGATCATGGGTAAGCATGGTCGAAGCGCTTGATGCTCGCAAGGTCGTTGAAGCGCCGGCTACAATCAAGCGCGAGAAAGCCGCGGAACTTGCGCTTGAGCATACATCTGACATGATAAAGTATTTGTTCGCAGCCGCCGCCGGATTCTTGGCTTTTCTGGCCAAGTACCTCATAGAGTCTCAAGGTCAAGAAAATAGAGTTGAGTTGCCCGCTTCGGCCATTGTCATCAGTGTAGCCGGCGCTCTGTGCTTTCTCACATCAATGTTTGGAGGCCTGTCCGCGCAAGGATGGTTTACGCAACTTGCTACCCAAACTCAGTTCTCTCTGGTTAGAGAATTCGCAGTCTGGGTAGTCTATCAACAGGTCTTCTTGTTTCTCGGAGTCGTCCTCGTTCTTCTCGCTACCATCCCAGTAGTGGTGGGCAGCGGCGAAAGGAGAGAAAGGCTGTGAAGATACATTTCGGCGTGATGGTTACGTTGCTAGCAACAGCAACTTCGGTCAGTGTTGCCGCGCCACCTACCCAACCCAGCCTGCAGGAGCGCGGCGGGGCCGAAGCGTCGAGTGCAGGAAGAGAGGTCGTCCTATATACCCGCGACCTACTACTTGCAAACGATAAGCTTGATTCGGCTCAACGACAACGCCTCGAATCCATCAAGGCTGGGACCCCTGAGTTGAACGACTTGGCAGCCAAGTTCGACAAGACCTATTTGGAAAAAGCGACTACCTGCCATACCGTCGATGCTTGCCTCTCAGCGGAGACCATAAGGAAGTTTCGCGACGCTGTGGATCATAAGGATTTACCTTCGCAGATTCTGAGGCCAAAGACAGACGCGCAGCGACGCGCTGCCGATTTCGGCGATGAGCTTTGGAAGAATGCACCTCGCATTGACCCTCGTCGTGGGATGCCCGGCTGGCCTTGGTGCCTTTTCTGGGGGTGCTAAGGTACCGCCGCGGCATCCAGGACACTTCCAACGATTGGGTACGAACGCTTCAGCGTCACACTCGCACGCCGTGCCGAAACGACGATTGTCACTTCCTGAGGAAGCGGCCTACGCCAGTCGGTGAAGTGAGGGCACTCCTAAACCGAGTGCGGCATAGAATGGGCGCATGACCGCGGAGATGCTGACCGAGAGCCCTGCCACGCCGCTATCGGAGCTAGGACCGTTCCGCAAGAGCGACTACCTGGCGCTGCCCGACGAGCCTCGCTGCGAGCTGATCCTGGGGAGGATCTACGCGACGCCAAGCCGCTCAGTCTTGCATCAGGCGGCGGCGGTCCTGACCTTCTTCGTGCTGCGCGCCGCGGCTCGGCGCACCCGCGGGTTCGCGGCCATCGCGCCGCTCGACGTGACGCTCGCCGATCATTCGGTCGTGCAGCCCGACGTGATCTACGTCTCCGCCGCTCGCCTGGGCATCGTCAAGGACCGCATCGAAGGCGCTCCCGACCTGCTCGTCGAGGTTCTCTCCCGCGGCACCGCGCGCCGCGATCGCGGCGAGAAACTCAAGCTCTATGCCGAGAGCGGTGTGCGCGAGTATTGGATCCTCGATCCGGTCGAGCGCCAGATCGAGTTCCTGATCAATCGCGGAGCGGCCTTCCAGGTCGCCCTGGCGGTCGATGGCAAGTACCGATCCACTGAGCTGCCCGAGATCGAGATCGACCTCGCCGACCTCTGGCGAGAGCTCGATCAGGATCTCCCGCCCCGCTCCACCTAGCCTTCAGGCGCACCCGCCGCGGTACCGGTCCCCCGTTCTGCTTCGCTACCGCAGAGAACCCAGCGACTGTCTCGAACTGTTCGTCAAGATCATCGACGCCGGCACATCCGAGTTAACCTCGGTCGGAACGACTCCTCGTCAAGGCCAAGGCGCCATGGGTGGGGAATCAGTTGCAGAAGGCTTGCACCAGGGCCGCGAGGGCGTCGCGGCAGGCGAGGACCTCGTCCATGCGGACACGCTCGTGGGGGCCGTGCAGGCCCTCGCCGCCAGGGCCGAAGAGGATTGTCGGGATGCCGGCGCGGCCGAGGATTGCGGCATCGGTCCAGAAGCTGAGGCCGGCGTGGCGGACCGGGCGGCCGGCGGCGGCGAGGGCGGTGGCGAGGAGATCGGGCAGCGGGTGGCCGCGCGGGGTCTCGTACGGCTGGCGCGAGAAGAGCTGCCGCGCCGAGACCTCGAGCTCGGGGTCTTCGGCGCGGAGGGCAGCGAGGAGGGCCTCGACCTCGGCCAGCGGGGCGTCCTCCGCCTCGCCAGCGAGGGTGCGGCGCTCCAGCTGCAGGGTGCAGCGATCGGGGTAGGTGCTCAGCTCGCGCCCGCCCTGGATGAGGGAGGCGTGAAGCGAGGCGGGACCGAGCAGGGGGTGAGGAGGCCGCGACTGCAGCGCGCGGTCGAGCGCCTCGAGGCGCGCCAGCACCCGCCCCATGCGCAGGATGGCGTCGCGCCCCTCAGCCGGCCGGCTGCCGTGGGCGGCGCGGCCGCCGGCGACCACCTCGAGCCAGCAGAACCCCTTGTGCCCCAGGCCGATGGCGAGATCGGTGGGCTCGGTGACCACCGCGGCGTCGGCGCGCCAGGAGCGCACCAACGCCTCGGCGCCGGCGCTCTCGAGCTCCTCGTCGACCACCGCCGCGACGATCAGCCGGCCCGCCGCGAGGCCGCCCGACTCGGCCAGGCGGCGCGCGGCGCCGATCATCGCGGCGACACCGCCCTTCATGTCCTGCGCGCCGCGGCCATGGAGCCAGCCGTCCTGCTCGCGCGGCACGAAGGGGCTCTCCATCCCGACGACGCCCACGGTGTCGAGATGGCCGCAGAGCATCAACGAGCGGCCGGGCCGGCGCCCTTCGAGCACGCCGACCGCGTTGGGCCGCCCCGGCAGCGCCTCCGCCAGCTCGACATCGAGGCCGATGGCGCGCATCTCGGCCGCCACGGCGCGCGCGATCTCGCCTTCACCGGCGGCGCCGGCGCCCGGCCCGGCGAGCGCGGGGTTCACCGAGTCGATGGCGACAAGCTCGCGCAGCAAACGGAGAGTGGCATCGTTCATGGCGGGCACTTCGTGACTCGCCCCGCAGCGCTGGACGGCCGGGCGTCGGGGGCCGGCGCAAGCAGCAGAAGCATACCCGGAGGTCCGAGGCCCCGCACGGCGCAGCATCTTGCAGGCACGACCGAACCTCCTCCATAATGGAGGAACCTCGGAGGCACTCATGGCAACTCTGAACCTCAAGAACTTTCCAGATTCCCTGTACGAACGCTTGCAAGACAGGGCACGGCAACAGCGGAGATCGCTCGCGCAGGAAGTCATCCACCTGCTCGAGAGTGCTGTTGAGC
>Ga0307479_10000587_pt1 | contig 32563 bp, 30 predicted proteins | sample atmos_gasesECM4C_FD_203743 | JGI IMG/M metagenome (GOLD analysis project Ga0307479, IMG submission 203743) | Hardwood forest soil microbial communities from Morgan-Monroe State Forest, Indiana, United States - atmos_gasesECM4C_515 | ecosystem: Environmental > Terrestrial > Soil > Temperate...
CCACGCCGCACCCGAATCCCCAGGCGAGCAGCGTCAGCGCGCCGTATCTCATGAATGTTGCTCCGCCGGTTGGATCTCGCCTCGCCAGGCGCGGCGCTCGGTGCGCGTCAGCGCGTAGGGTCTCGGGTCGATCGCGGTCGGGGCGCCGGAGATCAGCTGCGCGAGGAGCGAGGCGGAGCCGGCCGCCTGCGTCCAGCCGAGATGGCCGTGACCGGTATTGACGTAGAGTCCCGCGACGGAGGTCGCGCCGATGTAGGGCCGGCCGTCGGCCGACATCGGCCGCAAGCCGCACCAGGCCTGGGCGCTCGAGCGGTCGACCGAGCGCGCGAGCTTCGGGCTGAGCGCCGCGAGCAGCCTCCACAGCGCCTGCACTCGCCCCGGTCGCAGGCTGAGGTCCCAGCCGCTGAACTCGGCAGTTCCCGCCAGGCGCAGCGTCGCCCCGAGAGGCGTCATCACCGCGTGCAGCGAATCGTCCGAAAGCGCATGGCGCGGACCCGAGCCCGGGTCGATGGGAATGGAGAGCGAGTAGCCCTTCACCGGCCTCACGTGCACGTGCACCCCGCAGGCCGCGAGCAGCGCGGTCGACCACGGTCCGCCGGCCATCACGACGAGCGAGCCCGGCAGGAAGCCGCCTTCGGTCTCGACACCTACCGCGCGGCCGCCGCTCACGCGTACCGCACGCACCGCGGTGTTGACCGCGACTTTCACGCCGCGCGCCTCGAGCCGCGCGCGCAATCCCCGGCAGAAGAGCAGCGCGTCGCCGCTCTCGTCCGCCGGAAAGTGGATGGCGCCGACCAGATCGCCGCGTATCTCATCGAGGAGCGGCTCGAGCCGCGCCGTGGCGGCGGGATCGAGCGGCTCACCCACGAGCCCCATGGGCGCGAGCGAGCGTACTTCGGCCACGGCCTGCTCGAACGAGGCGGGATCGCGGTACACCTCGAGCGTACCGCGCGTGCCGAGCGCGTACTCGAGGTCGAGCGCGGTGCGCCACGTCCGCAGCCGCTCGAGGCTGTAGGCGCACAGGCGGTAGTTGGCCTGCATCGAGGTGTGATAGGAGCGCGGCGCGGAGGCCGCCAGGAACCGCAAGCCCCAGCCGATATAGCCGGGGATGGCCCGCGGCCGCAGCAGCATCGGCGCGTCCTCGCGTCCGAGCCAGCGCAGCAGCTGCCAGTGGACACCCGGCGAGTTCCAGGGATCGGGCATCGAGGGGGTCAGGATCCCGCCGTTGGCGAAGCTGGTCTCGAGCCCGACGTCCGCACGCCGCTCGAGCAGGCGCACCGTGTAGCCGGCCTCGTGCAGCGCATAAGCGCTCGAGAGGCCCGCGAGGCCGCCGCCAACCACGATGACGTCGCCGCGACTCATGGACCTCAAGCCTACTCGATGGCGCTCGCCGACCGGGCGCGCTCACGCAGCACGAACTTCTGGATCTTGCCGGTGGAGGTCTTCGGAATCTCCTCGAAGCGCACCTCCCGCGGCACCTTGTAGTGCGCGAGCAGGCCGCGGCAATGAGCGATCAGTTCCTCGGCGGTCGCCGCGGCGCCGCTCCTGAGCTCGACGTAGGCGAGTGGCGACTCGCCCCACTTCGGATCCGGCCGCGCCACCACCGCGCACACGAGAACAGCCGGATGCCGGTAGAGCGCGTCCTCGACTTCGAGCGAGCTGATGTTCTCGCCGCCCGAGATGATGATGTCCTTGCTGCGGTCGCGGATCTTCACGTAGCGATCGGGCTCGAGAACGCCGAGGTCGCCGCTGTGAAACCAGCCACCGGCAAAGGCCTGGGCCGTTGCCTGCGGATTCTTGAGATAGCCCTTCATCACGATGTTGCCGCGGAACATGACCTCGCCGAGCACTTCGCCGTTGGCCGGGACGGCGTCCATGGTCTGCGGGTCGAGCACGGTCATGGCTTCTTCCAGCACGTAACTCACGCCCTGGCGGCCGTTGAGGCGCGCCTGCTCGGCGACGCTCGCCTGCGCCCAGCTCGCGCGCTTGGCAGCGACCGCCGCCGGCCCGTAGGTCTCGGTGAGCCCGTAGACGTGGGTCAGATCGAAGCCGATGCGCTGCATGCCCTCGATCATCGCCACCGGTGGCGCGGCTCCCGCGACCAGCGCGCGTACCCGCTGGGTGATGCCCGCGCGCCACTCGGGTGGAGCGTTGATCAGCAGGTTGTGCACGATCGGAGCGCCGCAGTAGTGATCGACGCCGTGGTCGCGCATCGCATCGAGGATCGCGCGCGCCTCGACCTTGCGCAGGCACACCTGCGTGCCGCCGAGCATCGCCACCGTCCAGGGGAAGCACCAGCCGTTGCAATGGAAGAGCGGCAGCGTCCACAGGTACCGTGGAAACTGCGGCATCCCCCAGCACAGGGCGTTGGACGCAGCGTTGAGATAGGCGCCGCGGTGATGCGTCACCACGCCCTTCGGATTCCCCGTGGTTCCCGAGGTATAGGAAACCGCGATGGCGTCCCATTCGTCCTCCGGACCCTCGAGGCGCGCGAGCGGAGCGTGGGCAGCGAGGAGCTCCTCATACTCGAGCGAGCCGAGCCGCTCCCCGGGGCCCGCATACTCGCTATCGCAGACATCGATCACGAGCGGCGTACGGCCATGCTCGGTGCGCAGGATCTCGAGCGCGCGCGCCATGACCGGCGCGAATTCGCGGTCGGTGATCAGCACCGCCGCTTCGCAGTGCTGCATCTGCCAGGCGAGGAGCGGCGCGTCGAGGCGGGTATTGAGCGCGTGAATCACGGCATCGAGCGCCGGCACAGCGTAATGCGCCTCGATCATCTCGGGCGTGTTGCCGAGCATCGCGCTCACCGTCGTGCCGCGCCTCGCCCCGAGCGCGCGCAGCGCCGCCGCGAGCCGCGCGCTGCGCTCGCGCGTCTCGCGCCAGCTGTAGCGGCGATTGCCGTGCACCACGGCCGGCAGGTCGCCGTAGATCGCCGCGCTGCGCTCGACGAAGCTCACCGGCGACAGAGGCACGTAGTTGGCAGCGTTCTTATCGAGAGACTCGTCGTAGATGCTCACGGCGGCGCTCAGTCGCCCACCGCGCCGTCGTCGAACTTGACGGCGGCGTGCGTGCCGTCGCAGAAGGGTTTGTGCTTCGAGGCGCCGCAGCGGCACAGGGTGACGCGGTTGCGGATCTCGTAGGCGAAGCCGTCCGCGGCGATCACCGGGATTGCGCCACGCAGCCACAGCGGCCCGCTCACTCCCTCGACCGGATCCTCGATCACGCCGATCGACACCGGCAGGTGGTGCTCGACCGGCTTACCGGTGGCCCGATCCCACGCGACCAGGCGCCCCGAAGGACAGTTGTTCACCTGCCTGACGAAGGTGGCACGCACCTGGGGCTCGTCGGTGCGTTCGACCTGGCTCCAAACCTGTCCGTTCGGGTCGCAGAATCGGGCGAACGCGCACAGCGACTCCGCGTCCGACAGCGCCAGCGCCGGTCCCTCGGTGAGCTGCGCCTGCTCGCGGTAAGGCTGGCGGCTCGCGGTCTCGGTGCCGTCGAAGCCGACCTTCTTGTGCGTGCCGTCGCAGAAGGGTTTGTTGGCCGACTGCCCGCAGCGGCACAGGGCATAACTCTCCTGCGGCGGAAAGGGATGACTCTCCCGCCACTGCTCCGAGCCGCCGTCCTTGTCGGCGACGATCGTCTGCCGGGCCATCGGGACCGAGCCGCTCACGAGGTACGGCCCGTTCTTCGCAACGACCACCTTTGGCTCGCCCCTGGACTTCGCCATAGTGACTCCCCCGACGGAGCCCCTAGACTGTACCAACCGCGAGCGCGCCACAAGCGGAGCAGATCATGACCAGGAAGACCCATCGGCTGCCTCCCGTACCGAAGCTCGGCAGGCATCATTACGCGCGCGAGCTGCGCCGGTTGCAGATCGAGCTGGTGAAGCTCCATCGCTACGTGATCGCCCGCGGACGCAAGGTGCTGGTGATCCTCGAGGGGCGCGACGCCGCGGGCAAGGACGGCACCATCAAGCGCATCGCCGAGCACCTGAGCCCGCGTGAGGTGCGGGTGGTGGCGCCCGGCAAGCCGAGCGACCGCGAAGAGACCGAGTGGTACTTCCAGCGCTACGCTGCGCATCTGCCGGCCGCCCAGGAGATCGTCCTGTTCAACCGCAGCTGGTACAACCGCGCCGGCGTCGAGTACGTCATGAAGTACTGCACGCGCGCCGAGCACGAGGCGTTCCTCGAGGCGGTCCCGGGCTTCGAGCGGATGCTGGTGCGCTCGGGAATCCACCTCCTCAAGTACTACCTCGACATCAGCCGCGCGGAGCAGGCGCGGCGGCTCAAGGAGCGGCGGCGCGACCCGCTCAAGCAGTGGAAGCTGAGCCCCGTCGATGAGGCGGCGCAGCAGCACTGGAGCGACTACAGCCGCGCCCGCGACCAGATGTTCATGCGCAGCCACACGCGCGAGGCGCCGTGGATGGTGGTGCGCGCCGACGACAAGCGCCAGGCGCGGCTCAACGTCATTCGCGACATGCTCTCGCGGGTGAAGGCGCCGGACGTGTCGCGCAAGCTCGCGCGGCCCGACGCGCGCGTGGTGTGCGAGTTCCGCGAGCCGCTGCTGAGCTCCGGGTGGGTGGCGCGCTGATGTTGTAAAAGCACCCGCCGCGGCACGCCTAAAGGTTACAATGCCGGACCCGCATGATCGAGCCACGCGCCGCCACGCCGCCCTTCGCCGTCCAGGCGCTCATGTACGTCGGCCTGGCGCTCGTCATGATGGGCAACTACTACGGCTACGATTCCGTGGCCCCGGTCGCCGAGCAGCTGTCGCGCGAGCTGCACTTCAGCGACACGCAGATCGGCACGCTGAACGCGATCTACAGCTTCCCCAACATTTTCCTGGTCGTGGTGGGCGGCGTGCTGGTGGACCGCTTCACCGCGCGGCGCATGGTGCTCGCCACCACGGCGCTCTGCCTCGTCGGCGCCGTCGTCACGGCGCTCGGCGAGCAGTTCGCGGTGATGGCCACCGGGCGGCTGCTGTTCGGAATCGGGTCGGAGACGCTGGTGGTCGCGACCACGGTGGCGCTGGCGCAGTGGTTCGCGGGCCGTTACTTCGCGCTGCTGTTCGCGGCCAACCTGTCCCTCGCCCGCCTCGGCTCCTACCTCGCCGACCGCTCGCCGTCCTTCGCCCATGGCCTCTACGCGCAGGGCTGGCAGCCGCCCCTGTGGCTCGCGGTCGGCTTCGCGCTCGCTTCGTTCGCCGGAGCACTCATCTATTACTGGCTCGACCAGCGGGAGGCGCCGCGCGGTACGCTGGCGCTGCCGCCGCCGCCTGAGCGCCTCGACTGGAGCCACCTGCTCACCTTCCGCAAGGAGTACTGGCTGCTGGTGGCGGTCTGCGTGACGTTCTACTCGGTCATCTTCCCGTTCCGCAGCACCTTCGCCATCAAGTATCTGCAGCAGGCTCAGGGCCTGACGCTCGATGCCGCGAGCACGCTCAACAGCTACGTGTTTCTCGCTGCGGTTTTTGCCACTCCGGTGTTCGGCCTGATTCTCGACCGCAGCGGACGCAATTCATCGCTCCTCGCACAGGGCGCGCTGCTGCTGCCGATGAGCTTCCTGGCGCTGGCGGTACTGCCGGGCAGTGCCGGGCTCTCGACCGCGCTCCTCGGCGTGAGCTTCTCCTTCCTGCCGGCGGTGCTCTGGCCGACGGTGGTGCGCTACTCGCCACCCGAGCACCTCGGTACCGCCTACGGTGTCATGACGACCCTGCAGAACGCGGGGCTCTTCGGGTCGAATATCATCGCCGGGCATCTCAACGACACGAGCGGTGCGAGCGCCGCCAACCCGGGGGGCTACGCTCCGATGCTGTGGTTCTTCGGTCTCCTGAGCCTCGCAGCGTTCCTGTGCACACTCGCGCTGTGGTGGTTCGATCACGGCGCCGCCGCGCGGCCAACGGCCGCGGGCGCTGGCGGCAGCTGACTCCACCTCCGCCATGGAGTGGCTGACTCCGCTGTTCGTGTTCGCGGTGCTCTCGGGGCTCGCCGTCGAGTTGTGGCTCGCGCAGCGCCAGGCCGCCGCCGTCGCGCGCCACCGCGGCATGGTGCCGGAAGCCTTCGCGGCCAGCATTTCGGCAGAGGAGCACGCCAAGGCGGCCGATTACACCCTCGCGAAGCTGCGCATCGGCCGCATTGGCTCGGCCGTGGACGCGACGCTGGCCCTCGCCCTCACGGTCGGCGGCGCCCTCGCGGCCATCGATGCGCTCTGGCGCCGCTCGCATCTCGCCGAGCCGTGGCTCGGGCTCGCGGTGATCGCCTCCGCCGTGCTGCTGATCCGACTCGTCAGCCTGCCGCTTTCGCTGTGGCGCACCTTCGGCCTCGAGGCGCGCTTCGGCTTCAACCGCACGACGATCACGCTGTACCTGACCGATCTCGGCAAGAGTCTGGCGCTCGCCGTGGTGCTCGGCGGGCCGCTGCTGCTCGCGACGCTCTACCTGATGGAGCGCGCCGGCCGCTGGTGGTGGCTCGCGGCCTGGTGCCTGTGGCTCATCGTCATGTTCGTCATGGCCTGGGCGTGGCCGGCTTTCATCGCTCCGCTCTTCAATCGCTTCTCGCCGCTCGCCGACCAGGCGCTCAAGTCACGTATCGAGGCGCTGCTCGAGCGCTGCGGCTTCGCCTCGAGGGGCGTGTTCGTCGTCGACAGCTCGCGCCGCTCGAGCCACGGCAACGCGTACTTCACCGGTATCGGCCGGCACAAGCGCATCGTGTTCTTCGACACGCTGCTCGAGACTCTCGGCCACGGCGAAGTGGAGGCGGTGCTGGCGCACGAGCTTGGCCACTTCCGTCTGAAGCACGTCCGCAAGCGCCTGCTGGTTTCGGTCGCGGGCGCCTTCGCTGCACTCGCGCTCCTCGGCTGGCTCGCGGGACAGGCGGGCTTCTACCATGCGCTCGGCGTGCCGACACCCTCATCGCATGCGGCACTGCTGCTGTTCATGCTGGCGGTGCCGGCGTTCGCTTTTTTCATCACGCCGATCGGCTCGCTCTGGTCCCGGCGGCATGAGTTCGCGGCCGATGCGTTCGCGAGCCGTCATGCGAGCGCCGCCGAGCTCGCAACGGCGCTCGTCAAGCTTCATCGGGACAACGCCAGCACGCTCACGCCCGATCCGCTGTACGTCGCGTTCTACTACTCGCACCCGCCGCCGCTCGTGCGCATCACCCGGTTGCGCGATCAGCTGCCAGCGCCGTAGGTCGCCCGATTCGGGGTTATGTCGCGCCGAAAATGTGACGCGGCTACGGGACTGCGGCATGTCCCTGTGAAACGGGCGTAGCTGGATCACTACATTGTGATCCGTATCGACATTCTCCGTGCGCAACTCATTGATTATACTGGTCGATGCCACGCACGGAACGCGCAGTCGAGAGTGTAGCCGGGGGCCTCAGCGACACTTCGCGCTTAAGAATCATCCCGGCGGCGACCGCCCTCGTAGGCGACGCACCGCTGTTGCCCGGCCCCGCCTCGGTCGACGGGAAGGTCACGCCGCGCAGGGCTGCGGTTTATTTTCCCGTGCGTCTCAAATTCGCGCTGACCTTGGGCGCCGCCGTAAGTTGGGCGGTCTTCTCGTTCCATCTCGCCGGCCGCTGGATCGCCGATCTCACCGAGCTCGCCGGCGCGACATTCGCCTACACGGCCATCTTCTCGATCGCGATCATTCCCGGATTCATGAATGCCTTCCTCGCCGCCGGGCTTCTGCTGGATCGCCGGCCGCGCCGCAAAGTCATCGGGAGTTACCCCGGCATCAGCATCCTGGTGGCGGCCTACAACGAGGAGGCTTCGATCGCCAGCACCATTCAGAGCATCGCGCATCAGAAGTACCCGGGAGCGCTGGAAGTCATCGTCATCAACGACGGCTCGAAGGACGGTACGGCGGCGAAGCTCGAGGGCCTCTCGTATCCCTGGCTCCGGGTCATCAACCTCGGGAAGAACGGCGGCAAAGCCAGGGCGCTCAACGTCGGCCTCGCGGCCGTGAGGCACGCGCTCACCATCACCGTCGACGGCGACTGCTTCCTCTATCGCGGCGCGCTCGTCAAAATCGTCAGCCGCATCCTGAGCGATCCACCCAACACCGCGTCCGTAGCGGGCGCGGTCCTGGTGCGCAACTCACGCCTCAATCTCGTCACCCGGATCCAGGAGTGGGACTACTTTCACGGCATCGCCGCGGTCAAGCGCCTGCAGAGTCTCTTTCAGGGGACGCTGGTCGCGCAGGGAGCATTCTCCATCTACCGCACCGATGTGCTGCGCGAAGTCGGCGGCTGGGCCGATTGCGTGGGCGAAGACATCGTGCTCACCTGGGCGTTTCTGCGCGGCGGCTACCGTGTGGGCTTCGCCGAGGACGCCTGCTCCTTCACCAACGCGCCGGCGACGTTCAGGCAGTTCATCCGCCAGCGGCAGCGCTGGTCGCGCGGCCTCATCGAAGCCTTTCGCTGCCACTCGGGGCTGCTGTTCCACGCGCGCCTGTCGACGCTCTTCATCTGGTGGAACCTGCTGTTCCCCGCGATGGATGTCGCCTACACGGTGCTGTTCGTCCCGGGGATCATCCTGGCGCTGTTCGGCTATTACTGGCTGGCGGGGCCCATGACGCTCTTCGTGATGCCGCTCGCGCTCCTCATCAACTGGCTCATGTTCGGCATCCAGCGCTCGATGTTCAGCACGCAGGGCCTCAAGGTACGCCGCAACGCAACCGGGTTCCTCGTGTACTCCTTCCTCTACGGACTCATCCTGCAACCGGCCTGCGTCGTCGGATACCTGAAGGAGCTCCTCGGGGCGACGAAGACGTGGGCAACCAAGTAGCCCGGTGGTGCGCGCTGCTGGCGCTCGCCTGCTCCGCGGCCGCGCATTCTCAAAGCCCGTCGAGCGCCGATGACATTCGTGCCGGCCGCCAGGGGCTCGAGGCCGGGCGTCCGCAGGAGGCGCGCCGGCACTTCGCCGCAGCGCTCGCCGAGGCAGCGACGCGCGAGGACCGCTTCGTGGCCCTCGTCGGCCTCGGCCGCGCCGATCAGTGGCTGGGTCACTACCGGGCCGCGGTCACGGACTATCGCGGCGCGCGCGAAGCGGCGGGGAGCGATGACGACCGCCACGTTGCCGACACGGGCCTCGCGCGGGCGCTGAACTCGCTCGAGCATTACCGGCAGGCGTACGCGCTGGTGGCGCCGTTCGCGACCGGGGATCTCGCTGCCACCGTCGAGCTGCTGCGCGCCGCAAACGGCACCGGGCGCTTCGATGAGGCAACGTCCTACATCGCCGCAAGCCCCCCGGCAAGCGGCTCGACCCGCCTCGGGCAGGAGTTCCTGCGACAGAAGGATGACACGGAGCTGCAGCTCTCGAAGCGCATCGACGCGTCGGTGCTCTACAGCGACGACAGCGACGGACTCAACGTGCGCACTGTGAGTGTCGGGAGCTGGCTCCCGGGACTCGAGTCGGCGCAACTCTTCGGGACCTGGCACGTGAATCTCGCCAGCACCTCGGTGGAAGCGGGCGGCATCACGGATCGGCTCACCCAGGTCGACGCCGGGGGAGCCGCGCGCATCGGGGAGACTCAGCACTTGAGCGCACTGATCGGCGTGGACTCCGTGGCCGGCTGGGATTTCCTCGAGGGGTCGCTCGAGTGGGAAACGAACTTGAGCGACCAGGTCACGGTCGACGCCTCGGCCGAGCGGGCCCCGATCCTGACGACGCTCGCCCTCGCCGACCGGCTGCTCTTCAGCACCTACACGCTCGGGGGGAGCGCCCGATTGTCGGATCACTGGTCGATCGTGCCGGTGTATTTCCACCAGGAGTTCTCGGACGGCAACACCCGCGACGGCGGCCATCTCAAGATCGTCCTCTCCCCCTACGACATTCCGGACACGACCGCCGCGCTCGGCGGTCAGATCGATCTGCGCGGCTACACGAGCAGCGCGCCCTCGACGGGGATCTACTTCAATCCCGCGCACTATTTCCTCGTCAGGGCCGGTGTCATCGCCGCGCAGCAGCTCGGCGTCAACTGGCGGCTGCGTCTGGTCGCCGGCTTCGGCTCGGAGACCATCGACGGCGCGAGCACCTCCTCCTATGCCTGGGATCTCTCGCTCCAGGGTCGCTTAGCCGGCAACGGACGACTCATCGTGCACCTGGGTCGCGATTCGTTCGCTTCGATGGCCGGTGGCGGCAGCGGCTATTGGAACAACACGGCGACCCTGTCGATCGTCTACCCGTTCTGACGCCGGGCCTCGAGTCTACAGGCTACGGGATGTAGTAAAGGTCGATCGACTTCCCGACGTGCTCGACCGGCTGGTAGGCGTTCAGCCAGGCGTAGTCGGCGAGATTGCGGGTGCGCGCCAGCTGCGAGACCGCCACCCAGCCCGAGGTCGGCTGGCGGGGCGGCAGGATCACGAGCGGCGGCAGCGGCTCGCGCGTCAGGTCCGCCGTGCCGCGGTAAGCGAGGCTCAAGCGTGGAATATTGCGCTCCCTCGCCACCTTCTCGAGACGCCGCAGGTCCTGGCCCCAGTCGAGGTCGGAGTCGACCAGCACGTGCTCGGGGTGGGAGACGGTCTCGTTGAAGTAGGCGAGGTAGTCCGGCCACACGGACCACAGCGTGCTCAACTGCCAGGTGAGGAGCGCGGCAAGCACCACCATGCCCGCCGTCGCGAGCCGCCGGTCCCGCAGGCGCCGCAGTGCCTTCCACGACCGGGTCACGACCCAGGCGGCCCCGAGCGCGAGCAGCGGATAGAGGATCAGCACGTGGCGGATCCCGATGTTGATGTGGCTGAAGCCGCTTGCGAACAGGAGGATGGCCACGATCAGGATCGCGGGCGTGATGCGCCAGTTGTCGCCGCTGCGCCAGCCGTCGCGGGCGAGCCAGGCGACGCCGGCGCTGCCGGCCGCGAGCAGAGGGAGCGGGGTCTTCGCCCCGAGCGCGACCAGGTAGAAGTACCACCAGCCGGTCGTGCGCACCTGCCCGAGCAGGTACGCGAGGTGCCCGGTGTCGTTGTGAGCCTCGACGGCCACGATGCCGTTCAGGAGATCCTTGAGCTCGCGCGGCAGCCACAGATGCCCGAGGAGCGCTCCGAACGCATGCTCGGCGCCCCGCTGCTGCAGGAGGTAGGACACCGCCCAATCGAAGCGGGCGTCGACCCGCGCCTCGCTCGGCGCGCGGATGCCGTAGGCGAGAAACAGCGGCACCAGACCCACGAGTGCCGCGAGCGCCAGCTCCGGTGCGCGCAGCCGCCAGGTGCGCGCGCGGGCCTCGGGCGGGACGCGTCTCGCGAGCACCCAGTGAGTGGCCCCGAGCGCGAGCAGCGACATCCCGATGTAGGGCACCGCCGAGAACTTGGTGCCCACCGCAAAGCCGCTCGCCAGCCCGAAGAGCACCGCCGTGCGCCAGTTCGGCGTGTCGAGCCAGCGATCGAGCGCATAAAGGGCGAGCAGGATGGTCGCGGCCGCGGCCACATCGAGCGTCGCGAGACCGGCGTGCCCGAGCACCGGCGGCACGGACAGGAGCAGAATCACCGCGAGCAGCGCCGCGCCTTCGCCGGCGAGCATGCGCCGCGCCCACAGCCAGGTCACGAAGAGGAGCAGCCCGAGAAACGGCAGCGCGCCGGCGCGGGCGAGCGTCAGATACAGGTCGTACTTGCCGTCGCGGTAGAGGATGTCCTCGCCCTCGGTCACGCCGCTCGGCGGCGGCGTGCCGTAGGAGTGGGCGCCCGCGAGCCACGGCCCGAGCGCGAGCACCACGCGGCCGATCGGCGGGTGCTCGGTGTCGTATTCGTAGTAGCCGCGATCGAGCAGCTCCACCCCCGCGGCCAGGTGCTCCGGCTCATCCCAGGTCGCGAAGAACACGTGCCAGGTGCTCGCGACCAGAGCGCAGGCGCCGAGGACGATCAGAGCGAGCGCGATGCGCGCGGCCGGCGTCGCGCGCGCGCTCGTCGCACCAGGCGCTTCAGCCACCGAACGGGTGCCGCAGCACGATGGTCTGATCGCGATCCGGGCCGGTGGAAATCATGTCGAGCGGCACCTGGGTGAGCTCCGCGAGGCGCTCGAGATAGCGGCGGGCGTTGCCGGGAAGCGCGCCGTAGTCGGTGACTCCGACGGTCGATTCACGCCAGCCGGGCAGCTCCTCGTACACCGGCTCGATGCCGGCGTAGCCCTCCACCGTCATCGGCGGCTCGGGCGTCACCGCCCCCTCGATCCGATAGCCGACGCCGATGCGGATCGTGTCGAGTCCGTCGAGCACGTCGAGCTTGGTGATGCACAGGCCCGAGACGCTGGAATTCACGATCGCGCGCTTCAGCGCCACCGAGTCGAACCAGCCGCAGCGGCGGCGCCGCCCGGTCACCGAGCCGAACTCGTGACCGACGCGCGACAGATGCTCGCCGTTTTCGTCGAACAGCTCGGTCGGAAAGGGCCCCGCCCCTACCCGGGTCGTATAGGCCTTGACGATGCCGAGCACACCATCGAAGGCGCGGGGACCCAGGCCTGTGCCCGTGGCTGCGAAACCCGCGGTGGTGTTGGATGAGGTCACGTAGGGATAGGTGCCGAGGTCCACATCCAGCATCGCCCCCTGCGCGCCCTCGAAGAGCACGTTGGCCCCCCCGGCGCGCAGCTCCGCGAGCGAGCGTGTCACATCCGTCACGAGCGGCTTCAAGCGCTCGCCGAGGGCGAGCTGCGCATCGAGCGTCTGCTGAAAATCGACCGCCGGCAGCTTGTAGTAGTGCTGCAGCAGGAAGTTGTGGAAGTCGAGCACCTCGCCCAGCTTGGCGGCGAAGCGGTCGCGCTGGAAGAGGTCCGCGACCCGCACGGCACGCCGCGCCACCTTGTCCTCGTAGGCGGGACCAATGCCGCGGCCGGTGGTGCCGATGGCGTTGGCGCCGCGGGCGCGCTCGCGCGCCTGATCGAGCAGCACGTGCGAGGGCAGGATCAGCGGGCAAAGGGGCGAGATTTTCAGCCGCTCGAACACCGGCACGCCCTGCCCGGTCAGCATGTCGCTCTCCGTGAACAGGGCCTGGAGCGACAGCACCACGCCGTTGCCGATGAAGCAGCGCACGTCCTGCCGCAGGACGCCCGAGGGGATGAGCGAGAGGACGGTCTTCTTGCCGCCGATCACGAGCGTGTGGCCGGCGTTGTGTCCTCCCTGGAAGCGCGCCACCGCGGCGGCGCGTTCGGTGAGGAGGTCCACGACCTTGCCTTTGCCTTCATCGCCCCACTGGGTGCCAATGACGACGACGAATCTGCCCATGTGCTCAGCCTACCGCGCCACGAACAGGATGATCACGCCGACCAGCATGGAGCCGAGGCCCGCGATGCGCAACTCGCGGTCGTGCACCTCGATGAGGCGCGCGAGCGCACGCTTCACGCCCTGCGGATTGATGAATGGGGCGATACCTTCGAACACGAGAAACAGGCCGAACGCGGCGGCGATATCCGAGAGATTCACGCCGGGGGCTTCACTTGGCTCCCCGGCGCTTGTCCGGGTCCTTCAGGTACTTGAAGAACTCCCCGTCGGGAGTCAGCACCAGCAGGTCCCCGTCCCTGCCGAGGGCGCGCTCGTAGGCCTGGAGACTGCGGTAGAAAGCGTAGAACTCGGGATCCTTCGAATAGGCGCGCGCGTAGGTCTGGGTGGCCGCCGCATCGCCCTCGCCACGGATGTGGAGCGCATCGCGCTCGGCGTTGGCGAGAATCTCGGTGCGGCGCCGCTCGGCCGCGGCACGGATGCCGGTGCTGGCGCTCTGCCCTTCGGCGCGCAGCCTCCCGGCGGTCTTGGCGAAGCTCTGCTTCATGCTCTCGAAGACGCGCGCCGCGACGTCATCCGGCAGGTCGATCCTCTGCACGCGCACGTCGACCAGATCGACGCCCAAGCCGGCGCCGCTCTTGCTCGCCTGCCCGAACATCTCACCCGTGACCGCGGCGCGCTCGGCGGAGACGATCTGCTGCAGCGTCCGCTGCGCCACGACGCTCTTGATCCCGTCCTTGACGATGTCGGCGAGCCGCTCGCCGGCCAGCTGCTCCTTGGCGCCGCTCGCCGTGAAGAACTGCACCGGGTCCTTGACGCGCCACTTGATGTAGAAGTCGACGATCAGGCCGCGGTTATCGTTGGTGAGGAAGGTTTCGCCGTTGTAGGACTGGGTGAGGATCCGCCGGTCGAACTTATAGACCATGTCCCAGGGCCACTTGGCGTGCAGCCCCGGCGCGTAGTGGGTGCCGACGACGGCGCCGAACTCGGTGACGATGGCGAGCTCGGTCTCATTCACCGTGAAGAGCGAGAGGCCCGTGAGCACCAGCGCCACCGCGACCGCCAGGAGCACCGGGAACATCCGGCCGCCCATCAGCGCTCCCCCCGGCCACGCGCCTCGATGGTGACCTGCTCGGTCGGCTCCTTGGCGGCACCGGTCGCGGGCTGCTCGCCCGCCTCGGAACCGCCGGCCTGCTTCTCGAGGAGCTTATCGATCGGCAGGTAGATCATGTTGCTGCCGGCGCGGGCATCGATGATGACCTTGTGGGCACGTCCGAGCAGACCCTCGACCGCACCGAGGTACATGCGTTTGCGCGTCACCTCCGGGGCTTGCGAGTAGGCGCCCTGAAGCTGCGTGAAGCGCGCCGCCTCGCCTTCGGCGAGCGCGATCTCCTTGGCCTTGTAGGCCTCGGCGTCCTGCTGGATACGGCCGGCCGAGCCCTGGGCCACCGGAACGATGCTGTTGGCGTAGGCCTCGGCCTCGAGTATGAAGCGCTCCTTGTCGGCCTGCGCCTTGTTGGCATCGCGCTGCGAGGGAATCACCGCGTCCGGTACCTGCACGTCCTTCAGGTTCACGGTGGTCACGGTGATCCCGGCGTCGTAGTTGTCGAGCACGCGCTGGATCAGCTCTTTGGTGCGCCGGGTGATCTCCGGGCGCGTATTGCCGACCAGGACCTCATCGAGCGTGCTGCGGCCGACGGTCTCGCGGATGGCGCTCTCGCTCACCTCGTTGAGCGTCGCCTCGGGATCACGCACGCGGAAGAGCTTCTTCACCGGGTCGGTGAACTGGTATTGAACCGAGAAGACCAGATCGACCAGGAACACGTCCGAGGTCAGCACGCGCGACTTGAAGTCGCTCGAGTTGACGCTCTTGACGTTGACCCGCGTGACCGTCTCGATCGGCCACGGCATGCGCCAGCCGATCCCGGGGAGGCGTACCGGGTGCACCAGGCGTCCGAATCGCTGAATGACGCCGTTCTCGGCGGCCGTGACCTGGTAGAAGCCGCTGAAGAGCCACAGGGCGACGGCCACCAGCACCGCGAGGACGAGCAGCGATCCGCCCTCGCCGCCGCGCCCGCCCGAGCGCCACAGAGACTCGAGCCGCTTCTGCCAGCTCTTCAGGCGCTCATCGAGGTCCGGCGCGCCCTGCCCCGGGCGGCGTCCCCACGGATTGTTCGGCCCGTTTGGCTGATTCCACGGCATAGGGAAGGTTGTTGTGCGCGTTCTTCGTTAGCGCAGGTCAGCGCATCTTGGTCGCGCTCACGGCGCCGCTGGATTGTAGGTAGGCACCCGAGGAGGCACAAGCCGTATCGGGTCCCTGCACCTCGAGGATCTGCACGCCCGCGGTGCGCGCCAGCTGCAGGAGCTCGAGGTCGGGGAGCTCCACGGCGAGCTCGATCGAGCCATCCGGCGCGCTCGCCTCGGCGCGCACCGCCTGCGCCGAGTAGAGGCGCGAGCGGAGCGCACCGGCGCTCGCCGGCATCCGCAGGCGCGCCCGACGCGCAAAGCGCGCCAGCCGCTCGGCCACGGCCTGGCTGAGCAGGTCGAGCCCTGTGCCCTGCTCGGCCGAGATCCACACCCCGGTCGCACGTCCCTCGCCGTCGCGGTCGATGCGCGGCGCGGCACTCAGGCGGTCGATCTTGTTGTAGACGATGAGCTGCGGGATCGCGCGTGCGCCGATCTCCTCCAGCACCGCGTCCACCTGCGCGAGCTGCTCGGAGCGGCGCGGGTTGCTCGCATCCACGACGTGCAATAGCAGGGTCGCCTCGCGCGCCTCGGTGAGCGTCGACTCGAACGCCGCCACCAGCTCGTGCGGCAGCTCGCGGATGAAGCCCACGGTGTCGGCGGCCACCACCGCGGTGCCGCCGGGAAGGGTGATCCGCCGCACCGTCGGGTCGAGAGTCGCGAAGAGCTGATCGGCAATGTAGGCATCCGCACCGGTGAGCGCGCGGAACAGCGTCGACTTGCCGGCGTTGGTATAGCCCACGAGTGCGAGCGAGGGCACGGGAATCTGCGCGCGCATCTGCCGCCCGGTCTCGCGCTGCTGCTTGAGCTTCGCGAGGCGCTTGCCGAGCACGCGCACACGCTGCCCGATGATGCGGCGGTCGGTCTCGAGCTGCGTCTCGCCGGGACCGCGCAGTCCGATGCCGCCCTTCTGCCGCTCGAGGTGCGTCCAGCCGCGCACCAGGCGACTGGCGATGTGCTTCAGTTGCGCGAGCTCGACTTCGAGCTTGCCCTCGTGGCTGCGCGCGCGCTGCGCGAAGATGTCGAGGATCAGGCCGTTGCGGTCGAGCACACGGCGCTCGGTGAGCTTCTCGAGGTTGCGCTCCTGGCTGGGACTCAACGCGTGATCGACCAATATCACCTCGGCGTCGTGGGCCGCGGCGACGCGCTTCAATTCCTCGGCCTTGCCGCTGCCGACGAAGTAGCGCGGGTCGGGGCGGTCACGGCGCCCGGTCACGGTGGCGACCGGCTGCGCGCCGGCCGAGAGAGCGAGCTGCGTGAATTCCAGCAGGTCTTCCGGATCGACGGGGGCGCCCAAACCTAAGCGCACCAACAGGGCGCGCTCACCGGATCGCGGGCGCTCGAACACTCAGGCTTCCGGAGACCAGGACATTATTCGGCGGGCGTCTCCGCATCTGCGCCTTCGTCCGAAGACAGACGCACGTTGCGCGCGGGCACGACGGTGGAGATCGCGTGCTTGTAGACCATCTGGCTGACGCTGTTCTTCAGCAACACGACGAACTGATCGAAAGAATCGATCTGACCCTGCAGCTTGATGCCGTTCACCAGGTAGATGGAGACCGGCACCCGCTCCTTGCGCAGGGCGTTCAAAAAGGGGTCTTGCAAAGACTGTCCTTTGGCCATCGGGTTCTCCTTGTTTTGTGGGAATTCGTGTTCTTGGCGCGGCGGACGAACCGCACCCAGCTTCCCTATTAACGCGATCCTCGAAAGCAAGCAAACGTACCGCACCCCAGGGTGCGGGACCGACGCCTCAATCTTAACATGCCTGACCCCCCTCGCCCCCCTCAGAACCCAAGCGCCGTCAATGCATTACATATGTCACGGTTCCACGACAGCTCCGAGGCCGGATCGAGCCATTCGGCTCGGGTCTCGCCGCGCATCCAGGTCAGCTGCCGCTTCGCCAATTGGCGCGTCGCGGCAAGCGCGCGCCGTCCCGCCTCGGTGAGATCCCATCGCCCCTCGAGATGCTCCCACAGCTGCCGGTAGCCTACGGCCCGCATCGAGGAATGGGCAGGTGTCAGATCGCCCCGGTCGCGCAAGCGCCTCACTTCGTCGAGAAAGCCCCCGGCCATCATGGCATCCAGTCGCTCCGCCAGGCGCCGGTGCAGCACCGCCCGGTCAGGCGGGTTGAGGATCCAGTACCGCACATCGAACGGCGCGAGGGGACTCACGGTCGCTCGCTGCAGCCTGGAGATCGGCTGACCGGTGGCATGCCAGACTTCCAGCGCCCGTTGAATCCGCTGCGCATCGTTCGGCGCGATGCGCGCGGCGGCCACGGGGTCGAGGCGCGCGAGCTCGGCGTGCAGCGCCGGCCAGCCCTCGCGCCCGGCGCGCGCATCGAGCTCGCGCCGCAGCGCCGGGCGGGCCTCGGGGAGCTCCGCCAGGCCATCGAGCAGCGAGCGCAGATATAACATCGTGCCGCCGACCAGGAGCGGCACGCGGCCCCTTGCGTGGATTGCGCGGATGCACCCGAGCGCATCGCTCACGAACCTGCCGGCCGAGTAGCTCTCCGCCGCATCGCAGATGTCGATGAGGTGATGCGGGATGCGCGCGCGCACCTCGCGCGCGGGCTTCGCGGTCCCCACGTCGAGTCCGCGGTAGACCAAGGCCGAGTCCACGCTCACGATCTCGACGGGTGCGCTTCCTGCGAGGCGGATCGCCCACTCGGTCTTGCCCGCGCCGGTGGGACCCGTGAGGAGCAGCACGGGCAACCGCCCGGCGCTGGGCGCCTTCCCCGACACTCAGCGCCCCCGCAGAAACAGCTGGTCGAGCTGCGGGAGCGAGAGCCGCGTCCAGGTGGGCCGGCCGTGGTTGCACTGGTTGGCTCGCTCGGTCGCCTCCATTTGCCGCAGCAGCGCGTTCATCTCCGGAATCGTGAGGCGCCGGTGCGCGTGAATCGCACTGCGGCAGGCGAGCGTGCCGAGGAAGCGGTCCGCGGCCGCCTCGAGATGATGGGCATCGGCGTCGAGCAGCAGATCCCGGACCCACGCGGTCACGAGCTCGCCCACATCGCGCGCATCGAGGAGCGCCGGCACCGCGCGCACGGCGAGCCGCGTGGGCCCCAGGGCGTCGAGCTCGAACCCCGCCCGCTCGAAATCGGCACGGCGCTCGAGGAGTGCGCTGAGCTCGTGTGCCTTCAAGTCGATGACGAGCGGGGTCAGGAGGTGCTGGGTCGCGGGAGGACCCAAAGCCCGCTCGGCCTTCATCTGCTCGTAGAGCACGCGCTCGTGGGCGGCGTGCATGTCGACCAACACCAGCCCCTCGCGGTTCTGCGCGAGGATGTAGACGCCGTGCAGCTGCGCGAGCGCAGCCCCGAGCGGCTCCCCGTCGACCGGGAGCGGCGCCGGCGCTTCCCGCACGAGTTGCGCGAGCGCCCAGGGATCGGGCGCCGCATCGGCAAAGGCGAGTGGTGCGCTCCCGGCCGCGGAGCTTGCCAAGGCCGCCGAGCTTGCGGCTGCGGGCGTGGCCGCGAGATTCGGCCGGGTGGCCGAGAGCGCCCGCTCCACGGCCCGAAATACCAGGTCATGAATCTGCCGGCTGTCGCGGAAGCGCACTTCGAGCTTGGAGGGGTGCGCGTTGACGTCCACCAGTTTCGGATCGAGCGTGAGATAGAGAACGTAAGCCGCGTGGCGGCCGTGGTAGAGCACGTCGCGAAAGCTGAGGCGCACCGCATTCATCAGGAGCCGGTCGCGCACGCTCCGTCCGTTGACGAACCAGAACTGCTGATCGGGCTGGGCGCGCGAGCGGGTCGGGAGTCCCACCCAGCCGGAGAGCATCACGGGACCGGCCGCGTGGCGGATGGGTACCGCGCCCGCGGCAAAGTCGGAGCCGAGTACCGCATCGAGCCGCGAGACTTCGGCGTCCGCACCCGTCACCGCCGGCGTCTCGAGGAGGACCCGCGCCCCGTGACGCAGCCGTATGCCCACGTCGAAACGCGACAGCGCGAGGCGCTCGACGAGGCGCACGATGTGCGTGAGCTCGGTCGCCTCCGAGCGCACGAACTTGCGCCGTGCCGGCACGTTGAAGAAGAGATCCCGGACCTCGACGCTGGTCCCGGGCGGGTGCGCCGCGGGCCGCACGGCGCCGACCGCGGCGCCATCGACCGTGATCTCGGCGGCCTGCTCCGCGTGCGCCGCGCGCGAGGTGATCTTCAGGCGCGACACCGAGCCGATCGAGGGAAGCGCCTCGCCGCGAAAGCCCAGAGTCGCAACCGCCTCGAGATCCTCGAGGGAGGCGATCTTGCTCGTGGCGTGGCGCGCGACTGCCTGAGCGAGCTCCGCGGCGGCAATCCCCGCACCATCATCGCGCACGCGGATGAGGCCCGTTCCGCCGCGCTCGACGTCGACCTCGATGTGCCGGGCACCGGCGTCGAGGCTATTCTCGACGAGCTCCTTGACGACGGACGCCGGGCGCTCGATCACCTCGCCGGCGGCGATCTGGTCGACGAGCTCGCTCGGAAGAACGCGAATGGGCATGCCGGCTCGAGGGGACGATGGGCGCGCGCTTGTCCGGGCGCGGGAGCGCAGTGTATCAAGCGATGCGCGCCCGGCGCGGCGGTGCGCGGCGCTGAAAGAGTTACTGGCTGAGGGCGGCGGCGGCGCTGGCAGCCGTCGCCTCTGCGGCGCTCGCGATCCGGCGCTCCTGCTTGAAGCGCGTGCCGTCCGGCGGGTTCTGCACGAAGTAGCTGCGCACGCCCCCGCAGATCGCATCTGCAAGACGCGACTGCTGGTCGGGACTTCGCAGGCGGCGCTCTTCGGCGGGGTTGGAGATGTAGGCGGTCTCGATCAGCATCGAGGGAATGCCCGGGGCTTTCAGCACCACGAAGCCGGCACGCTGCACCTGGGCCTTGCGCACCTCGCCGACGCGCTCGAGAGCTGACACCACACGCTCGGCTGCCGTGGCAGAGAGGCCGATCGACTCCTGCTGCGCGATGTCGAGCACCACCGGTGCGGCCGCGCCGGCATCGGCGAGCGCTCCCCCCAGGAGATCCGCCGCGTTCTGTCCCTCGGCGAGCTCGCGCGCCGCCTCACTGGATGCCCCGTGGACCGAGAGGATGTACACCGAGGCCCCCGAGATGCTGCGATCGCGGATCGAGTCGGCGTGGATGGATACGAACATGTCGGCATGCGCCGCGTGAGCGCGCTGGATCCGATCGCGGAGCTCGAGGAATTCATCCCGGTCGCGGGTCAGAACGGCGCGCATGCCGGGCTCGGCGTCGATGCGGGCGGCGAGATCCCGCGCGATCGCAAGCGTCACGTCTTTCTCGCGCGTGCCGTTGTGCCCGATGGCGCCAGGATCGACGCCCCCGTGGCCCGCATCCACCGCGATGATGACGTCACGATCGCCATCGCCCGGCGCATGCGCCGCGCGTACCGTCTTCGGCCCGGTATCGGCCGGCGCCGCTTCCACGGCCGCCGCGGCCGCGGGCTCACCGAGCGCCACGGTCAGCTCCCGCCCCTTAGGTCCCGCGGACTCGGAGCTGTGAACGGCGACTTGGGACTTGAGCTCCAGAACGATGCGCAGCGTCCCACCAGGCTGGTGGCCGACGCGCACGGCGCTCACGAGGCCGGCAGCTGCGGGGACTGCCATGCGGTGCGCCAGGTGCGTGTCGGGAAGGTCGATCACCGCCCGGTCGGGGCTCTCGAGCGTGAAGATCTTGGGTGCCCCACCCTGGCTCAACCGGAGCGTCATGACGGCAGACTCGGGGGTCGCGGACAGCTGGAGGGAGTGCAGCTCCGCGGCGGTCGCCGTCGGGAGGGCGGCCAGGGTCAGGAGACCGCCGGCGACTCCAACTAGAAATATCTTTCTAATCATTGAGTTCGCGGCGCAATCTGCCGGGTAATCTACGGTGTTCGCCCAAGACTTTCAACTGCTCCCGATGACGCTCCTTCCAGTTCGACAAGCCAGGCGGCGCCGAGTGCGGAGCCGCTCGTGACCTCGACCTCGTGCCCGGACGCCCCGACGGTGAACTTGAGGAGAAGATCGGCTGCGGGAAGACGTCCCGCCCCATGCTCCGGCCATTCGGTGAGCCACAGGTGCCTGGGTATCGCCCATTCGCGCAGGCCGAGAGAATCAAGCTCCGCGGGCGAGTGCACCCGATAGAGGTCCAGGTGCACCAGCGTGACCTCGCCGGCCGGGTAGAGATCGAGGAGCTTATAGGTAGGGCTGCGCACGGGTGCGGAGACGCCCGCGGCCCGCGCAAACCCGCGCACGAGCGTCGTTTTCCCTGAGCCGAGCTCGCCTGAGAGATACAAGACCGCCAGAGCGGCCTCAAGGGTCGGCCGTGCACGGGCAAACCGTGCGCCGAGCTCCTCTGTCTCCTCAGCCGTCCTCGTTCTCGCGCGCAACCGGGTCGGCCCTAGAGGTTGACGGCATGGTGCAACTCCCGCGCCATATCACTCGCCAGCACGCCGCGCTCGCCGACACGTGCGGCGGCATCGCCCGCCAGGGCGTGCACCAGCACGCCGACGCGGGCGGCCTCCCAGGGATCGCGGCATTGGGCGAGGATCCCGGCGATCGCCCCGGTGAGCACGTCTCCCGAACCGGCCGTCGCCATGCCGGGATTGCCCCGCTCGCACACCCCCGGCGTATGGCCGGCGGCGCCGACCAGTGTTCCGGCGCCCTTCAGGACGATCGTGCCCCGGAAGCGCTCGAGCAGCCGGTCGAGGGCCGTGAGCCGATTGCGCTGGACGTGCTCGGTCGTGAGCGCCAGGAGGCGCGCCGCTTCGCCCGGATGCGGCGTCAGGATCCAGTCATCGCGCGGCCGTACTTCGGCCTCGGCGAGGAGATTGAGCGCATCCGCGTCCACCACCAGGGGCTTGTCCGCGGCGAGGACCGTATCGAGCGCCGCACGCGCCCAGGCGCTGCGGCCGAGGCCCGGTCCAATCGCCACCACGTCCGCGCGGGAGAGTGCATCGCCAAGGGCCTGGCGGTCGGTGAGCGCGAGACAGATGAGCTCGGGCCTGCCGGAGGCGATCGCGGCGACGTTCTCGGGGGCTGCCACCACCGTCGTCAGGCCCGCGCCGACACGCAGGCACGCCTCCCCCGCGAGGCGCGTCGCGCCCGGCATACCGGGGCCGCTGCCGACGATCAGCACCCGGCCGAAGTCGCCCTTGTGGGCGGCCCTGCGCCTTCGTGGGAGCGCGGCGTGAATCTCGGTCTCGACGATGCGCGTCAGGCGCGGCACGAACTCACCCGCGGGAGGGGTAACCTCGAGGTCGTCGAAGACCACGGTACCTGCGTATTCCGGGCCCTCCCCGACCAGGAGCCCGGTCTTGACCCCCACGAACGTGACCGTGCAGTCGGCGCGCACCGCCTCGCCGAGCGGGACGCCTGCGTCGCTGTCGAGGCCCGAGGGCACATCGAGCGAGAACACCGGCCGGCCGCTGTGGTTGATCGCGCGAATCGCCGCCGCGTACTCCGCGCGCACCTCGCCCTCGAGCCCGGTGCCGAGGAGCGCATCCACCACGATCTCATCCTCGGCGAGGAGCGATGCCGCGAACGGGTGCGCCTGCGCGCCGTTCGCGCCGAAGTCCCGGAACGCCTGGTGCGCCGCGCCCTTCAAGTGCTCCGGGTCGCTCGCGGCGAGCACCCTCACGGTGAGCCCCGCCGCCTGCGCGAAGCGCGCCAGCACGTAGCCGTCGCCGCCGTTGTTGCCGCCGCCGCAGACGACCGCGATCCGGTGCGCCTTCGGCCAGCGCGAGCGCAGATGCCGCAGCGCCGCCTCCCCCGCGCGCTTCATCAGAGTGTAGGCGGGGATTCCCTGCGCCTCGATCGCGTAAGCGTCGAGAGCGCGCACCTGCGCGCTGGAATACAAGGCGATCGGCAGCGCCATGGCCTCATTATACTGACGGGGGGAAAAGCGCTATGACCGGGCCCGCTTTCATCGACCTCGACGCGGCCAAACGCGCGCTGGCCGCCCAGGCGCGCGCGCGCGGCTTCGACGCCCTCGGCGTCACCGCCATCGACATCCCCGAGGATGAGCGCCACCTCCTGCGGTGGCTCGATGAAGGCTTCCACGGCGACATGGGCTACATGCAGCGCCATGCGGGGCTGCGCGGGAGGCCTGAGGAGCTGCTGCCCGGCACGGTGCGCGTCGTGAGCGTCCGCATGGACTATTGGCCGGGCGAGGCGCGCGCCGCCGAAGAAGTACTCGCCGATCCCACCCTGGGCTACATCTCGCGCTACGCCCTCGGCCGCGACTACCACAAGGTGCTGCGCCGCTCGCTCGCACGGCTAGCCGCGGAGCTCGCCGAGCGGATCGGCAGCTTCGGCTATCGCGTCTGCGTCGACAGCGCGCCGGTGCTCGAGAAGGCGCACGCGCGCAACGCCGGCCTCGGCTGGATCGGCAAACACACCAACCTGATCGCGCGCGATGCCGGGTCGTGGTTCTTCCTCGGCGAGATCCTCACGGATCTGCCGCTGCCGGTGGACGAGCGCGCCAGCGCTCACTGCGGCACCTGCCAGGCCTGCATCCCCGCCTGCCCCACCGGCGCGATCGTAGCTCCCTTCAGGCTCGATGCGCGGCGCTGCATCTCCTATCTCACCATCGAGCACCACGGCGGGATTCCGCAAGAGCTGCGCCCGGCGATCGGCAACCGCATCTACGGATGCGATGACTGCCAGCTGGTGTGCCCCTGGAACAAGTTCTCCCGCGCCGCGGCGCACCCGGATTTCAAGGTGCGCCACGCGCTCGATGCGCCCTCGCTCCCCGAGCTCTTCTCCTGGACCGCGGAGGAGTTCGAGCAGCGCATGCGGGGCTCTGCGATCCACCGCCTGGGCCACGAGCGCTGGTCGCGCAACATCGCGGTGGCCTTGGGGAACGCGCCGACCTCGGACGCGGTCGTGAGCGCGCTCAGGGCGCGGCGCGACGACGCCTCGCAGCTCGTCCGCGAGCACGTGGCCTGGGCATTGGAGCGCCACGCGGGAGCGGCGTGAGCTATCTGCGCGTCACCTGCACGTTGTCGATGAGCCGGGCCTTCCCTAAACGAGCCGCCGCGAGCACCACGAGCGCGCGCGTCTCCGGGCCCGGGGCGGTCAGATCGTCGGCGCGGCGAACTGAAAAGTAGTCGGGCCGCAGGCCCGCGCTCTCGAGGGCCTGAAAGCCCGCGCGCTCGATGCTGGAAAATTGTGCATCGCCCGCGCGCAACCGGCCCGCGGCCGCCTCGAGCGTCGCGAAGATCACCGGCGCCACCTTGCGCTCGGCGGGCGTCAGGTACTGGTTGCGCGAGGAGAGCGCGAGTCCGTCGGTATCGCGCATGGTCGGCGCGCCGACGATCTCGACCCCCATGCAGAGCTCGATCACCATTCGGCGGATGACGGTGAGCTGCTGGTAGTCCTTCTCGCCGAACACCGCGACGTCGGGCTCGACGATGTGAAAGAGCTTCGCCACCACGGTGCTGACGCCTTCCATGTGGCCGGGGCGGAACTCGCCCTCGAGGATGCGCGAGAGTCCCGGCACCTCGACCCGCGCGGCACGCTCGGAGCCGTGCGGATAGATCTCCGCCACGTCCGGCATGAACATCAAGTCGCAGCCAGCGGCGCTCAGCATGCGCTCGTCCTCGCGGGGGGTGCGCGGGTAATGCGCGAAATCCTCGTTCGGGCCGAACTGCATCGGGTTCACGAAGATGCTGGCGACGAAGCGCTCGCCGTGGCGGCGTGCCGCCTCGATCAGGCTCACATGCCCGGCGTGGAGATTCCCCATCGTGGGCACGAACACGACACGCTCGCCGGCGCGGCGCCAGGCGCGCACCCGCTCGCGGACCGCGCTGATGGTAGTGACGGTCTCCATGGGTCGCGGACTGAAAGCGGAGCGGCCCGGGCGCCGCTTCAGAAACAGTGCTCGGGCGCCGGGTATTCTCGCTGCTTCACGGCGCGCACATAGCGCTTGAGCGCTTCGAGGTTATCGCCCGCGCCTTCCATGAAGTTGCGCACGAAGCGGGGCTTGCGCCCCGTGGTGATATCGAGCATGTCGTAGGTGACGAGGATCTGCCCGTCGGTGTCGGGCCCTGCGCCGATGCCGATCACCGGCACGTGGAGCTCGGAGGCGATCGTCTTGCCGAGGGCGGCGGGGATGCACTCGAGGAGCACGATGTCGGCGCCGGCGGACTCGAGGCGCCGCGCCTCCTCGAGGAGGCGCGCCGCGGTCTCGCGCTCGCGGCCCTGGACGCGGAAGCCGCCGGTCTTGTGCACCGACTGCGGCTTGAGGCCCACGTGCGCACACACGGCGATGTCGTGGCCCGCGAGAAACTCGACGATGTCGGTCTGCTTGCCGCCGCTCTCGAGCTTCACCATCTGCACCCCGCCCTCCTGCATCAGGCGGACCGAGTTGGTGAGCGCCACTTCGCGCGAGGGATAGCTCATGTACGGCAGGTCGCCGATGAGGAATGGACGGTGGTTGCCGCGGGCCACGCAGGCGCAGTGGTACACCATCTGGTCCATGGTGACGGGCACGGTGGTCGAGTGTCCCTGGATCACCATGCCGAGCGAGTCGCCGACCAGCACGACGTCGACATCCGCGGCATCGATCAGCACGGCGAAGCTCGCGTCGTAACAGGTGAGGCTGGCGATTTTCTCGCCATCCGCCTTCATCCGAGCGAGCGTCGAGAGGGTCACCGGCGGCCGGGTGGCGTCGCGTTGCAGGTGGGTATACATAGCCGGTCAGAGTGTACTTACATGGCGCGGCTGCGCAACGGATTGTAGTAAAGCCGCCCGCGGCTCATGCGTTTGACGGCCGCCAGCAGCTCGTCGTAGTCGTGCTGGTTGCTGATCGGGTCGATGGAAGCGGCGTTGACGATGAGGAGCGGCGCCGCGTCGAACTCGTGGAAGAAGCGCGCATAGGCTTCGTTCAGACGCTCGAGATAGCCGCGATCGATGTACTGCTCGTAAGCGACGCCACGGCGGACGATGCGCTCCAACAGCACATCGACCGGGGCCTGCAGATACACGACGAGGTCGGGCTTCGGTATCTGGATGTCGAGCCGCGCATAGAGCTGCTCGTAGAGCGCGTACTCGGCGTCATCGAGCGTCACGCGGGCGAAGAGGCGATCCTTCTCGAGGAGATAATCCGCCACCCGCACCGGAACGAAGAGGTCCGCCTGCTTCAGCGCCGCGAGCTGCTGCGCCCGCTGCAGGAGGAAGTAGAGCTGCGCGGGGAGCGCCCCGGCGCGTGGATTCTTATAGAAGCGCTCGAGGAACGGGTTCTGGGCAGCCTCCTCCAGCACCGCCTGCGCCGACAGGCTCGTCGCCAGGCGCCGCGCAAGACTCGTCTTGCCGACGCCGATCGGGCCTTCGACCGCGATGAAGCGATGAGTCGTCTCGTTCGCCATGTGCATCCAGGAGCGCTTCTTAAAGGCGCGAGATCCCCTCGGTCACAACTCTTCCCGCGAGCCCGGCGACGCGCCCGAGCCCGGGAAGGTCGAGATCCGGGGCAATGTCCGCGAGAGGATACAGAACGAAGTTGCGCTCCGGTATCCCGGGGTGCGGCAGCACGAGATCGGGCCCGGTGCGCCGCTCACCCGCGTAGGAAAGGAGATCGAGGTCGATCACCCGCGGCCCCCAGCGCTCGTGGTTGGCCGGGCGGCCGAGCGCCGCCTCGAGCGCGCGCAGCTCCGCGAAGAGCGCCGGCGCCTCGAGTTGGGTCAGAAGGCCCGCGACCGCGTTTACGAAGTCAGGTTGCGCAATCGGCCCCATGGGCTTCGAGCGATAGAGGGGCGAACTCAGTTCGACGCGGGTGACCGGAAGCTGCTCGAGGCCGGCCAGCGCGCGCAGCACCTGGGCGCGCGGGTCCTCGAGGTTGCTGCCCACTCCGACGTAGGCGGGCCGCCAGCGCACCATGAGGGCGGCCGGTCAGGACCGCGCGGCGGCCTTGGCCCGGGGCCGGCGGCGCCGCCGGCGCCCGCCGCGACGCGCCGCGGGCGCCCCGCGCGCGGCATCCCCCCCGAGCGCATCCGCCATCTGCTCGCGCTCTGCGGGAGGGACCTCCTGCAGCTTCGTCCACCAGGTGGCCATCTCCGGCGGGGCGAGGCCGAATTCGGCCCGCAGCAGCAGCAGGTCGTAGCCGGCACGAAAGCGCGGATGCTCGAGCACGCGCAACGCGCGCCGTCCACGCGGGTGCTCGAGCCGGGGCTGCAGCGCGAACATCTCGCGGACCCCGAGGGCGAAGCGCTTCGGAATCGAGATGTGCGTTTGCGCCTCGCGGACCGCCTGATCGCAGGCATCGAGGATGGTTCCGAGCTCGTGCCAGCGCTCCGGCGGCGTCGCCTCGATGATCGCGGCGATCGGCCCATATAAGAGGAGAGCGAACAGGAAGGTCGGCGTGACCGGCTTGTCGGCGATTACCCGCTCATCCGTGTTCGCGAGGCCCTTCACCAGCAGCCGCTCGACCAGGCTCCCCGGGTGGCTCACGAACCAGGAGTCGACGCTCGGCATGAGCTGGGCCAGGAGCCCGCGGCGCCGCAACACCTCGAAGCTCCGCGCCCCGTGCCCGGCGAGAAAGAGCTTGAGCGTCTCATCGAAGAGGCGCGCGGGAGGCACGGCCGAGAGCAGCTCCCGCAAGGTGGCGATCGGCCGGGCCGTGTCAGGATCGATGGTGAAGCCGAGCTTGGCCTCGAAGCGAGCCGCGCGGAGCATGCGCACGGGGTCCTCGCGATAACGCGTCTCGGGATCGCCGATGAGGCGCAGCCGTCGCGCGGCGACGTCCTCGACGCCGCCCACGTAGTCCCATATCGAGAAATCGGCGATGTTGTAATAGAGCGAGTTGGCGGTGAAGTCGCGCCGCCAGACATCCTCGTCGATCGTGCCGTAGACGTTGTCGCGCAGGATCCGTCCGCTCGCATCGAAGGCCCGCGCGCCGTTGTCCTCCTCGGGCTCGAGCTCGGGCGCCTCGCCGTCCTCGGGATCCGCCTCGGGGAGCGGCTCCTCACCCTGCGCGGGCGCGCTGGTCGCACGGAAGGTCGCGACTTCGATGGTCTCGCGGCCGAAGAACACGTGCGCCAGGCGGAATCTGCGGCCGACCAGGCGGCAGTTTCGGAACAGCTTCTTCACTTCCTCGGGCAGCGCATCTGTCGCGACGTCGAAGTCCTTGGGGTCGAGCCCGAGCAGGAGGTCCCGCACGCAGCCACCGACGAGGAACGCCATGAAGCCGGCCTCGCGCAGCCGGTGCAGCACTCGCAGCGCGTTCGGGGAGATATGGGAGCGGGAAATCGAGTGCTCGGATCGCGGGATGATCCGTGGGGTGGCTCGGGGCGTCGCAACGGACGCGTCGGGGGGGTTCAATTCCTTTGGTTTCCTTGGGCTTTTTCGCTTGAGCAATCGGGGCCGCTCTCTATAATACCGCGCTCCCGATCACGGCCCGGGACCGACGCTCCCTTCGTCTAGAGGCCCAGGACATAGCCCTCTCAAGGCTAGTACACCGGTTCGAATCCGGTAGGGAGCGCCATCTAATCAATCACTTACGCTAATCCAGACCGTCCTCGGCAAACTTACGGCAGATTTACGGCTTGGCGCGGGAGCAGTGCCTGCGCAGCCAGTCCGCAAGTTGCTGCTGGCTCAGCGAGCTATCGGCAACCGCAACCATGGTGAGCACTTCGTCTTCTTCCGTGGGCTCGAGTGCATAACCGTTCAGGAAGAGGAACGCGCGCGTTGCAAGTAGCGCAGTGCGCTTATTGCAGTCTATGAACGGACGATTCTTGGCGAGGCCGACGCAAAGCGTTGCAGCCAGTTCAAACAGCGTACTTTTGGGTCGATCGAGTGCGCTCTCGAGCAGGCCGAAGTCGCGAATCCCAGCGAGACCGCCGAATTCATAGATCGCCTCGTCGTGAATGGCCGTAACGACGGCCGTCGCGAGCCACTTCGGATGCTTCACCGCTTGGCAAGCTCATGCATCGCATTGCGATGGCGGCGCATGTAGTTGCGCGTGGACTCGATCGCTTTGGCGAAGTCTGGATCGTAAGGGGTAAGACGAATCCCGTCCGGCGTTCTGACGGCGAACAGTTCATCCCCTTCCGCCACGCCGAGCGACTCGACGACGTCCTTGGTGAGAATGACTCCCAGAGAATTTCCTACCTTGCGAACTTTGACGGGTGCGGCCATGGCCCTTCCTCCAGGTGATGGCTCACAGGGCCGTAGTTATAACTTATGTTATACCTACGAACAAGACCCTTGCAAAGAGAAAACGGCCCTGAAACTTGATGGGACGACTTTGGAAGCTGAAGCTCGTGGGAATCGAGCGCGCCTTCGTGACGCACTGAACGTGCGCGTACGCTCTCGCATTCCGTTATGAGCACAGAAGCAGCGGCCGTTTCACACTGAGCGACGCTCGGGCTATCGTCCTGCGAATCCCGTTCGGAGCGACCGAGGTTGCCACCCACCAGAGTTTCTCGATCGCCACTTAAGGGGTGGTCCGCCCTGCTGTTGCTCGGCGCCGTGAGCGCCGCGTTCCCGTCGCTGGCGCAGCAGAAGACCGGCCCTGGCATCACGGGCGATGACAGCCTGACGTGGCACGGAATCACGCTGTACGGCGTCATCGACATCGGCCTGCAATACGATACGCACAGCGCCCCCTTTAGCCCCTACCGTCCGGCTGCAAGCGGCAACATCGTCCGGCAGAACAGCCGCGGGCCCGTGATCGGTCTGACGCCGAGCAACATGGGCCAGACGCGAGTCGGATTCAAAGGCGTCGAGCCGGTGGGCGACGAGTGGTCGGCCGTATTTCAGGCTGAGACCTTCTTCAATCCCCAATCCGGCGAGATCGCGGATTCGCTCAAGTCGCTGGCGGTAAACAACGGTCGCAGCCTTGGCAACCAGAGCGTCGGTGTCGATGGCAGCTCGGCGGGTCAGGTCTTCCAGACCGCCTTCATCGGGCTGCAGTCGGCGCGGTTCGGTTCACTCACCTTCGGTCGTCAGGTGGCGCTGCTCTCGGAGGGTGCGATCAAGTACGACCCGAACTACCTCGCCACGGCGTTCGGCCTGCTCGGCGCCTCCAACACGTACGCCGGCGGCGGCAGCAGCGAAGACAACCGGCTGGATTCGGCGGCGGAGTATCGGGTGAGCCTGGACGACCGGGTGCGCTTCGGTGCTCTATACAAGTTCGCCGGCTCCAATGGGTCGGCCAACACGGCCGTCCAGTTGGATCTCGGCGGCGATTTCGCCGATGCATCGGTCGATGCGTACTACTCGAAGGTCAGGAGCGCCATCACGGCCGCTTCGCTCACTGCCGCACAGGTCGCAGCGCTTCCGGCGCTGGGATATCCGGGAGCGAATTCACTGGCTGCGACCATCTCGGACAACACGGCTTTTGCCCTGATGGGGTCATACAAGCTCGACCCGTTCAAATTCTTCGCTGGCTATGAGTACATCAGGTATGTGAATCCGGCAACGCCGTTGAGCGCCGGGTTTGTCGACATCGGCGGTTACATCCTGGCGTTCGTCAATGATCAGGCCTACGATAATTCGAAGATCGTACAGGTCTACTGGACCGGCGTTCGCTACGCCGTCATTACCAACCTCGTGCTGACCATGGCCTATTACGGCACACACCAGGGTGCTTACGGCACCGGAGCGCAGGCGGGCTGCTCGACAGCAGCGCATAGCGTTTGCAGCGGGAGCCTCGAGGCGATTTCCTTCGACCTCGACTACAGGTTCAACAGGCACTTCGATGTCTACCTGGGCGCCATGTACAGCGACGTTCAGGGCGGACTGGCCAGCGGTTATCTCGCCACGACCAACATCAATCCCACCTTTGGTGTGCGGTATAAATTCTAGTCGCCCCGCGTATGCATTGCGGGGCCCGTCACGCGCGCACGCGAACAGATCGAAGGGGCTACTCGAGCAGCGGGAACGCTCGGCCGATTCTGGAAGCAACCAGGCCTCCATGCGCTCGTTACAATAGTCACGGACCAGTACCCCTTGATGCATTGGTTATCGCCCCGAGCCGGCAAGGTACCCGACAAATGATGGGCAGACTCGCCACGATCCTGTTTGCACTGGCTGCCACCCCCGCCGCCCACGCTGACGAGCTCGCTGTTGCAGACCCCGCGGCGGTAGGACTGTCGGCGGAGCGCCTCAGGCAGATGGAACAGTCAGTCCGCGCTGGTGATTTCAAGCAGACCACCAGCGTGCTTGTGGCCCGCGGCGGCCGCCTGGCGTACGAGGGCTACTTTGATGCCGACGGCGCCGAGGGGCTCCGCAACACGCGCTCGGCGACCAAGACCGTCACCGGGATGCTCATCGGTATCGCCATCGACCACGGGCAGCTGCGGAGCGTGGACGCCAAAGTCCTCGATTTCTTTCACGACAAGGAGCCGCTCCAGAACCCGGATCCGCGCAAAGCGCAGATCACCGTCGAGGACTTCCTCACGATGAGCTCGCTCCTGGAATGTGACGATGAGAACCAGTTCTCGCGCGGCAACGAGGAGCGGATGTATCTGGTGGAGGACTGGGCGCGCTTCGCGCTCGATCTGCCGATCCGCGGCTTTCCCGACTGGGTGTCGAAACCGGCGGACTCGCCCTACGGCCGCAGCTGGAGCTACTGCACGGCAGGTCCCACGACGCTCGGCACCCTGCTCGAGCGCGCCACACACGAGAAGATCCCCGACTTTGCGCAGAAAAACCTGTTCGCACCGCTCGGCATTGCTCACCCGAGATGGCAGTCTCAGCCGACCGGTGTCGCCATGACGGGAGGGGGCCTGAACCTTCGCAGTCGCGACCTGCTGAAGCTCGGGCAGCTGTATCTGAACGGTGGCACGTGGAACGGGCGGCGGGTGATCTCGGCGGACTGGGTGTCGCGCTCGGTCAGCCCCCACGCCCAGGCGCGCGCGGACACTGACTACGGCTACCTCTGGTGGCTGCCGACCTACCGCGCCAACGGGCGCGAGTACAAGTGCTTTGCGATGTTCGGCACCGGCGGCAACAAGGTCTACGTGTTTCCCGCTGAGCAGCTGGTGCTGGTCGTCACGACCACGAACTACAGGGTGGGAGGGGCGGGCGCCCTGACCGACAAGCTCCTTACCGAGCACATCCTGCCCGCCCTGACCGCGTCCGGCGGGTGACGATCAGCAGCGTCGATCTCGCCGACGCCTCAAGCAGCGAACGCTTACGAACGCTGGCTCAG
>Ga0307479_10000588_pt1 | contig 32531 bp, 32 predicted proteins | sample atmos_gasesECM4C_FD_203743 | JGI IMG/M metagenome (GOLD analysis project Ga0307479, IMG submission 203743) | Hardwood forest soil microbial communities from Morgan-Monroe State Forest, Indiana, United States - atmos_gasesECM4C_515 | ecosystem: Environmental > Terrestrial > Soil > Temperate...
TAAGCCGCGGAGCTGAAGCAGATGTTCGAATTGATCCAGATTAATGAGTCGCATAACGAGCATCGCCACAGCGTGCAGAACTCTCGCGCAACAGGTTCGGAAACTGGCGTTATCTCGGCGCCAATCATGGTATGCCTCCAGTGACGCTCGTATTTCAGGCTAAGGATCACACACCAGTACTCTTTGCGGTGCTGTCAAGAGTTCCAGCCTGTCAATCGTTACAGCCAAGACGAAGCTGCAACAAATCACAGGGGTTGGTTGCGACAAAATCGGAGAGTTGATTCTCGTCTTGTTGAAATTGACAGTTCCAGGAGCTACGGATATTCGTGATCTTTGTCCTATGCTGAGCGGGAGGTTGGTGAAGCACGCGAGTCGTCGCGGTGTTTGAAGGGAGAATTCCGGGACTCTGTGACCGTACGGGCACCCGCTCAGCCATCTTCAAGTCATTCGAAATCCATCCTGATTTCTCTGGCCGAAAAACTCTCAGTGTTCCAATCTCTACCGTGAAAACCAATCGGTAACTCATTTGATACCAGGAGTATTGACAGCGCACGCGACATTGACGCACGACGTATGTCCGGACGCGGACTTCTTCTCCTAACAGTATTCACTTTTGTTTCGCTCCGCTAAGCTGGATATTCGAGCCGCTGAGCGGAAGGGACGAACTTATGAATCGCCCTTGTATTCTGCTAGCTGACGATAATTCCACGATTCTTCATCTAGCCCGCCGAGTCTTAAGCACAGAATTCACAGTAGCCGCCTCCGTAAGGGATGGGATGAGCGTTCTTGAGGTAGTCTCAAGCCTTCATCCAGACCTCATAGTTCTCGATATTTCGATGGGAGACCCGAATGGGATCGAGGTAGCCCGCAGGCTGCGAGAGAGCGGCTGCAGAGCAAAGATTCTGTTCTTAACTGTCCATCAAAGTCTCGACTATTTGCAAGCCGCACTTGCAGCCGGAGCCTCGGCTTACGTGATCAAGTCGCGCATGAACAGTGATCTGCTTCCGGCGATAAGGGCAGCACGTATGGGGCACTTTTTTGTATCACCGCCTCTCACCGTGCCAATAGAATGCGACCCTGACGCTTAACGTACACAGACCCAGTGCTTCTCAGTGTTTCTGCGGTCGGCCCAGAATCCTCGTAGCTCGACAAAAGCAAGTGTAGGAGTAAGGCGCTCAAGAGCCTACCCGCGATGCCTGTTACTGTGCTTCGTTTACGGCTGACTTGCTGGACAGGAGAACGCTGCCCAAGACTGCCGAGACAAAAGATGCACACAAGATGGCAATCTTCGATATCGCGAGCAACTCCCCTTCGCCGAATGCCAAGCCGGCCACGAACAGCGACATCGTGAAGCCGATCCCGCAAAGACAGCCGCACCCGAGCATCTGTTGCGATGAAACGCCCGCGAGGGGGAGAGCGAGCCGGCTTTTGACCGCCAGGACACTGCACAACCAAATGCCTACCGGCTTCCCAATAACTAACCCCAACGCGATACCCAAGCTCACGGGGTGCTTGATTGCCGGAGCGAAGTAGGCTGAGACGTTCACACCGGCGTTGGCCAGAGCGAAGAGTGGTACTACGAGAAAGCTGATCCAGGGCTGAAGCCCGTGCTCAATTCTGTGTAGCGGAGAATCAGCTTGCACCAATTTTTCCTGCAAGGTGTGAATAATCGCGTGCTCGTCGGAAGAGTTGGGAGAAGCCACTTGCAGTTGATCGAGAAGAACCCGGCCTTGCTCCAGGAACTGCGGTTTGTCCAGCTCGGTACGTGCTGGAATTGTAAAAGCAAGTAGAATGCCGGCGATAGTAGCGTGTACACCAGAATTGAAAACTCCCCACCAGGCAGAAATGCCGATAATTGCATATATCGCTGGCTTGCGTATTCCGAGCATGTTCGCTATCAGGGAAAGGCTGATACACGCGAGACCGATCATCAAACTCAGATGATTGATTTCGGAGGTGTATAGGACCGCGATCACGATGACAGCTAAGATATCGTCCACAATCGCAAGCGCCGTCACGAAAACCTTCAGTGCAATCGGCACGCGTGCTCCTAGAACCGTTAGAACCCCGAGGGCAAATGCGATGTCGGTGGATATCGGTATCGCCCAACCTTTCCCAGAGTCACCTCCTCTAGCAAGAAAGAAGTAACAGAGGGCGGGGACAATTATGCCCCCGACGGCGGCCACAATTGGGAGCGCGGCACGCCGCAGCGAAGAGAGCTCCCCCACTAGAATTTCACGCTTGATCTCCAGTCCCACCAGAAAGAAGAAGAGCGACATCAGGCCATCGTTTATCCAGTGGTGGCGATTCTGAGTGAGGAGGAACTTGCCAAAGCCGATGGAAACCTTGGTTGTCAGGATTTGTACATAACTGTCTTTCCACGGAGAGTTAGCCCAAACGAGCGCGACCAGAGTGCAGCCCAACAGGACTATGCCACCGGCAGCTTCCATTCTTGCAAAGCGAACAAAAGGGCTGCTAATGAAATGAATCACCCGAGCAGGCGATGTCGCACTCTGCATATGGCGATCAGTGATACAAACCACCCTCATCACAGCGGCCAATTCTGCTTATGACGATGCACCGAATTCAGATTCATTGAATGTTAAGGGCTTAGCCAGAGCTAGCGTGTTACGGCTGTTCAGTTAGGGAATCAGTGGTATCTCCGAAGTCAACTGAACAGCGATGAGTAGGTTTAAACGATTGTCAACCTGATAGAACTTGGCGGCGCGCTTGGCTGCCAATGCTTTCTCAAAGCGAGGATAATATTTTTTTCTCAGGGCCTGTGTTTCGTCCTCGATGGCAAACATTCGCTGATTGAGGTCTCTGGCTTTGGTGTCGTCCATCTTATCGAGACTCTGCGCATAGTCGATGATCAGATCCAAACGTTTTGCGGCGATGGCTCGCTGTTCGGAAGCGTATTCCTTATAGACTGGCCAGAACGCGGCCGCTTCCGACTCGGTAAACGTCATGGTATCGGTGATGATCTGGTTCTTTTCTGCCTGGAGGTTCTGACGCAGAAGTTGGATGTCGGCATCAGTGATTGGCTTTGCCCGAACTTCTGCAGTTTGCGCGAGAGCCGGAACTGAGATCCCTATGAGTAAGACAAACAGTTTCCATATTTTCATGACTTGCTCCTGGTCATATCTTGTCGGCAAGATGTCTCGTTCGACTGAGGAGTCACGACTTATCTCGCAATCACCAACGGTACTGTGAAGCACTCACCCAGCCAACCGTTCAAAAGGGATGGAGAAGGTAATTGCAGAAATCCCTGGTAGGCGCTGTGGCAGTTGCATCTAACAGTCTGGAATACAGGCAGAGCGGGGCTGATCACAACTGCTAGTTCTGCTAGGCTGGCTTCTCCGGCACGAATTCTCGTACCTGCTGATGCAGCACTTCCGGCATTTCGACCCCGATTCCCACCGCCATCGTCCGCTACTGTCACAATTGCCAGTGGGATACGCGCATGGGTGCAATAAAACAAAGCCTGGGGCAGCAAAACTTCAATGGCCGACCGAATTCAACCCAGGCGAGCGGAAGCGGAAGATTCGCAGATCGACGCTGTCGTGTGGAGCGCGGTGCGCTATTTGGACTCTTCCACCAACTACCGCGAGTGCTTGCGCCCGTCAGGGCAGCCGTTCTGGCTTTCGAAGAGTGAATTCGTGACATTGGACGATGGGCAATTCCCCTGGGGTAAGCTGTGCATTACCACGGTGCTCGCGATTTTCGTTTGTATGATTCTTCTGCTGTGGTTACGAAGCTGAAGTAACAGGTAACCGGTTACCCAAAGACTTACGACTCGCAATGTTTGGCATTGTTTTGCGCTTGCTTTGAGAAGCGCCCCGTGAGATGGATTACACACAACCCGCTTCATCGCGTGGCGCAGTTGCAACTTTATTGTGTAATTGACAGGCGTAACGTTTAAGGCTCATGCTTTACCGAAACAGCAGGTATCCCCCCTTCAAACTGAGACCTGCAAGTTCTCTCTAGCTGTGCCGAATTTCCAACTGGCCGAGCAGGAGTGGTTTCGTCGGGCGCCAATTCCATCAAGAGTTGCAGCGTGACGGAGCAGATCATCCCCCTGAGTTTTTGAGCTGTCGCAACGAACTACCCAGACGTGGGTTGTGAATGTAGAGGGGTGCCTTGGGCGAATCACGGATCCGGATCTTTGTTGTAGATGACTTCGAGCCTTGGCGTCGATTCATCTGTTCGACGCTCTCGAACCATCCCAAATGGCGAGTCATCGCAGAAGCGTCTGACGGAGTAGAGGCCGTTCAGAGAGCTAAGGAACTGCAACCGGACTTGATCCTGCTCGATATCGGACTTCCAGCACTAAATGGAATCGAAGCCGCGCGCGGCATCCGAAAGCTTTCCCCGAAGTCCAAAATTCTCTTCGTCAGCGAGCATCGCTCGATCGACATAGCAAAGGAAGCCATACGTGCCGGCGGATGCGGTTATGTTATTAAGTCGAGCGCGGGAAAAGACTTGTTGCCGGCCGTGTCAGCGGTTATTCAAGGCAAACAGTTTGCCAGCTCGGAGCTCGGTGATCAATTCTTCTTCGATGCTATAAGTGAGCCGGTCGTTGATCACTCTGGCTCCAAAACTGCTCGAGTAAACGCCATATCAGACAACAATCACAGCAACCATCGACACAAAGTAGTGTTCTACCCAAATGACTCATCTCTCATAGTTGGCTTTGCTCTTTTTGCGAAGTCTGCCCTCAAGACTGGAACTCCGGTCATAGTTATCGCGACTGAAACTCATCGAGCCGATATTCTTCAGAAATTGAGAGCGGATGGTGTGGAAATTGAAAAGGCGATCGAGCAAGGCAGATACATTACGCTCGATCCCGTCGATGCGATGTCGGGGTTCATGGTGAACGGTATGCCTAATCCCGTTCGGTTCACGAGAATCACGACTGATCTAATTACACGTACAGCCGAAGCGGCGCAAGGAGAATCTCTTCGTGTTGCAGCATGCGGCGAATGCGCTCCTACTTTGCTGGCGGAAGGTAAAGCCGAGGCGGCAATCCAGCTCGAACGCCTCTGGAACGATCTCGCAAAGCGCCATGAAATAGATATTCTATGTGGATATGTGTCTAGTGCTTTTGCCCACGATGAGCAGCAAATCCTGGAAAGAATCTGTGCAGAACACTCTGCAGGTCATATGGCTTAACCCCATATAACTGGACCTAAGTATAAGAAGAGCAATCAACCGCTTCATGCAGTAACTCCGGTTTGGGGGGAACTCAACCGAGGTTACTGCAGATGATTGGTAGATGATGATTACAAAAAGGGACTCTACAACTTAATTCCTTGGCTGACGAACCTGTTATCCGAAAACACTGACTTCAGCGCCGGCAACAGCTCACTTACCACCTTGGACTTGAGAAGGTATCCCAAAGCTCCTGTGCTCAGAGCGGCATTTGCAATGTCGGAGGACGACTCCGCTGTCAGGAAAACGATCTTGGCATTTGGGACAACAATTTGTAACTGGCGAGCGAGGTCGATACCACTCACGTCAGGCAGGTCGAGATCAAGTAGCACGAGATCAGGCTGTAATTCCTGAGCCTTCCTGAGTGCGTCGGCTCCATTTATGGCCTCGCCACTGAGCTGCCATTCCGGAGTCACAGCGAGGAGCGTCTTGAGAAAACGTCGCCAGGGAGCAAAGTCGTCAACTACGAGGATTCGCTTCGATTGCGTTTCCACGTACTCTCCATAGATTGCAAAAATCGTAGTCGCCGACAACCTGCACCAACCTCTGTCGAGTCTCGAAGCAGCCGGTGATTCCAATCTGTGACGTGCACAGTCGGCTGCAATGTAAGCATTCAACTAAAGATAAAGGGCAAAGGCAGCGCGGTCGTTGCCCAAGGGCACTGTTGTAATTTGGGAATGCGTTGCGGGCTTGTGATCGCTAAATGGCTGCGGCGCGTCCCTGAGAGCCGTAGGCGAAGAGACGTTCTGAAGAGATAAGCACGAGTTTGCCGCGGCGTTTGGTTAAGATGCCCTTGCGTTGCCACTCACCTAACAGGCGGCTGGTACTGAAGCGCGTGATGTTGGCTGCGTCCGCCAATTCCTCATTTGTGATGTCGAGTGCAATGCCATCTTCTACCGGACGGCCAATGTCGCTTGCGAGGTGGAACAATACGCGTGCGAGTCGCTCCCGAGCGGAGTGCGAAATCAGCGCCAGGTGAGCAGTAACATACCAACTGAAGTAATCGGATGCGATTGTCAACACATTTTCCAGCAGACGCGGGTAACGCAGAGCGAGGCGTCGGATGTCGGCGCGACGCCACGTCAGGAGTTCGCAGTCCCTTACCGATTCGGTGCTAACCAGATATGCTCCGGGTTCGGGCAAGAGAGCCATGGCGCCGAAGACTTCGCTTGGCAAAATCCAACGCAAAATGACTCTGCGGCCGTCCTCTGTGAGGGTGAAATAGCGCGCACGTCCGCTCACCAGCATGAAGAACTCGTTGGCAGCTTCTCCTTCTCCGGACAATACTGCACCTCGCTGATATTTGCGCAGTGCGGCGGCAGAAACAACAAGCTCAATTTCCGGTTTTGCCAATCCCTTAAGTAACGGCGCGTGTAACTCGTTAACAATCTGCGAAGATGCGTTCATCTGTGGCTCGGCTCAGGAATCTCCGAATTTGCGCACCTGAACACAGCGTTTCAATCAATCTTATGAGGACGGTTCCAGAAAGTGCACTGCGACAAGTGACAGTATGCCAACAAGCAGTCATTTCAGCGTTGTTGTACAGCGAGGACGTGTACAAAGGAGTGTGATTCCCTGGCTGCTGATAAGAAAAACTGTCGATTGGCTGCATCGCGGCGAGTGCGCAAGCATAGAAGTTCGGGATACAGAGGTGTCCAAGTGCCGCGAAACCTAAGTTCTTCCTGAAGCAACTTCACCTGACCTGAAACGACAACTGGCAGTCGTTTCAGTGGTAGCGGAAGCGCCTGGTTTCTACCATGCGGTGTGCACGAATCGCGTTCCTTGACCGGACAAACGATTTCCCACTATCGGGTCTTAGAGAAACTCGGGAGCGGAGGGATGGGTGTTGTCTATAAGGCGGAGGACCTCAACCTTCGTCGGTTTGTCGCACTGAAACTTCTCCCGGAAGATCTTGCCGAGGACCATCAGATGCTCGAGCGGTTTCGACGGGAGGCACAGGCAGCTTCTGCTCTGAACCATCCCAATATCTGCACGATCCACGACATTGGCGAGGAAGATCGCCGCGCCTACATCGTGATGGAGTTGCTCGAAGGTGTGACCTTGAAGCACTACATCGGGGACAGCGCACTTGCTCTCGACACACTGTTGGGCCTTGGGATCGAGATTGCCGACACACTCGATGCTGCACACACGGAAGGCATCATTCATCGCGACATCAAGCCGACAAACATCATGGTGACCCAGCGCGGCCATGCAAAGATTCTGGATTTTGGCCTGGCCAAGGTGATGCCGGTGGGCAGCCGTCGAGCTGCGATGGCGGGGGGCGTGGACGATGCAACGCGGGATGTGGGCGCGCAACTTCTAACCACTTCAGGCGCAATCATCGGTACGGTGAATTACATGTCGCCTGAGCAAGTAAGAGCCAGCGAGTTGGATGCACGCACAGACTTGTTTTCTTTTGGAGTCGTGCTCTATGAGATGGCGACCGGGGTAATGCCGTTCCGTGGAGAAAGCTCGGGCGTAATCGCGGAGGCTATCTTGAACCGCACTCCAGTGGCTCCGGTCCGCCTCAACCAAGATATGCCCGCAGCTTTCGAAGAGATCATCCGCAGAGCGCTGGAGAAGGATCGTAACCTACGTTATCAGCATGCTTCCGACATGCGTGTTGAGTTGCAACGGTTAAGCCGGGACACTTCGACGCCACCATCTGCAGTGGATGAAGAACCATCGGCACCCAGTTCGACTGCGAGTTCTTCCACCGTCAGCCCCTTTCGCACCTCAAAGGCGATTTCCTATTTGGGAATCGATATATCGCCTGACGGGCGGTGGGTATACTACAGCCAGGTGGAATCCTTAACGAGCGAATTGTATTTGGTCGAAAATCTGCCTTAAAAGATTTCGCCACCGCTTGATGCCAGACTCCAACCTCCCAGAGCTATCGCAGGCTGTAAATCCTACCAGTTCCAGGCGGAGTCCACGCCGAGTACGATAATCCAGTTTCGAAGACGAAACTGGGACGTTGATTACTCAAGAGGTCGCGACTCAAATGGCGCGAGGTTGTGGGAACTCACAACTGCTCGGTTACCTCCTGTACCTCTGCGCTCAGAGGTAAGCGAGCCATGCTCAACGTTAACTCGCAGCGAGTTCGACGGCTTTCCTTCCCGAGCATGATCATTTTGGCTGGTCTGCTTTTGATGAGCGCGTGTGGTTTCTTACCGCAGCCACCACAGCCAACTTCTGCAAACACCGAGTGGCACGAATTTCAGGGAACATGGACAGCGACCGGCAGCCGCAACATAATGCGCCTCGAAGGAGACCGGCGCGCCTCCCTGGCCAACTTCAACGGATCTCTGCTATTGACCGGGCCATTGCGCCCGAATGTTGGCTTTCGCGCTGAAGCTATCGTGTTTAACGATAGTGCCACAGGCATGATTGGCCGGGCGGTCTGGACCGATGAGCACGGCGACCAGGCGTTCAGCGAATTGCATGGCCTAGGCACGCGGACGGACAACGAAATCATTGGGACTTTTAGCGGCGGAACCGGACGCTATGCCGGTGCCATGGGTACATATGAATTTGCGTGGCGCTTTGTACTCGAGTCGGAAGACGGGAATATTCAAGGCGAGTCTGTCGGCCTCAAGGGGCGTGTTCGCCTAGATAGGGCGCATGCAAAATCGAGTCCTGGACACCCGCGATCATGACCAGTCCAGGAGCGGTTACGCGGACATCCACAACTCGCGATATCCAAGTCGCAAAACTCGGACTCGGGATGAGCCCGGGCTTAATGGTCAAACGTTTAGTGCCCTTCGCATTAGCGTTCGGTATCGCTTTCTCGCCGGTGCCGGCCGGGCTCACAGCTCCTGCCTGGCACCTGTTCGCCGTATTCGTCTCCGCCATTACAGCCGTACTGATTGGTGCATTCCCACTGTTGACTTCCACGACTATGGCTGTAGCAGCCGTAGTCCTAACCGGCACGATCTCACCAGCCAAAGCATTCTCAGGTTTTGCCAACAGCAGCGTGTTGCTCGTTGTCGTCGCCTTCCTCGTCGCACAAGCGGTAGTGAAGTCCGGACTCGGCCAGCGGATCAGCCTCTTTATGGTGAGCCGGTTTGGCCGTTCGTCTCTGGGACTCGCGTACAGTATCGTGCTCACCGATGCCCTCATTGCGCCGGCGTTCCCAAGCAACACCGCGCGCGCCGGCGTACTTTTTCCGATTGTTCTTTCAGTCGCGCGGGGATCGGGTTCGCGACCGGAAGATCCTGAGGGTCGCCGGTTTGGTGGATATCTGATGTTCTGCGGCATGGCAAGCCTGGCTGTATCGTCGGCTCTATGGATGACAGCTACGTCGGCAAATCCTATCGCCATTCAGATAGCGAAGGAGTACGGCTTCGAGGTCGGATTTGGGAGGTGGCTCATCGCTGCCTGCGTGCCGGCCCTCACTGCACTCGTTACCTTGCCCTGGCTACTCGCGCGTCTATTCCCGCCCGGTGTGGGTGAGACGCCCGAGGCGCCTGCCGCCGCACGCAAAGCCCTGGCGGAACTGGGACCGCTCTCGCGTGACGAATGCATCACAGCAATCGCTTTCGTGTTGATGGTAGCCGGCTGGGTTTTCGCAGACAGGTTGCAGCTCAATGTCACGAGCATCGCCTTCGCAGGCCTCGGTGTATTGCTTATGACAAGCGTGCTCACCGCGAACGATATCGCAACCCAAGGAAACACACTGGCCACGTTTCTGTGGCTCGCGGTCCTGTTCGCGTTGAGCGGTCAGCTCAACGAACTGGGATTCATGGGATATGCAGGCCAGCGCCTGGCCTCACACATGGATGGGCTGTCGTGGCCGGTCACCTATGTGGCGCTGATCTTGATCTACGTAGCGATCCACTATGTGTTTGTGAGCCAGTCATCGCAGGTACTAGCCCTTTTAGGCGTGTTCCTGGATGTGGGTATTCGCGGAGGCGTTCCAATTCCGCTGATGGCGTTTTCCTTGTTCTTCGCAAGTAGCTACTTCTCGGTGATTACGCCGCAGGGTGGAAGTCAGAATGTAATCTTCGTCGGCAGCGGTTACCTCACGCAGCGGGAACTGTACCGCCTGGGACTACTAACGACTGTCTTCTTTCTGGCCGTCTTCCTCGTGATCGGCACCGCGTGGATTCTGCTAGTAATCCGGTAATCCTCGGGTCATCGCTACATCAGCCTCCTACGAAGAAGTTGTAAAGCACCTTTATGGAGACTCACCGCCACATCTGACGAACACGGTGCAATTGGCGCTCGTGCTTGCGACGCACATTCTCGACTATCCAGGAGACGATCAACAGCATTCCCGCGGCTCCGAGAATCACGCCGCACCAAACTCCCGAAATAAAACTAGTATCGTCCATCACTGCTGGGCCACCTCACCGTGTCCGGGCGCAGAATCGACATCGTCGTGATACGTTTCGACTTTTTGTTTTCCGGTTAACGCCTCACAGGGAGCTAAATTCCAATTTTGCCAGTTATGCAGCTCTGTCAGGGTTAGCCGGAGGAAATGCGAGTTGTGTGCGCGTCCTGCTTGTCACTTCTTATCTCCGTAAAGTTAAAGTGCCTTGTGAACCGGAGCTGCGCGGTTCAAGTCGGTTCACATTCCATCCTCGGGACCGAAGATCTTAAACTGTCAGATTTCCCAGTAAGGATGCATTCCCTGAAGTTAAAAAAGGGAGAGGAGGTGGGCACGGGATGCCAAGCGAAATCCGTTTCAACCGCTCGACCTGAGATGAAACAAGATTCTCTTAGTCAATAGACATGAATCGACGGCCGGCGGCCTCTGACCTTACGGCGGAGATTAGGTTTCCCGCCATTCTAGGTTTGAATACATAGCCAAGCGCTCCGTGTCCCTCGCCAAATTAGGATCGTGCGCGAATAGCGCCCTTCAGAGCCCTTTTAGCCCCCGCAACTGAAATTTATCGGGGGATCGGGCCTCGGAGGCCGCAACCGATGATTCTGCAAGCGCCACTCAGGAAGAGATCGCATCATTAGTTATATGACGCTTCGTCATAAGACGCGTCGATGTGTTCGTCAGCGCCGCCGTCTTCGAGAGAATCGGAGAATCAAGCAGCCAGATCGTAGCGATGATGTAGTCCGCCCAGCCTCGGCATCGATACCACACGGCAGTCTCGGCTGCCGACCGCAGTCTTTCTGCCTCCTGGAGTCTCTTTCTGCAATCCGAGATGCGTTCGGTCGTTGTGGTAATAACTCACCTACTCGGCTAGAAGACGTTTCAGGGACGCTCATTGCAGGCGATCACATGGTCAAGCATGTCGCGCCTGCGGCTTCCAACCCAGCGCTCCGCGACCCCATTTTGCCAGGGACTTCTGAAGGAAGTTCTGACCGACGCAAGCTCAACCGCCTCCATCGCTGAAAGCGCTTCGCTTCCAAACTTTGCGTCGCGATCGAAGATCAGGAACTCATGCTGGCATTCGGCCGGAAATGCTTCGCGTAGCTGTTGCGCAATCCAGAAACTATCCGGATGCTTGGTGACGTTGGAGTGGAGAATGCGCCGGCGATCAAGCGCGATCACAAAGAAGCAATACAACACACTGAACCTGATAGTCGGAACAGTGAAGAAGTCCATTGCCGCGATTGCTTCACGATGATTGCTAAGGAACGTTTTCCATCGCCTGCCTGCATCTGGTGTCTTGGGAGCGCGCCGCATCCAGCGCGAGACCGTTCTCTCAGACAAGTCAAATCCAAGCTTCAACAGTTCGCCATGAACACGAGGCGCACCCCACCTTGGATTCTCAGCCACCATTTGGAAAATCAGTTCGCGTAGTTCCCTGCTGATGCGCTTGCGTCCACATCTAATACTGCAACCCGAACGCCACGACCAATAGATTTGAAATCCAGCTCTATGCCAGCGCACTACCGTTTCCGGAGCGACAATCACAAGCGACCTGCTCCACTCAGTCCACACTCTACGGACAGCAACTGAAAACAAACTTATCGACTCGGCCAAGCTTAGGTCGTCGCTTGCGTCGCTTAAAAACCGCACGTTGCTGACGATGGACTAAGTTTTCCAGGAGAAGATCCCTAGGGGAACGTATGCATCGATGGAGAAGACCCAAAGGAAGCCTCAGGAGGCAGAACATGGATCAGATTTATAGCAGATCAGCGCGGTTCGTCCTCGTCGGAAATTGTTGAAATCAGAACCGGCCAGCGCTTTGGCGAAGGACACCCTCGATCGTAGCCGCCAAAGAACCGAGTTCGCGTCCGATGCGATAGAAAAAAAGAGATCGACCGCGAATTGGGCGCAGGGATCCGGCACTGGCAGGAATGACAGGCCTCTTCGTGACAAATTTGCACTACTTTGCGTGGGGACAATCTGGTTTCCGAGCGAGATTACGCCCTCTAAGAATGTCCGCCGGAGATGCCTCATGCATCCCTTAAACACAAAAACAATTGAAGGCAAACCGAACCAACCGCCAGAGTCCGATCCAGGTAAGCGGAGCTTAAGAGGGTTTAACCGCAGGGACTTGTTGAAGTGGGCAGCAGGGGGTAGCGTCGGGCTTGCGCTCGATGGACTTATCGACCTGCCCACCGTCGCGGCCGCAACACAAAACCTAAAGCTTGCAAAAGTGAATGAGTTCACTACTTCATGCAACTTCTGTTCGTGCGGGTGCGGCATGATTGCCGCTGTGCGCGAAGGCAAGCTGATCGCGATGGAGGGCGACTACGACCACATCGTGAACCGCGGATCGCTTTGCGTTAAGGGCATATCTATGTTTGCGACCCATGCGTCTCCGAACCGGCTGGGAACGCCACGTTACCGGGCACCGGGCAGCGACCATTGGGAGGAGATTTCGTGGCAAGACGCGATTGATCGCATCGCCCAAAAAATCCGCAAGACACGCGATGCAACCTGGATCGCCAGCGAGAAACTCGGCGACGTCGACGTTCCGGTCAACCGGACGGACGCGATCGCCTTCATGGGGGGCGCACAGAATACCAACGAGGAATGCTATCTCTTTCAGAAAGCGGCGCGCCTCCTCGGCACCGCTTACGTCGAGCACCAGGCACGACTTTGACACAGTCCCACCGTCCCCGGTCTGGGGGCAGCGTTCGGACGGGGAGCGATGACGAACCACTGGATTGACCTACAGCACTGCAAGACGATTCTGGTGGAAGGCAGCAACGTCGCAGAGAACCACCCCATGGCTTTCAAGTGGATCCGCAAGGCCCAGGAAAATGGGGCGAAGATCATCCACGTCGACCCTCGATTCACGCGGACCTCTGCGACGGCAGACATGTACGCACGCATCCGGCCGGGTACCGACGCCGCGTTCCTCAACACCATGATTAACTACGTCCTCGTTCACAAGCTGTACGACGAGGATTACGTCAAGACCCATACCAACGCTCTCTTTCTGGGCCGTGCCGATTTCGATTTCAAAGACGGAGTGTTCAGCGGGTTCGACGAGGAGAAGCACAAGTACGCTACGGAGACCTGGGGCTATCAGCTCGATGCCAAAGGCAAGCCGCACGTCGCTGCGAGCCTGGATGATCCGCACTGCGTCTTTATGAATCTCAAGAAGTTCGTTGCACGGTACACGCCCGAGGTGGGCGAGCGCATCACTGGCATCCCGGCGGCGCAGATCCAGGAGATCGCGGACACGATGGCTAAGAATCGGCCTGGATCCATCTTGTACGCGCTCGGAATGACTCAACATACGACGGGCGTGCAAGGAATCCGAGGATTCACAATCCTGCAGCTCCTGCTGGGGAACGTCGGCAAGCCGGGAAGCGGCGTTAACGCGCTTCGTGGCGAGCCGAATGTGCAAGGCGCTTGCGACATGGGCGTCCTCAACAACTACATGCCCGGCTATCTCAACTATCCGGCGCACACCGAGCCGACTCTTGCGGAGTACACAAAGAGGAATGGAACAGGAGACCGCAAATTCCTCGTCAACACGCTCAAAGCGTTTTACGGAGATGCCGCTACTCCAGAAAACGATTTCGCCTACGCCTGGTTGCCCAAGCGAAGCGCCACGAAAGACTACGGCACTATGTCGATCTTCGAGAGCGCTCTTGCTGGAACTATGAAGATGCTGTGGATCGTGGGCCAGAACCCGGCAGTAACGATGCCCAATCTGAAACTAACCTTCGACGCGATGGCGAAGCTCGAGATGCTGGTGGTCCAGGAAATATGGGAGACGGAAACCGCGTCGTTCTGGCATCGCCCTGATGTCGACCCGAAGTCAATTTCTACCGAGGTAATCTTGCTGCCTGCGTCGTTCTTCATGGAAAAGAACGGAACCATTAGCAATTCGGGAGGAATGGTGCAATGGCGACACGCGGCGGTGAAGCCTCCTGGGGAAGCCAGGCCTGATGGCGAAATCGTCGATCTCATATTCCGCCGCGTGCGCGAATTAATGAAAGATTCCTCCGACCCGAAGGACGAGATCATCAAGAAGGCCTCTTGGAATTACACCACCGCCGAGGATGTGCTCCGCGAGATTAATGGGCGTGCACTGCGCGACCTCCCGGGCACTGGCCTGAAAGCAGGCGAGCTCGTCAACAGAGTGGCCGACCTACAGCCCGACGGCTCGACTTCTTCGGGAGCATGGATCTACGCGGGGGTTTTTGGCGGCGGGGTAAACCTCTCCAAACGCCGGGACTCGCAAACGGACCCAGGAGGTCTTGGTCTCTATCCGAACTTCGCGTGGACCTGGCCGAACAATATGCGCATTCTCTACAACCGGGCGTCGTGCGATGGGCACGGCAAACCATATCCGGGTTCGGAGCCCATCGTCTGGTGGGACGAGAAAGCAAAACGTTGGTCAGGACATGATGTGCCCGACGTTCCTGTGCTGACCGACGGACCAGACACACCGAACGGGAAGCGGGCATTCCACTTAAATCCAGAGGGTGTAGGCCGCCTCTTCGCCGCGGTCTACCAGGACCCGGACCCAAAGAACCCGCAACTTCCACGCGATGTCGCCTACGTGCCAAAAGATGGTCCATTACCAGAAATGTACGAACCCGTGGAGAGTCCGGTTGAGAACCTGCTGCATCCAGCCGTGAAGCACAACCCGGTGCTCAAATATCCGCGCGTCAAATCCCACCAGCCAATCGGAACCGTCGCGGAGTTCCCTTACGTCCTCATGACGTCGACTGTCGCAGAACACTGGTGCGGGGGCTCCACCACGCGCAACATCCCATGGTTGAACGAGCTCATTCCGGAACCTGTGCTCGAAATGCCGGAAAGCCTTGCGCAAAAGCTGGAGGTGAAAACCGGGAGCTTGGTAAAAGTGTCTTCGGCCCGCGGCGAACTCACGGTGAAAGCCGTAGTCACACCCAGAATGAAATCGCTTCAGGTGGACGGGCGTGAAGTCACGATCGTGTGGATGCCATACAACTGGGGTTATCGGGGATTATCGACTGGGCCGAGCGTAAATCACCTCACGATTGATGCGGTGGATCCTGGGGCTGGAACTCAGGAGACGAAGGCGTGTCTCGTTAATGTCGTCAAGGTACATGATCCCGCAGCGACCGAATCCGGACCGAGAGGGAGAAGATCATGACGTCGCCGGCATCAGCGACCCCTATCAAGACCACTCTGATCGATGTGACTAAGTGCATCGGCTGCCGGGCTTGTCAGGTTGCTTGCAAACAATGGAACAATCGCGACGGCGAACAAACCGAGTTGCAGGCTCAACTAGGCATTCAGAACCCGGTCACTCTCAGTGCAGACACATTTACGCTGATCACTTCTCTTGAGCTGCCCAACGAGAATGCCCCCGGAGGACTGAACTATGTTTTTACGATGCGGCGTTGCCTTCACTGTCTCGAGCCGGCATGCGCCTCGGCTTGTCCGACCACGGCTTTGACAAGGCAGCCAGACGGGCCCGTAACTTACGATCCAAACAAATGCATTGGTTGCCGTTACTGCGTTTGGGCGTGCCCTTGGGGCGTGCCTCAGGCGGAATGGGACTCGCTTACGCCGAAAATCCAGAAGTGCACTCACTGTGCAGATCGGGCCGATCAGCCGGCGGCTCTGAACCGAAACGGGAAAGCACTAACGGATGACGAGAGCAGTTCGTATCGCGAAAACATCGCTGTGCCGGCCTGCGTCAAAGCCTGCCCGGCTGACGCATTGCGCTTTGGTGAACGGGAAGAAATGCTTACCGAAGCCCGCGACCGAATCTCGGCCCGCCCTGAGAAATATGTCGATCACATCTATGGGGAAAAAGAGGCGGGCGGGACGAGTGTGCTGTATCTGTCGTCAGTGCCTTTCGAGAAGCTCGGCTTTCCCGACGTTGATACCAAGCCATATCCAGGATTTTCGAAGCTGGCTTTGGGCGCCGTCCCTCCCGCTGTGATGGCATTAGGTGCGATGCTCGGCACCATTTATGCGTTCTTGAAACGACGAGCAACCGCAGTCGCCTCGGAACCAGCGCTTGCAAGCGGCCACGCAGAACATGGCCACCACGTAGAGTTCGAAGTTTTAACGCGCAAGTTGCTCACTCCCTTCAATTGGGCGCTTCTCGTGCTCATGGCATTTGGTGTCATTTCACTGATTGTGCGATTTGCTGTCGGATTGGGTGGGAGCACGCATCTCTCTAATACTTATCCCTGGGGACTTTGGATTCTTTTCGACCTGGTCTGGATCGCGGTGGCGGCCGGTGCATTCGCGACTGCAGGGTTTATCTACGTCTTCCAGCGTAAAGACCTCTATTCAATGGGCCGCTCGGCTGTGCTCATGGGCTTGTTGAGCTATTCATTCGTGCTGGTCACGCTGCTCGCCGATCTTGGCCTGCCGTGGAATTCCTATCAACTCGCTCTACAAGCTCCAGACCACTCAGCGATGTTCGAAGTGTCGTGGTGTGTGGGACTCTACGTCACGATACTTCTGCTGGAGTTCTTGCCCGTGCCTCTTGAGCGGTGGGGACTCGAAAGGGCGGTGGAAGTTTGGCGCAAATGGTCTGGCGCTTACGTGGCATTTGCGCTCACACTATTCGTGTACTTGCTCTCTCGCCAACTGGTCTTTGCGGCATTGACTGCCGTGATATTTTCGTTGCTCGCGTGGGCGTTTCGGGCCAAAGACAAGAAGCCTGAGCCCATCATGCTGGCCATCGCCGCAGTAACACTTTCCACGATGCACCAAAGCTCGTTAGGCTCATTGTTTTTGCTGATGCCGGATAAATTAGGACCGCAGTGGTGGTCGCCCGCAATGCCTGTTTCCTTCTTCCTGTCTTCGATCGCCGCCGGCACTGCTCTAGTCATCCTGATCGAAATGTGGATCGCGAAAGCATGGAACCGGCAGCTCCGAGTGTCGCAACTGCAGGCAATGGGTAATATCACCTTCTGGTCGCTCGTGGTCTATCTCGCCTTTCGAGTTGGCGATATGGCGATACGAGGCCAGTTCTCTGGAGCATTTTCCGGCAGACTTGGCGCGCTCTTTGTTGTAGAAATAATTCTCGGCGGGCTTCTTCCCTCGGTTTTGCTGGCCAAGGCGTCACTCCGCGCCCGTCCCAAGATACTTTTTATTGCCGCACTCCTGACCACAATAGGAATTATTTTCAACCGTGTGAATGTGGTCCTCCTGGCGATGAACCTCAAAGGTCCTATGCCTCAGAATGCACCGGAGACATACTTTCCAACGGTCTTTGAATGGGGCATCTCAGTCGGCTTAATTGCCGCGACGATTTTTCTGTTTGGACTTGGGGCGCGTTTAGTGCCGCTCCTTCCCAGGGAAGAGACAGGCCAGGAGTTGCCCGGGTGACTCACGATCTCTGGCTGACAAGACATCCCTACCTCGAACCCGTCGCGCGCCTTCACGCCCAAGTCAATACGGCGGCGGGTGAGTCGAGGGTTAGACAGGCCGTTCCACAATGGGACGCGTACCTTAATGACTTTCATGCGGGCGTACCCTTACTGCTGAGTTCTAACTTTGCGTTCGACCTCGAACCCGCCGAAAGCATGGTTGAAACGCTGGTCGAGAGGCTGGCGGCTAGCGCTCTGCCAAACAGACTGGCGCACGAGATCAGAGCTTTGCATATGGAGCTGCATTGTGACTCGGAAGCACCCCGTCGTGCTGTAGCCTGGCTGCTCTACGATGAAGCCTTCGCAACTTCATGCCCGGGTTTGTTGCGCTATCTTGGATGGACGGCCTTGGCTCGCTACCTACGCACAACAGTGAATGCATTCGCGAATTGGCGCGAAGAAGATAGCTGGCTTCGCAACTACTGTCCGACGTGTGGGGCACCGCCTTCCATGGCTCAATTGGTTGGGACGGAACCTGGCCGCCAACGCGTTCTTTGGTGCGGTTGCTGCGGCACGCGCTGGGGATATCGACGATCTGGGTGTCCGTTCTGCGAAAACAACAACGATCGGCGGCTCGGGGTTCTGGCAATCGAAGGAGACGGGGATCTCCGCATTGACTACTGCGAGTCTTGCGGTGGTTATCTCAAGACGTATGCCGGAAACGGCAGTGAGGATGTTTTTCTGGCTGACTGGACCTCAATTCATCTCGACATTATCGCCCGCGATCGTCAACTAAAGCGGTTAGCCGCGTCATTGTACGAACTGTAATCTAAGCAATGGTTGGCATTGCCGCTATAAACGATTTCGAGAATCTTCATCATCGCCGAATCAACGGTCTTGTCCTCACGTTGGGATGTTGATTTCTACGCACAATAGCTGATGGAAGCGCCGGACACGTTAGCTCGAGATCACGACTGACTTTTTGCTCGCGAGTACTGAGGATGCGGAATGCTCTGCCGGGGCCGAGATCAATGTGAGCAGATAAATGAGGATTCCGCAGGCGATAAAGAGTCCGCCGATTCCAAGAAACACCAGGAAACCGATTGGGCTATTCCAAAGCAGCGTCCCAGCTTCAATGAGCAGGCCAAAGGCAATGAGGACACCGGCAATTCGTAGCCTTTGAGTAAGTGTGAAGTTCATCGCGCTTACCTCTCTTCCCAGTACTTCACTTCGGTGAGCTTCGTCGTGTTGTGTACCTGATCGTGACATCCGGATGTAAGACATGACATTTTGTTCGACTTTATATCTGCCATGATTGCTGAATCCGCGTTGTGCGTTGTACCTTCCTCGAAACTGCGCGCGCCGAGATGGCAGTGCAGGCACTCGCGATTGTTGTATGGGTGATAAAGGTGCAGCGGTGGCTTAGGATCTTGCATGTACTGCGCGTACACGTGATGCAATCCTCGCCACTTCGCTTTGATGCCTCCATACATTACGTAATCGCTGTGGCAGGTGTAGCAGGCCTCATCGCGCGGCACGCGGTTGTTCTGGTAATGTGAAGCCGGAATCCACGTTGCGTCGTCGACGTGCAGGCTGCGTCCGTACGGTTCCATCAAGTGACAGGAAAGGCAGAAACTGGTTTCCCTGGAACGATCCATGTGGTGCTGGTAGCCGAGCGCGACGGCCAGAATGGGAAAAATGAAGAGTGCGACGAATGCGAGACTCTTGCCGCCACGGCTCGCCGTCACACCAGGAGCCAGGACAACAATCGCGATGACAACGATCGTAATGATCAGTACCGCATAAGTGAGCCGAACGGGCACTGAAGCCTCCGCGAACGCCTACTTCATTTCCTTTATGTACTTCACCAGGGCATTGATCTGGTCGTCTTTGAGTTTGCCTTTGTAAGCCGGCATCTTGTTCTTGCCAGCGCTGGTAATCGTCGCCAAGTCTGCCTCAGACATCTTCGCGACTTCCGGATCCTGGAGATCCCTGGCTCCGAGTTTCTTGCCGACGGTAGTCGCCTTTCCATCTGCTCCATGGCAGCTCTGGCACTTGGACTTGTAAAGGTCTGCAGCCGTCGGGTGAGCGGCGGAAGCATTGATGGCGAGTAAGCCGAGAGCCAATCCCAAAACAAGAAGCCGATTGATTTTCATCTTGATTCCCCTTTTGTATTTGCAATGCATTTACATGGTGTAGCGCATCGACAGTGTAAACACGTTGCCACGGAAGCTGCGCGGAAGAGTAGGCCCGGGATCGGACTTCTCGTTGTAGTCGTAGAAATTCCATCCGGTCTTATAGACAAAGTGCTTGGTCAGCTCGAACGCGATAGTTGCCTGTGGCAGGTGGTAGTTATAGCTGAGTGGTCCGGCAGGCGCATTGGGATTCAAGATCAGCGTGCTTCCCGCACTGCTTGTAATCGTGTAACCAACTCCTGTAGTCAGACGCGGCAGCGGATGGAAGAGGAGGCCTCCGCCGCCCGAATGTGCGTTCTCAGTGTAGAAGGAGAGGCCCTGAACAAAAGAACCGCCACAACTGATCGCAACTGGAGGCGACGGGGTAGAAACATAACAGATATTCGTGCGGGAAAAGACATCGTTGTAATCGTAGTGCAGGTCCAGCGACCACTTTTCACTTGGGTTCACCGAGGCATTGAATCCGTAGCTGCGGTTATGGTCGAGATGCCCAACATCGCTTACGTTGTTTCGGCCTTCGTGAATGACGATTGCCGATCCGAAATCGATCCAGTTCCTGGGCTTGTAGGTAAGGCGCACGGAATAATCCTGAAATTGTCGCGGCACGACGCGGGTAAACGTGTTGTCAGCCGAGTAGAACTCAGTGTCGAAGGTGACGCGCAGATTGCTCACAGGACGTGCAGTGATGCCGAAGAGTCCCGAGTGCCCATTGATTTCGGTGGAGTCGCTTTCGTTTAATAACACCGTCGTCTGCGTGCAGACATTGTTAACAACTTGCGTGCACCCTCCGCGAGTATTCAGATTTGGGAAAAAAGTGTTTACCGTAACGTAAGAGAAGCGGTTCGTGATGTCTCGACGCTGATAGCGATAGCCGAGGTGAGCGCTGACATTCTTCGTGAGGTCATACTCCAGCTCGAAGGTGTTGATCTTTGAATCCTGACCGAGATAGTTGTTGACCGCGGCCTGAATCACGTCGGGTCCCGACTTGCTCGTGTGCTGCGGGCACGCCGCTGCGGTAAAGGGCGGGGGGCAGGTGGCAGGATCGTAGACATTTGGAGGGGTGAGCATGTTCGCTGCAAAGAAATCGTTCTCTGCGGGCGCCCACGTTCCTGGAATGCGGAAGTCCGAGAAGCGGAAGTCGTCAACGATGCGGAATTTATCCGTAACGTGGATGGTGAGGCCGTAATCCACCGTGGCGTTCACTCTGCGCGCTTTCGCCGGTCCAGTCTCCGTGGACAGGCGAAGTCCACTTTTGCTGATCAACCCGTCGAAGGTCTCGCTGTAACTTGGGCGATCGCTATCAGATCCGCTGTAACTCGCCCTTCCAGACATGTCCAATTTGCGGAAGTATGCACTCTGAAAGCTGAACTGTTCCACCGGATAGGAGTTCCGAATCGGACTGAACTTGGTATAGGAAAGAAATCCATTGCAAGACGGGTTCGCTGCTCCATTGGCCTGCACAGGAGTTGAACACGGGTTACCTGTAACTGTATCAAATGGGAGTCCCAGGTCCACGGGTGTGCCGTTTGGAAGCACAAATGGGAGTCCGGCTAACTGCCATGACGAATCATTTTTATAGTGGGTATAAAACTGGTCATAGTTCAGGCTCGTTCTGGGAAGGAGTCTGAAGGAAACTCCAGCCTGATAGTTGTCGCTCCGGTTTTGCGTCGGCTGAAACAGTAGTGCGTCGGTTCCCTGATGAATCGAACTGTAGGAGGTTCCATCATTCACGTAGTGTCCATATCCAAGCCGAAGCTGCACCGGCGATTGATTGAAGAGATTGAGGCTGAAATCCGTCATTCGGCGGGTGGTTTCGAACAGATGCGGAGAGGTCAGAACCGGACGATTCGGATTCGAAGTGGGAGGATTCAGGGGATTCGCGAGCAAGTCATAATCGAAAAAATTCTTGTCCCGGCGAAAATTTCCCTGAAAGTTGTACAGCGTTCCTTTTTGGATCTGCAGCCGCGTAATGTTATTCGGATCGCCTCCATAACCAAAATTGCCAAGCGTAAGATCGTCAAAGAGAAAGCCCGTGTGGTCCGCGGAGTGCATGTCAAGGGTCTGTTCCAGGAGCCGCGGACCGCTGTCTACGTTGACGTAGGAAGACCACATGCTTCGACTACCAGTCCAATCAGCCACTCGGCCGCCGAACTCGAATGTCTGCTTGACTTCGTATTCTCCGAGCGTCTTTCCTTCGTTCTGTCCAGTAGTGACGTAACCAGGCAAGTCAACCGTCTTTCGAACCGAATCAACCGCAATTCCCGGCGGGATCTGCTGTGCAGCGGAAGCTTCTGGAGTTGAGGGCTGCTGCGCTGCGGAAGCTCCTGGAGTTGACGTCTGTTGTAAAGCGGAAGCCTCCGGAGTTGAGGGCTGCTGCGCCGCTAGAGCTGGGTACGAAAGCGCAACCATAAGGCTAAGTGCAGGAATTCTTCGGAGGATCGATAAATGCCGGCTCGCTAACATGTCCACCATCCCTCCTCCTTAGAACTTGAAGAAAACCCTGTCTGAATTGGAGCCGTGGATTGCTACGTGACACGTCGTACAGGCCTGATACTTCACGGCCTGGTTGTGAAATGACGGGATGCCAGGCGCTGCCGAATCGACAGTTAGCGTGTGACACTCAAGGCAAAGCAGATTCACCTGGCTGCGCTTCAGCAGGCGCGGATTCGAGGACCCATGTGGCGTGTGGCAGACCACGCATCCTTCAGTCTTCACTGGAGCGTGTTCGAAGACGAAGGGACCCGCTTTGTCTGTGTGGCAGCCGAAGCAAACCTGGTCCTGGGCGGCGGTCGAGCGAAGCTGGCGCGTCAGGAATCCACCATGCGGATTATGGCAATTGCTGCAAGCCATAAAGCCTTCGTTCACGCGATGGTGAACGGGTTTGGAGAACTGCGGCTTAATTTCAAGATGGCAGCCGTAGCAGAGCATTGGCTGTGCCATGGTCAAAAGAGCTCGTTCTATTTTGGGATGGTGCGCCGAATGACAGTCAATGCAGCCTACGTTGTTCTTCAAGTGCTCGGAGCGCAGAAAGTTTGCGTGCTCTTCTCCGAATTCATGGCAGCTCAGGCAGCGTTTGCTGGATTGTTCGCGCGAGAGGGTTTTGAAACGGATGATCTTTGTAACGTCGCCGCCAGCTTCGGCGTGCGCTTTGCCTGGGCCGTGGCATGCTTCACATCCCTGATATTGCACGCCACGGTGATTGAGCATCGTCTTCCAGTGCGGGCCGTTGTCGTATGTCTTGGCGATATCGTCGTGGCAGCCTCGGCAGGTATCGTTACCGGCGTAAAGGGAAGGATCGGCAGGATTAGTGATGAGTTCCTGGTCCTTTGTCTGGTCGGCATTGGCCGGCTTACTCCCTCCAGAATCCTTGTTCGAGCGCGTTCCAGAACTACTTGCCGCGAGCAGGGAGAATAGAAATATCAATCCCCACAGCCCGATGCGTCTTCGCTTCATCAGTCTCTCAGCCTCGGAAATTGGAACTGGGCCGGGTAGTGCTCATTGCGACAGCCGACAAGCCGCAAGTCGAAGAGTGATGGCGTTCACATTTCAATCGTTTTTTCCAAGAACGATTCCCCCGTTGAGAGGAGGTTTCCGCCCTTGGCCGTTTCAAGCTGACACCATAACTCTCAGCTTCTCAATGTCGAAAACGCGACCAACTCCGCCGCGGACTCGAGTTACTTCGTCGTCCCCTAACTTGCACAACAGTCGAGTTACTGTCTCCTCGAGGTCCTGATGAACTGCTAGCTCTTACTGTAGTTCAATAATAGGAATGGGAACATGATGGTTAACACTGCCAATTGTGACAGTGGTCGCAGAAGCAATCGAAATCGGGATGCAAGATGACAAAACGCAATAAGTGAGGAGGAATCAGATGTATATCCTTGAGAACTCCACCACAACCGCACTCAAAACTATTGTTTCTTGGCCGACTTCAGCGAAACTTCCCAAACTGCAATCGAATGCTCGCCGCAACTTGCTCGCTGAGCTATTTGGAGGAACTATCTTCGCGGTAAATCCGAAGCGCAGCAATGTCCTGGGAAATTCGTAGGTTGTCCCTCGTCAAAACTTGATACGGCCTTAACCTCTTTGGAATCAGAACATTCAAATCCCAAAAAAACTGCCCGCGCTCAGGATGTAACAAATGTTAACTGGCCAGCGGATCGAATTTTTGCGACCACAACCGTTATTTTTTTTTGGTTTTGAATGTTCTGATTCCAAAGGAAGTTACTTCGGATGACATTTTGGCGAGGGACGGGCGAAGCTGAATGTTAAGTCGTCGGGCGAGTTGGTCTTGCAGTACGCAGAGGCTCGGTTCCTTCGCTTACGAGATTAAAGTAACGGGAATAGGTGAACAGACGATCCCGTCTTTTTCCTGTGATTTCTTCCACTACGCCAATTCGCACCAGATGGTTCAGTGCGACTGTCACGGTTGGAACCGAGAGCTTAAGTGTTTTGGCTGCAGCCCCGATACTTGCAATCGGCTTCCGCTGCATGTATTCGTGGACACGCAGGGCAGATGAAGAGGAACGTCCCAATCTTTGAATCTTCCTGCGGTCCGAGGAAAACAAGCGGAGGATCCTTGTTGCCGTCTCGGCTGCTTCCTGGGCAGTCGTTGCCGCACCTTCAAGGAAAAATTCCAGCCATTGTTCCCATGCTCCCTCGGTGCGGACACGCTGGAGTTGGTCATAGTATCTGTTGCGGTGTGCCTTGAAGTAGAGACTCAGATAAAGAAGCGGCTCTTTCAATGCTCCTTTGGCGCACAATAAAAGCGTAATGAGTAAGCGCCCTAGCCTGCCATTGCCATCGAGAAAAGGATGAATGGATTCGAACTGTACATGGACAAGTCCAGCCTCGACCAGAAGCGGCAATCCGTGTTTGTCGTCGTGAAGGAAGCGCTCGAAACTGTCCAGGCACTTCATCATTTGCTCGGGTGGTGGCGGCACAAAAGACGCATTACCTGGACGGCTCCCACCAATCCAGTTCTGCGAACGCCGAAACTCTCCTAGCGTCTTATTTGCGCCACGTCCACCTCGCAAAAGGATTGTGTGAATCTCCCGGATAAGACGGAGGGACAAAGGAAAGCCGCCGGCCAGGCGGCGCAGACCATGTTGCATCGCCGCTACATAGTTCGAAACTTCCTCGACATCCTCTTTCGGCACCGTGGTCGGTGCCTTATTCTCAAACAGCAGGAGGTCCACGAACGACGACTGTGTGCCCTCAATTTGCGAAGAGACGAGGGCTTCTTTACGCACATAGAGGTACAGCAAGAACCGGACACCTGGCAGCAGCACTGTCAGTCCGTCGAGACGGCCTAAGGCCCGATTTGCGCGATCAAGATGTTGGTATAGGCCGCTCAAATTCAGATCGGGGGGCGGGAGTGGGGGCGGCACAAAAGCCTTTACCGGCTCGCCTGTGACCGTCGTTGTCACATATGCGCCAAGCCTTGAACTCGCTTCTGCGGAGTCGGGCATTATTAAAGGTTCCTTTAATAGTACAAGTGCTTATTAAAAGATATGGCATTAACATTTAATAAGCAATCCTGCGTGAAAAACGCTGGCGGTCGACGGTGGTTGACTCTGCTCTTCGGCGATGCTGGCAGGACCGGCATTGTTCCGTTCTGGGAACACTGGTTTTCCCGCGAGATCGAAGCCGAGACGGGAGAGCTGTGCCTTCACGGCTTCCTCAAGGGCTTGCCCCAGAAAGGTCCCAAAGGTCTCGAAGATGCCGCTTGCCGCATTGGCTTGCGTGGCGGCGGCCGGTTGAGCGATAGGTTGCTGAGCGGGCGCGATCACAGGCTTGGCCGCTGTCCCATTTTGCGGTGCGCCAATTTCGATGCCCGCGCGCCGGGCCTCGAGTTCGAACGCCTTCAGGCGCGCCCGCGCGCGCACATCGCTGCGCTCGGAAACAGCCTCGCGACGGCGCTGGCCGTTCTCGCGCCACTCGATGTAGTAGGTGCCTTCGGCATGCGGCTCGACATGTCCGCCGATGCGCACCTGTCTTTCAACTTTCCGCTGGCTTCGAGCACCGCGGGGCAGAGCTTCCAGGCTCCATTGACTTTGACTTTCTTGAGGAGGTTGACTCGCGACGTCGTCCTCAGAACTTCGGCGGCCATGACGGGATTCTCCTTGCGAAGGAAAATTCGCGCAAAAAATGCGCGGCGATGGACACCAAAGCCTAGCTTCGGCGGACACCAAGCCGCTAAATCATCGAGGACAAAAGAAATGGTGCCGAAGAAGGGACTCGAACCCCCACACCCTTGCGAGTACATGGACCTGAACCATGCGCGTCTGCCAATTCCGCCACTTCGGCTCGGAAACCTTCGCGCCCGCTTGAATGCTCGTCTGTTGGAGAGGATCGCGAACTGCGGCCGGGAAGACTGCTGAGTTATTGTCGCTGCTGCGTGAAATTTCTGTCAAACATGGGAGGCGGGGTCGCCGAACTGGAACTTCACCGGCTTGGTATTGCAAAGATGGGCAGTCGTGCAGTTTGAAACTGTACTGCTATCGACGATGCTCGTTTCTGCAGCAGGCGGCACACCTCCGAGAGGTAAAACCAGAATTCTGGCATTGGGAAAAACGCAGGCCGGCGCGCTCTGTTCCACTCGTGCCGCGTCCCTATAACGACCCTGTCCGCTGATTCGGCCGGGATTCCCTACTCTTTTCCCTGTTCGGGCTCACTTCTCTTTCGAAAATGCTACGTAACCCGTTTGCGAATCTGTCGCTTAGGGTCAAATTCCCTCAATTCCCTGATCGGTTCCCTGGTGCGACCTCAAAATTTGCGAATTCTGGGCAGAAATTGTGATTTTCCAGGCTCAAAAAAAAATTTTCCCTGCTAAATTCGCTGAAGCAGGGAATTTGAGGATGGCGCACATCGTTCGGGATCTGCGGTTTCTGGACGCGCCGAACCCTCGTCTTACACTGCCGGCGGGGGCTGAAAGGCGTAAAAGTCATTGGGGACATATGATCTCTCGCATTTATCCCGGGACACAGCAACGCTGTACCTCTAATTTCATATCGCGCGGGTTTGCTGCGGGCTCTTGGCTGTGCCAGAATTCTGGACATGTCCCGCGGTTTTGCAGTCCTGCTCCTGTTTTTTTTCGGCATTCCCATTCTCAACGCACAGGTCGCGCCCGGCGCTCCGGGACAAATGGCCCACTGGACCAACGGTAACAAGCAGGGCGTGGGAACATCCAACTCCCTGAACTCGCGGGTGTGGTTCACGCTGGGAAGCGATGGCGTGCTGGATGAGGTCTATTATCCGACGGTGGATAAGGCCAACACGCGGCTGCTGGAGTTTGTCGTCACCGATGGCAAGAGTTGGGTGGAACGCGAGTCCGAGGATACCACCCATCAGATCGAAGTTCCGGATACTGAAGTCCTGAGCTTTCGCCAGGTGAATACTTCGAAAGCTGGGCATTATCGTATCACCAAGAGCTACATCACCGACCCAGACCGCGACACTTTGCTCATTCAGGTGAAGGTCCAGCGTCTGAAGTCGGGGCCAATTCAGCTTTACGTCCTGTACGATCCGTCGATCAATAACAGCGGAATGCACGACACGGGCTACAGCATCGATGACATGCTGATTGCTTCCGACAATGGCATCGCTACGGCTCTCGCCAGCAGCTTGCCATTTACCAAGACCACAAGCGGATACTTTGGCTCGAGCGACGGTCTGGTCGATCTAAGGAAGTATTTCGCTCTCAAGAACACATATGCTCGCGCGCAAGATGGCAACTTAGTGCAGGTGGGAGAGCTGCCTGCGGCGGCAACGCGCGATGTGAACTTCACCATTGCGCTTAGCTTCGGAGCCGAGGGCGAAGTCGCCATCGAGACCGCGCGCAAGTCGCTGCAAAAGGGCTACGATCACGCCTACACGGAATATGCCAAGGGCTGGCGCGATTGGATTGAGACGCTGAAGCAGGTGGATGCAAAGTATCGGGACCAATACCAAATCGCCGCGATGGTGATGAAGGCGCATGAGGACAAAACGTATCGCGGCGCTGGAGCGGCGTCACTTACCATTCCCTGGGGCGATGAGATCGATGCCGACGAGCCTTCGGTGGGCGGTTATCACCTGGTGTGGGCGCGTGACCTTTATGAAGTAGCGACTGCGTTTTATTCCATGGGCGACAAAGAGGCCGCTGATCGCGCTCTGAGCTATCTGTTCAACGTGCAGCAGAAGCCCGATGGATCGTTTCCCCAAAACTCCTGGCTGGATGGACGCCCGTTTTGGCCATCGCTGCAAATGGACGAGGTTTCCTATCCTTTGATTCTGGCCTGGCAGCTTGGCCATACCGATTCGGAGACTTTCACAAAGCACGTGAAGCCGGCGGCCAACTTCATTATTAAGAACGGACCAGCATCGCCGCAGGAGCGATGGGAAGAGCAGTCGGGCTACTCTCCCTCGACGATCGCGGCTGAAATTGCAGGCCTGATTTGCGCCGCTCGCATCGCGCAGATGAATCACGACGATGCATCTCGCGCGCAATGGCTGAACACAGCCGACGAGTGGGCAAACAAACTCGAGAGCTGGACGGTCACCAGCAACGGGAAGTATGCCGACCGCTACTACCTGCGGCTGACTCAACATGGACTTCCCGACGCCGGTGAAATCATCAATATCGCCAACAAGGGAGGCGCCTTCGATGAGCGTGAAGTGGTCGATGCCGGATTCCTCGAACTGGTTCGTCTTGGCATTCGCCCGGCCGGAGATCCGCTGATCGAGAAATCTCTCAGTGTCGTTGACACTGTCATCAAAGTCGATACTCCGAATGGTTCGGTGTGGTATCGATACAATCACGACGGCTATGGTGAGCAGGTGGATGGACACGGCTACAACGAAGTGGGAGTGGGACGCTTGTGGGTCCTGCTGGTCGGCGAACGCGGAGAATATGCGGTCGCGTCCGGACAAGATCCCACACCGTACCTCGAAGCCATGCAGAAAATGGCCAATAGCGGCCACATGCTGGGGGAACAAGTCTGGGACCGAAAAGATTCGCCTGATCCGAATCGATTCCGGATTGGGGAATCCACCGGCTCGGCTACACCGTTAAATTGGACGTGCGCTCAATTTGTGCGGCTAGCCGTGGCCGCAGAAGAGAAGAAGCTACCGGAGACCCCCGCCATCGTCTCCGAACACTTCCAGCAGCAGCGCAAAGCAGGTGTTCCTGTATTGGGTACGACAGTCCAGGCAACAAAGAAATAGGCGAAGGCGTCCCGTCGCAGCGCATTCAAAAATGACCCGCCCGGAAGAAGATCTTCCGGGCGGGCCTGAGGACGCCAACGGGTTGGCAACTCTTTCGTTCAGAAACTACGCAGATAACTTTTGCTGCTCCTCTTCGTGCATGAACTCGTCGTCCCTGAAGATGCGTTCGCGCAGATCGTCGTACAAATCGCAATCAGCCAGGTTCTTCACGGTTTTGCTAAATCCTGATGCCAGGTGGCGCAGTATGCCGCCGCAATTCTCCCGATACAGAACCGAGATTCTCTTTCTTCTCATGAACCCTCCGCATCTCAAGTCGCAACTCCGGGAAGGGTGCAAGCGCCTTACCAAGAGAAGTCCTCTGCTTTCAGCGGCCAAGGGATACGCGAGCTGCAGAATGCAGCAAATTCTTCTCCCGGCGCGGAAAAAATGCCCGGATTCACACCGTGGCAACTCCGGTCATAGTCTGTGACATCTCATTACGCACGCCTTCGTCAATAATGCTGAACGTGTGTTCCGGAAAGTCGTTCCCTCTGCCGGAACCGGAGCATCCGGGCGCCCATGTCAAAGAAAGTAGTTTCAATTACAGACGATGCGTGGAAGACCGGGGATTTCGTCCCGGACACTGCACTCTACAAGGTCGTCCACTCGGGACACAGCTTGCCCTCAGAAGTCACTCTGCGCAAGGGGCAGCGCTTTCCACGCTGTGAGGCCTGCGATGAACCGGTAGCTTTCAGATTGCGTCGTAGTCTCCCCGACTCAAACGCCTCCTCCGTTTTCCGGATAGAGCTTTATCAATTGCCGGTTCAGACAAAAGGCAGCCGCGCGAGCTGAAGTTAACAAAGGCCAATCCTTCTTGAGGCACATTGGCCAAAAGTCTGCATTTGGGTCAACCGGCCCAAAGTTTTCCACAGGTTTCGTCAGCAATGGTGACAACCAGAGCTGCTGAATTTGCCATCTTTCTTCCGATACCTTCCGTGCGCTAAGTCCTGCGCGCCGCCAAGGACAAAAGATCGAGAACAAAGTCGAGAGTAAGGGAAGAACCAAACTGAGGGTGCAGCGGGTTTCGGGAAGTAAGAGATCTAGTATGGCCAACGTTCTCTGTATTGGTATAAATGACGAAGCCATGAGTGCGCGTGCGCTCCTGCTGCGCGACGCCGGACATATCCTAAGCGAAGCCAAGGATCTTCGGCAGGTAATCACAGCTTGTTCCGGCATCGAGTTTGATGTTGTCGTCATTGGCGACAGCCTGCCGGCCATGGAGAAGCTGCGCGTCGGCGATGTTGTTCGTAGACACTGCGGCCGCACGAAAATTCTAGAGTTGTACAGCTCCAGCGAACCAGAGCTCCCGGCCGCCGATGCTCATCTTGCTGTGAAAGAAGGAGTTGGGGAGCCTCTGGTGGCAACGATTAATCGAATGACTGCGGTGCGGAAGTCAGCATGATGTCTGTCGGCTAGAATGGCGGACGATCCGGGGACGCCATTAAGGACGACGGGGCAATTCTGGGACTTTGCAGGAGCCGGATTTGAGAGACGAAATAAGCGCTCTAATGGCGTAGCGGCTAACCAACTCTGGAAACGCGAGTTGCATCCATCGGAAACGAGTAATGACACGCGAGAAGCATAAAGTAGTCATCTGGCGGCCTTTTCCGTCTCCCACAAAACGGGAAGCCACTGCGGTAAGGGGCATGGTCAGTACTCTGCAACCTAGCAAGGAAGAGTCGCAACGCGAAAGAGATCAGGCCGCAGTAAGTCGTTGGATCGAGCTGGCCGACATTCTGAATGGCAAGACCAAACCTAAAGCAAAGAAAAGAGGAGCAGCCGCCTAGACGGCCTGGCCGACGCTCGTCTGATCTTTTGTCAGCTAGGAAGGCTTGCTCTTTGCCGCCTCCGGCATCCGGTAGCTTGTGTTAACCGATTCTTTCCTGGAATCTATCTCTCCGACCCCTTGACACGCCTGGCAGGTTCTCCCGTTACCATCAGTTCGTCGTCCCTTACAGGCGGGGCACATTTGTTTCATTGACATGCCTCTATGTTACCGCGATTCCGCGTAGGGCGTCGCTTACAAAGCTTGTGATAACGGATATCCCGGGTTGCCGGGCCTCCCACTTTGGCGCCATCAACGAGCGCTCCATAGGGTGGATTGCCCGATAATGATGCACGTCCTTCCCGATTTAGGAATCACGAACCGGCACAGTGCCCGTTCTGGCGCTTTCGTTGTATTTACCTCAGAACGAAACAAGCGCATATTGCCATGGATCTCGGCAGAGCCAGGAATCGGATGCGCCGGTCGGGCATCCGATTTATCGTGCGGCTGCAACCAACAGTTATTGCGGAGTGTAGTCCTGGTGATATCCGAGGTTGTCGATATCCTGGAATCGCGGCGTGCCCGGCGGAAGTTGGGCTGGATTCAGGAAATTCGTATCGAAGGAATAGTTTCGTGCCGGCGCGCCATACACCACGGTACAACACTTGAACACTCCCACTGCCTGTCGTGAGTAGTAGAGGCTCACCATCGAACCCTGGTAGAAGGCGTTCACTCCACCCCAATTTTCGAGATAGCGAAGGAAGTTATGAACGCCGCCGTCGGTGCCATAGTCGGAAGACGCAGCCCAGGCTGTAGGGTGAGGGAAGTTGATATTCTTGCCGCCGGCAATTGCCAGTCGGAAATACGTTTGGTTGGCCGGGCGGTTGCCCAGTTGCGTCGGGTTCTTGAAACCTCTGAGATCCGTATATGCGGTTGAAAGCAGCGTAACCGCGTCGGCGATCACAGCCGCCGGAACCTCACCGCCGGCGCCAAAACCAGCCGCGTTGGCGTTGTAATTGCCCTGGACATATACGGGGTTCTCACTGGCAACGGTAACTCCTCCGCCATTCGGCGATACCGGCAGATTCCCCAAAGTCCCATCAATCAATTTAATGGCATGTCTCGGCCCGGTGACTTGGTTGACGCGAGCAACAAGCTGGCAGCTCAAAATGCGGGTCGAATAAGGATCGACATTGGCGGCGGGAAGCCCAAAGCCATTTCCCATCGTCGCCGCGCCGTAGGTCTCGGGCTTGTTATTCGTTATATTCGCATTGCCATTCACGTCCTCGCCGGCATCCAGCACTCCGTTGGGCGCGCCATTTGCCGCACCGGGATTGATCACGTCTTCGAACCCATATTCCCCGTTCAACTCTGCCGCCGGCGGATTAGTCTGGGTATCGATTTGCATGCCGCGACGG